>ENA-UOOM01002683-UOOM01002683.1-fermentation-metagenome-genome-assembly--contig:-NODE-2683-length-14159-cov-13.512337_pt1 | contig 14159 bp, 10 predicted proteins | sample MGYA00245781_ERZ724031 | MGnify/ENA primary metagenome ERZ724031 (study PRJEB28704, sample SAMN03018317) | fermentation metagenome | biome: anthropogenic terrestrial biome; feature: soil... | reverse complement strand
CAAGCATTTGCTGGCCCTCCTTATTCTCAGATAGGCAATTACATCTTTCCAATAGATAGAATATCACACATTGCCCAGGGCAAAACACTTTGCTTATCTTTCAGTGATGAGCATTCTTATAAACGTCAGCGAGTTGCCAGGCACCAAGTCATTATAGAAGACTTTTCCGAAGGGAATCCAGAAGTACGGAATGCTAGACGCCGTCTTCTTAACAGCAGCCCAATACAAGACCAATTGGATGAACCGGAACTGCGCCCAAATGGGGATACAACTCCTAAACCGGGGCAAGGTCGTGCAGATATAAAGAAAAACCGGGACTATCCCAGCGGGAATCGTCCCAGTCTTTTACTGGTAAATTGGGTCCAGGAAAGTAGCAGTCAGGAAAAATTACTGCTGCAGTAGTGCCACTCGTGTATTCAATGTTACTCTGCCTGATGGCAATGATTAAGCTGTTGGTGCTGGGCTTGAGCAGTTACTGTTTTTTCCATCTGCCATAGATAGGGCTCTGCCCTCTTATAAAAGCTTATTAAGTCTTGGGCAGTGAAGTTATCTGTTTCAATTACAGGTTGGGCCAAGGTGAAGTCCTCATATCTTTCTGTAATCAGGCGCATCCCCAGTTCTTTCATTCTGGTGTATTGCCATGTTCCTGGGAAAGGAGTGTTATACCCCATTACTAACTCAATTAGTTTGTATTTGTTATGTACATAGCTGATAAAGTCGACGGTCTTTTGCATAGTTGCGTGGGTATCACAATAATGGCCAAGCATAAAGCTGAGGCAAATATATACTCCTGCCTTATGCGTGAAATCAATTACAGCTTTGGCATGCTCCAAGTCAATTCTTTTTTTGATTTTATCTAGAACATCTTGACATCCGCTTTCAATTCCATATTGAACGCTTACCAAACCGCTTTTAGCCAAAGTCTTAATCAGGGATTCAGTCATAACATCAATTCTTGATTCGCACCGCCACTTTACATTTAGATTGTGTTGGAAAATCAGTTTCGCAAACTTTTCTGCTCTGTCAGGGATAGCCGTAAAGGTGTCGTCTGTAATATATATTTCTTTGACTTTTTCCCTTAGCATCAACTTCAGCAATACAAATTCCATGAACACATTTCTGATGTCCCTGACCCGGTATCTTGAACCCGATAGCGCCGCAGCAGAGCAATAAATGCACTTATTTGGGCAACCTCTACTGGAAGAAACATTAATTATTCCAATATAGCACTCTAAATCTGCTAGCTCTCGCTTAATTATGGGCAACAGATCAAGATCTGCTATTTTCGGACGGGGGTTATTTTTTATTATGCGATTGTCACGTTTAAAGACCAGACCGGGAATGTCGTCATATTTTATAGTGGCTTCTTCGGTCTCAATCGCTAAGACTAATTCAACAATTGTAGATTCCCCTTCCATGAGAATGAGGAAGTCTACATATTTGGATAGAATTACGTCCTTGGGGCAGAGGGTGGGGTGCGGCCCGCCAAATACTATCTTAATGTCTGGGTATTGACGTTTTACTTCTTTGGCAATAATCAGAGCCATGTTATTTGTCTCTGTATAGGCTGAGAAACCAATTAATAGAGGTTTTTCCCTTTTGATATTAGCCATTAGCTTTTCGAGGGAGTCGCTGTTATTGTTGGGGATTTCCAACATGGTAACTTCATGGCCATTTAATTCTAGAAAGGTGCCAATAAAGAGGTTGCCAATCCAGGGCTTTGAGGACAAGCTGTCATCATTGCCATTGGTTTGGCCAACGGCAATGTTAATATTCAGTAGCATTATCTTTCCCATGCGCTTAGCAAATCTCCTTTGATAGATCCGGGCCATTTATCTGCTTGCCATTGGGGAAAATGATAGAACTAATTTCGGCAAGAGGCACCCAAATTTTGATATTGGACTTTGGACTTGGTTTTATTAGGATTCCTGTCCCCTCATTATTTTCAACCTCGCATCTTTCCCCCGTAAAAGACAGGTTCGCCGTTGTTCGGACAATTATCCGCTTATCCAATTTCAACACTCCCCTCTAAAATTGGTAATCCTCATTATTAAGCTTCAATGGAAACAAACCCTGCTTCAACAAACTTATCCATAGTATGTTTAATAAAGCTTTCGATGTCTAACGAATTTTGCTTATACCTCTGGGTCAAATAGGTTTGCAATTCTTTGAAGTTAACTGACTTAATTAAAGCTTCAAATACCAAGGTGAGAGGTTCATTTATCTTAATCAATTTGTTGGAGGAAGCATTAAATACAAGCGGTGTATTTTTCACGGTAAATAAGTAGACATGTTTGGATATTTGGTTTACACCCTCTCCTGAACTCTTTAGTGGGAGAAAGTGGCTTACCCCTGGGGTAGATATCTTAAGATCTGCAGCCTTTGCATCTCGAAAAATACTGGAGCTGTTTCGCAGCACTCTAAGAATCGATTTGGTTTGAAGATACGCTGAAATGTATGGTTTCTGTCTCATTAAAGTGCAGTATTGAGATTGATCTAAGAAATCAGGGAGGAAACTGCACTGGGGGCACCACTGAGCACGGCACTCAAAACAATTGCGGTCAGCCAAAGCCATTTCCAGAAAGATATTAAGTCTGGTTTTGAGGGAATAAAAGCTTTCTCCCGCTGTTCCGATGCTTTTTGAGCAGTCTCGGCAAGGGAACAATTTTTCATTTCTAGAAAATAATCGGGGAAGATTCCTTACGTGACAATAACCCCTGCCCATCCATCGGCAACTATCCTGTAATATAGTCGTCAGCTCATAATCTTTGGCCAAGCTTCCAGTTTCGAAAAAATGCTCGGCATCCTGCAAAAAAGCGTTTAAGTCGTCTAGTTTATCAATTGTCAGGAGACATAATTCCATTTGGGGCGCTAGTTTTGCCTGCGCATATGGTAGCTGCAGGATATTGGGGCCACAGTTATTTCTATCAATAGAAAGTCTATAAGATCCCGTGTTCTCATCCTGGTATAGGTGCCGATAATAACAGTTGTTCTCTTGGGACGAGTCTTGGAACTCTTGATAAACTGAGTCGGGAAATTTATTATGCTGTGGGGATGTGGCTATTACCACACAGTTAATGTCACTGTAACTTTGATACTTTGGCAACTGGTTTATTTCAGAGGCGGAACAAAATAAGTGTTGCACGTATCCTCGTAAATCACTTGCTGAATAAAGTCCAGAACAGGCTCTGGCGTAATCTCCCAACGACATATGGGCATCAACAATCTCTTCCTCTTTCTCACAGTATTCTTGGCCCTTCATCAAGGTTTGGGCTACCATAATATCTCCGGATGCAAGTTCGGAGCCATTGTCAATACTCTTCCAATTTTTCAGTAGCGGTAACAGAGCTTCTGCCGATAACTTTTCGGCACAAGCGTCGGCGACTTCTTGCCGTAGAATTGCATTGGCATGCACACCAATCAAGGGGCCAAACCATATTATTTTTAGAGATTGGTCAGCTTCTTTTAAGCGACGTGAAATAGTTTTGCTCAACCGGTAATTTGAGGGAACACAGTAAAACACCAGGTTGTGACTTCCCAAGGCTTCCAGGTCATCGATGAGTTTTGTTAGGGAAGGTATGCGATTGCTAAGATAATGAGCAGATTCCATCCCCTGAACAGTGAAGTCCGCCCGTATCATATCGATTTCTGGATGATGACTGGCCGCTACTCTACCGTCGGTATTCAAGAACAGAAAGGTTGTGGATGAGTTTAACCAGACTGTAGGCAATAGTATCACCTGCCTCTTGAGTATTGCTGGTATTATTCTTGCTTGATGGATTGGTATCCTGCCCCTTATCCGACGATATTGTTCATGCCAGAACTGCTAGAATTCGGTGTAACCCTTGACACACATGCGTTTGTGGGGCGAGGAGTGAGCAGTCTCACTATTGTAATGAGGACTCACACCTTGTCGAGTCATTTTAGGTAATGGTAGTCTGACATAGGTGAAGTTCTAATACAACGATGTGAGGAGGTTGAGGTCGTGGAGTCTCTTGAGTTCTCTGATTACGTTGCCTATTGGCTAAAACTATTCCCAGAGCTAGACAGCGCAAGCGAACTGGAGGAAGTTTTGAAGCGTGTATCGGGAACCAGATTGGCAGACTTACATGAGAAGCTGGAGGCCAGTGGAAATTTGGTGGATTCTTTTGTCCCGCAGTTATTAACTACTCCCACCATGCCGATCCTGGTCATACTTGGTCCAAAAATAAAAATGAGGCTCCCATATTACTACTTTTTTGAGCCTATCCTAAACCTCGCTTTGTCTCGGTATTACCATCGTTTAATGAACATGCTTATTCTTGCAGGCGATCTCGCGTTTTGGGAGAACACCCTCATTCAGTTAGCTCTCTCTTTATATCAGGTTGCTGAGCGGACCATTATTCTTGAAATAAATGTCGCAAGAATAGAGGACCAACTGAAAGGAGCCACCCCCCAGGAGCGGTTTATTTATTTTACTGATGTCGTGCTCAGAGATAAAGATTATCTTACAGCTCTGTACGGGGAATACACCGTTCTGACAGAGCTAATGCGAACAAAAGCAGATAACTACCTGTCTTTTCTGCTTGAAATACTTGAAAACACACAGGCTGAACTGGATTCAATAACTCAGGGACTAAATAATGGAACTCCCTTTGGGAAAGTATGTTCAATAATTACAGGGATGGGGGATACTCATTGCGGCGGCAAAACCGTGTCAGTTATATCCTTTGATTCCGGCTCAAAAATTGTTTATAAACCTCGCCATACAGTTGTAGAGGAGAAGTTTCAACTATTATTGCAATGGAAGATGGATAGGGCAAAGGAGTTGTTGGGAGATAAAATCTTAAAAATCCATTCCGGCAATGGGTGTGGATGGATTGAATATGTGGACTATAAGGAAAGTGAAAATGCTGATGAAGTAGAAAGGTTTTATATTCGCATAGGTCAGTTAATGTGTATACTTTACGCCTTAAATGCCCGGGATTTCCACCATGAGAATATCCTTGCCTTTGGTGAATATCCTATCTTGCTTGACTTGGAATCTATATTTCATTCCAATCAGGGGTTGAACAGCAATGATACATGCAGTGCATTATCCATGGCCAACTGCATTCTGGAGCGTTCCGTATATTCCATTGGACTGTTGCCCCAGACGATATCTAATCCCACTGACAGTTACTCAGACAAAAGTATCGACGTCAGTGGATTAGGGGGAGAGGATGTGCAGATTTCTCCCTTTCAGGGAATGCAAGTGGTTGATGACAACACCGATACAATTCGGATGGAAACCCAATACGGGTCAATAATGCCCAAGAGCAATGCTCCGAAAATGCATGGTTTTGTACAACGTTCGGAGTGGCACATCGAGGGGATTAAACGTGGATTTACCAACATGTACAGGTGGCTGCGGTGTAACAAAAATGAGTTGATTTCATTACTGCATGCCCTTTTTGCAGGCCAGCATAACAGGTATATACTGAGACCAACTTTCTTATATGCTCAATTATTAAGCACAAGTTATCATCCGGATTTTATGCGTGACCCTATCAGCAGAAATGTTTTGTTGCATAGGCTAGGAATTGGCGAGTCCGGTGACAATAGTGAAGTTTTGGCTTGCGAATTACATGATCTTAGGGCTGGAGAGGTTCCCTTTTTTAACATAGTAATTGATTCAACTAAATTACTAGACTCAAGGGGGGCATGCATAAACGGTCTGTTGGACAAGGCTCCCATGGAGGAAGTTCAGGACAAAATCATGGAATTCTGTGAAGAGGATCTAGAACAGCAGCTACACTTTATCGATATGTCCTTTGCGGCCAAGACAAGCAGTTCTAAAAAAGATTCAACCGGAATGTGTTTTGCAACTTACTGTCACATCCCTCGGGTAACACCGGCAAAATGGCTGGATTTGGCCACAAATATTGGCGAGCTAATTATTCAGCGGAGCATATCAGCAGGTAGCGAAGACTTAAAAGAGATAACATGGATTGACACCATCCTGGAGGGCAGGGAAGAGGTTACTTGGTCATTGGCGCCAGTCGGCAATGATTTGTATAACGGCAATGGCGGTATAGCTTTGTTTTTGGGGTACCTTGGGGCCATAGCCGGGAGGAAACATTTTTCCCAGGCAGCTTATCAGGCTATTAGAGTCTTACAAAGGGCTATAGAGGCGGTAAATGTGTCCCATCCCTATACTATCGGGGCATTTAATGGCCTAAGCGGATTCTTTTACACTTTGTCCAAGCTATGTAGTATCAATCATAACGCGGAGGTTGCCAGTTTTATTAAAAAATACCTCAAACATTGGGCCGGTCTGCTAGAAAAGGACAAATTATTTGACGTTGTGGGGGGCTCAGCAGGCAGTTTGGGAGTATTGCTTTCTATGGAGCAGACTGTTCCCGGTATTGACAACAGGGAACTATTCAATATGATCACTACTACTTACAGACATATTGCTAAAAGCGGCAGAGAGAGTCCCCTGGGTGTGTCGTGGGGGCTGGGCAATATGGCCTATTCTGGGTTTGCCCATGGCAATGCAGGTATTGCAGCTTACCTGGCTAAGTATTATGCCCGAACAGGAGATAAATCTGCCCTCAGCTCTATTGAAGAAGCGCTGAAATTGGAGAGGGCGCTTTATTCCCCAGAGCACAAAAATTGGTTTCCCTCTTTGGCCAAGGATAGAATTTCTCATGGGTGGTGTCATGGCGCACCAGGCATATTGCTCAGCAAGTTAATAATTGCTCAGTATGATTATGGTGATGATTTTCTGAAACAGGAGCTAAACGTGGCGTTGGAGACAACTGTCGCAAAGAGTTTTGGTTATAATACATCCTTGTGCCATGGAGACCTTGGAAACTTAACTATCCTTAATTACGCAGCCAAAATCTTGAAGGATGATAATCTGGGCAACCGATGTACTGAAACCTTCCAAGATCTATTTGAGAATGTCCTGCTTCACAGATGGAATCAGGGGTTGTTTCGGGGAGCAGAATCAATGGGTTTGATGGTAGGCTTGGCAGGAATTGGGTATGCGCTATTGAGACAATGCGAGCCGGATTTTGTCCCTGAAATTTTGATTTTGGAATGAGGAAACATTATGGGGGCTGTCTTTATTATGACAGTCCTTTTTTGTGCTATCCCTCATGCTCATCAGGGAGAGATGACATCTACCCTCAACAGAAAAGAGATGATATTTTAAAGTGGGGTAATCATCTGAATTCACCATTACTCCACTTATCGTAGTAAGGAAGGAGGTGAAAACTATGGCAAAGACTGCCCTCATGAAAAACCCGGTTCTTCAAAACAAACTTGGACAGGTGGTATCTTATCCTTCCGGCAACGTGCTGGAAGAAGTTGCTCAGCAAGATATGAACGCTGTTGGCGGACTTTTTGGACTTAGCGAATTCTTGGGTAACAAGGGGCGCTTCTGTACCTTGACTGTTGAATGTATGCCTTCTTGCAACGCTGTGGCACCGGAACAACCTATCGATTAATTGTATTTATTAAAAAATGAGGAGGGGAATAATGAGCATGGATGTCATGTTTGAAGAAATCCTTATCGACGATCCCGCTGGTCATGTTTCCGAGGATGAGTTAAAAAGCTTGACTAATGTCGATGACCCCGCTGGCGGAACTGCTTGGGCATGCGTAATAGTTGGAGGCGTAATTGCTGCTTCCATCGCTTTATGCCCAACCACAGCCTGCACATCGGCATGTCATGCAAAGATCGAAGAACGGTAAGCAAAAAGGAGTCGCCATTGGCGGCTCCTTTAATCAGGGCTTGTTGATGAAGGGAGTGACAGTGACAGCCAACTCTATTCTCCCATTTACGTTCAGCTTTTTATAGATTACTGTTAGCCTGTTTCTTACTGTTCCTTCGCTGATATAAATTATTGAGGCAATTTCCTTATTGCTTTTTCCCTGGGCAACGAGTCGTACTATTTCTAGTTCTGATTGTGTCAGGATATCAAGAGATGGCTTATCAACAGAATATGATGCTGTGCTTTCCTGGATAATTTGGCGGTAGATTTCCTGGGGGAGAATAGACATGCCGTAGGATAACGTCTTAAGTAAATTTTCTAGATTGCATTCAATGTCTTTAAGTATGCAACCGTCGACGCCGCTCTTAATTAAGTTAACTATGTTGTCATACTGCAGTCGAGTAGTAAGAATTAAAATTTTAGATTGACACCGTTGTTTTACCGTATTTATTACATCAATTTTATTATGGGAGTCTCTATCAAAACCTAGCAGGATAATATCAGCATTTAGCTCGCCGCATACTTCTGTTAAATCCTCAGTCGAGTTAGCGAGACCTATAACCTTTACCCCATTGCCCTGAGATATTAAAAGTTCCAAACCGTCACGCAACAGACCAGGATAATCAGCGATTAAGATGCTAATCATGAGAGGTCTCCTTTGTAATTAGTATAATTGCTTATATTAGCATAGTTCTACAATGGATTTAAAGAATCCTGCTAAACTTTGCTTTAAATCTTTATTGTCCAAAGAGTTTATCATTGTCGCCAGTGAGCATCCTCACATAATTATGCGCAGGATAGCACTTGATTAAGGAAAAAAATTTTCCTAACATTAATCATGATAAAATATAAACAATTACCTTAATAGAGTATTGTGAAAGATATTCTAAAAGGGGGTTTAACATGGTGGAAGCGCAGCGAAATGAATGCATGTATTATGAGCAGGTTGAGCAAGTCTTGTCTATAGTTCTCAATCACAAAAGTCCTGGTCCTTATACTCAAAAACTAAGCCAGAATGACATTTCCGGTATTTTTGATAATTTCTATATACCCTTTTTGAGTTACCTTGAAAGCAAACTTAATGATTGCCCCGAGTTGGCCAAAAAAAACGTTGTCCAATTTGAGTTTGATAATATTATTTATGATGCTCTTATTACATTAAAGAGAAGGCTTACGGTTATAGCTGCCAAAGCCCTGATAATTGAGATTCATACGCTAAAAAGGGAAGGAAAGCTTAGAGGAAATACAGGCGAGGATCGCTATAACTCCTTTAATGACAGCTTATTGTCTAGATCTGTGATAATGGGGGTTTTAAATAAATATCCTGTGCTGGCATATCTTATTTATGTCAATCTGGAGCAATTGATCAATTTTCTGCTAGAGACGATTAATAATATTAAAAAAGACTATCTTGAGATCTGTTCCAGGTTTGACCTCCAGTCTAATAAAGTGAACAGAATGCTAGTCGGCCTTGGGGACTACCACAACCGGGGCAGGTCAGTTTTGATTTTAGTATTGGATTCTGGAGAAAAAATTGTGTACAAGCCTCATGAAGTGTCCGTAGAAAAGGCTTTTGACAATATTATAAGCTGGATAAATGAGACAGGCCGGCTGAGACTTCCACTAAAATCCGCAAATTGTTTAACTCGATCTGGCTATGTTTGGCAGGAATATATCGAAGGTCAACCATGTAATAGTGAAGAAGAAGTTGAGCGCTACTATTATCGGTCAGGGGCTTTACTTGCAATTTGCCACGTTTGTAAAGCTGTGGATATTCACAGTGAGAATCTTATCGCCAACGGAGAGTATCCGATTATTGTCGATTTAGAAACATTGTTCAGCAATAATAACCCCGATTTATACACCTCCAACTTGCTTTCTATCTTCTTCAGATTTCTTGACGATTCAGTCATGGGCACTATGATGCTGCCACAGAATTTTACTCATGCGTTATTTGATCTCGACGTTAGCGGGTTGTCAGGAGACGGTGGCAGCGTATCTAGAAAAATACAAGTAAATAGTTTGGTTAACGTAGGAACTGACAATATTAGGATTGATAAAGTATATTACTCCTCAGCGAAATTTAAGAACAGAGTTAATCTTGCTGGAGAGCAGATTTCACCGCTGAACTATAGTAAAGATATAGAAGAGGGCTTTGCCGATTGTTACAGATTAATTATGAATAATAAGGAGGAATTTCTAGAACTGGTAGATTATTTTGCTCAGACGGAAATGAAATTTCGTCAAGTGCTCAGGCCAACCCATATTTACCAAAAGTTCCTTGACTCAAGTTGTCATCCTAAATATTTGCAATCCTTTAAGGACCGAAGCGGGTTATTGGATATGTTTAATAGGGAGACGGAGGTCTCGGCCCATAACCAGCTAAAAATTAAAACGCAGGCGGAAATTACTGACTTGTTTAATAATGACATTCCTTATTTTATGGCTGATTTTGCCTCCACAAGTATTTATATCAGCACTGGCCAATGTATTCCCCATTACTTTGAGAGGGGGTTGGTAGACATATTGGCCGAACGAATTGAGAGAATGAGCGATAAGGAAATGACCAAGCAACTGTCCCTGATTAAGATGTCTTTACAAACCACTTCAACGGGAATGTGGAGAGAGCATGTCCAAAACCAAGGCACAGTTGTTCATAGAATATCTGCGAAAGGGGGAGCATTTCTAGAACTGGCTAGTTCCATCGGTGATTACCTGTTCGATAATGCTATCTGGGACTCTAACACTACTAGTTGTACATGGCTAACCCTGCTAATAGCCGACGGAGAGAAGTTTAAGATGGCCCCTCTAAACTATTCGATATATGAGGGAAGCGGGGCAATCTTGTTTCTAGCGTGCCTGGGGGCAGAGACGAAAAATATGAAGTATACATCCTTGGCACGTTCGGCTTTAGCTGGAGTGGAGTTTATGTACCATCCTCATACTTTGAAGCAGGGAGTGGAATTGCCAGTTTCCGCCTTTTGGGGATTGGGATCATTAGTATACTTGTATTATAATCTGGCGGTACTTTGGAAGGATGATATGCTGTATGCTAAGTATCGTGAGTACCTGGATAAGTTAAGAGATTATCAGTGTCCTGAACAGGAAATAGTTGATTTTTTAGGTGGTTTAGCTGGGATAGTTGCCATGCTGACTAACTTGTACAAAAAGAAAAAAGACCCAGTTATAATAGAAACCGCCAAAAAGTATGGCCATGTGCTCTTTCAAAAAGTAAGGACCTCTCCAGGAAAATTAACCGGTTTATCACATGGCTACGCGGGAGTTTCTTGGGCCTTGATTTCTTTGGGCAGGATTGTTAATAATAGTGAGTTTATTGCCTGTGGCTTTGATTTAATAGATAAAGAGAACTCTTACTATGATAAGGATAAAAATAACTGGCAAGACTTGAGAGAACACCAGAGGGGAGGGGACCCAGTATTCTGGTGTCATGGTGCGGCAGGGATTGGACTAGCTAGGGCAGCATTGGCGGCTGATGTGCCGGAAGGTGGTAAGCGAGAGCTACTTAACCGGGATGTCAAAGCGGCTGTGGCCAAGATCAAATCTGATGGGTTTGCTGAAGAACTGAACTATTGTTTGTGTCATGGCTTGTTCGGCAACATGGATATAATGCTTAAGATTGCCGAGTACCAGCAAGATGATGACTTGAAGGAAGAAGTTCGCATAATAGCCGATAAAGCACTAAGCAAGTTAAGCAGCACTGGTCTCCCATTTCATTCGTTAGGTTTCATGTTGGGGCTTTCGGGTCTAGGATATGCCTTTTTGCGCTTATCAAATGAGAAATTGCCATCCGTCTTATCGTTGGATCTTATGAGCAATGGGGACAAGGGGTGTTTGCATGTCTAGAATAAAGAAGGTCCCATATGTAGAGCAATTGCAGCAAACCGAATGTGGATTGTGTTGTATTGCAATGATTCTTAGATACTATGGCAGCTATGAGACTCTTAACGATATTCGCGATAGCTTAGAAGTTGGCAGGGACGGAGCAAGGCTGAGCCAACTAAATAAACTGATGCAAAACCTGGGGTTTTCAACGCATGTTTATAAGACAACCATTGAAGGTTTGAAAATGGTATCCCTTCCAGCGATTATCTTTTGGTCCGGTGATCACTACGTTGTTTTGGAAAGTATAAGTAAAAAGGGTGCCGTGGTCATCGACCCGGCATTTGGCAGAAAAAAAATTTCCTTGGCAGAACTAGAAAGGCAATTTGACAGATTTGTACTCACTGCTGAACCCACAGAGCAATTCATTCCGGCGCCCAAAAAGAGAAGTATATGGTTTGATTATTTTGCTAATATATTAAAAGAGAAGAGAGTCTTTTTTAAGGTTTTTTTTCTTTCGGTTTTAACATACCTTATTACACTGATAATGCCAATTTTGGTGCAATATCTGATTGATGAAGTCGCCTTGCAAAACAGGCAGGAGATGTTTTATCCCTTGCTTGGAGGAATTTTTGCTATTTTAATATTAATGGTCGTACTGGTGTACAGCCGGGGAAGAAGTCTGCTTGGCTTCCAGGCCTATTTGGATAAAACATTGTTGGGCAAGACTTTTAAACACTTATTACAGGTTCCCTATAAGTTTTTCGACGTAAGGGCCAATGGCGATATTCTTGTCCGTTTAAACAGCTTGCATGTAATCAGAGATTTGCTTTCGGACCAACTTATCAGAGGTATAATTGACTGCGGGGCGTTATTATTCATTCTATTATATATGTTCCAAAAATCGATCCTCCTAACGGGCCTGGCTGTATTCCTTCTGTTAATTACCGGAGCAGTTATTCTCTACTTTAAGCCTTACATCGCCGAGGCCAATAAATATGAGATTATTGAGGCCAGCAAAATGCAAGCTTACCAGGTTGAAGTAGTTTACTCGATTTTGGGGATTAAGACTTCAGGCATCGAACAGGACATCTATAACAAATGGGAAAGTAAACTGGACAACTTTTTAGATAGATATAAAGCAAAGGGACGAATAATCAATTTGCACAATAGCTTTATGAACATACAGCAAAATATGTTTCCCCTATTTCTGCTTTTTGCAGGTATTACCAGGTACTTTGCCCAGGAGATAACTCTGGGTGAGGTTTTTGCCTTCTATACACTTTCAAATATGTTTTTTTCACTGGCAGTATCTTTATTTTACGCATGGAATAACTATGTATTGGCGACTTCATATTTAGAAAGGTTGCGGGATATAACAGATTACGAGATTGAGAAGCAACCGGAATCACCTATTTGTCTTGATGTTTCAGGAGAGATATGTTTGGAAGATGTGTCCTTTTCTTACACAAAGCATTCACAAGAGGTGCTAAAGAACATCTCTTTGCAGATTAAACAAGGGAACAAGATTGCAATAGTGGGCGAGTCAGGTTCTGGAAAGTCTACCTTGTGCAAAATTATCCTGGGACTGTATACTCCAACTAGGGGAAAGATTTATTACAACAATGTTGATTTAGATTTTATTGAGAAACGACATTTGCGTAGGCAAATGGGCATCGTGCCTCAAGACGTATTTTTATTTAACAACTCAATTATGGAAAATATCCGCATGAATAAAGACAATATTGACATGGAACAGATTAAAGAAGCTGCACGCATTGCTCAAATTTCACAGGAAATCGAGCAAATGCCTATGGGATATCACACCCTTGTTTCTGAGATGGGGATGAATTTGTCAGGGGGACAACGTCAGAGAGTTGCATTGGCACGAGCGCTTATAAATAACCCAAAACTGATAATATTAGATGAGGCAACTAGTTCATTGGATGCAATTAATGAGTCTCGGGTTTCAGACTACTTTAGAAGTGTGAGTTGTACTCGTATTGTGATTGCCCACAGACTGTCAACTATCATTGATGCAGACATAATTTATGTTTTGGATCAGGGAAGGATTGTGGAGTCGGGGACCCATGAGGAATTAATGCAGTTGCAAGGTACTTATTATAATTTGTATAAGTTCCAAACAACTAAGGAAGCGACTGCATAGAAAGGAGGAAAAATGAGCACCAGCGTCACCGTGGCTATAACGCTATGTCTCTTTATTGCGGTATCCTGCGCAATGAAGGGTCGGAAAAAAAAATAAGCTGTATATCTGCAGCGTATGTTAGTAACGAAAGGGACGTCTTGGCTGCAGCAGCCAGTATATGCACAGCATAGAATGCCCCGTAGAATTAATGGTAGGAACGGCCATTTATCAAGGATAGTTCTCCTTTTTTTTTCTGAAAAATAAAAAACGCCAGCAGGAAAATATCTCCGCTGGCGTAATGATGGTATAGGTATATATTTAATTCTATGACCAAGACTGAGGTATCGTCTTAGGCCATTTGCCAAGGGCGGCCTAGGAGGTTCCCACCCTGATGGCTGTCAGTTCCGGGCATTGACCGGGCTGGGCCGCTC
>ENA-UOOM01002682-UOOM01002682.1-fermentation-metagenome-genome-assembly--contig:-NODE-2682-length-14161-cov-3.820785_pt1 | contig 14161 bp, 11 predicted proteins | sample MGYA00245781_ERZ724031 | MGnify/ENA primary metagenome ERZ724031 (study PRJEB28704, sample SAMN03018317) | fermentation metagenome | biome: anthropogenic terrestrial biome; feature: soil; material... | reverse complement strand
GGCAGGGCCATCTGATTCCGGAAAGCTTTCCGGACGTGGAAGAGCTTCTGAAGGGCAAGGATGTACTGGCACTGGGGCCAGGCTGTGGAAAAGATCCCGGTGTTTTTGAAATAATCAGGAATATTTTCAGCCGATATCATATATCCATAGTAATAGACGCAGATGGTTTGAATCAGATATCAAAGGATAAAGACTTGCTGAGGGAGTATCCGGCTCCGGTTATTCTGACGCCTCACCCCGGGGAAATGTCCACGTTGACGGGAATTGCAACGGAGGATATCCTGAAACGGCCTGTTGAGACTGCACTGGAGACAGCCAGGAAGTACCATGTGATCGTTTTACTGAAAGGTGCGGCCTCTGTTGTGGCGGGTCCCGACAGCCGGGTATACCTGAACCGATCGGGAAATCCGGGAATGGGTACGGGCGGAAGCGGCGATGTACTCACCGGGATGATCGCTTCCCTTGTGGCACAGGGATATTCCCCGTTTGATGCCGCTGTGCTGGGATGCTACCTGCATGGCCGGGCAGGGGATGAAGCTGCCTGCCGCATCGGCGAAGCGGGCATGACGGCAGGGGATCTGATGAATGCCATTCCGCACACGCTGAAGAGACTGTATGCGTTGAAGCAGGAGGAACCCGGCTGAATGCAGCGGACCCCTGTTTCTTCTTCATGGGAGGGGGCAAGATAGCAAGGAATATATTGCCAGCAGGATTATTTCTGCCATCGTAGAATATACTAAGTGCATAATGCAAAATGCAAAGTTGTAAGAATTTCTGCAGGGATTTTTCAGTGGGATGCAGCAATTTAGGAGGTGCCTTCTGTGGCTGAGTTGAAGAAGATTTTAGTGAGTCTGCCGGACAGTTTGCTTCAGGAAGTGGACGAGATCGTAGCCATTGAGAAAAAGAATCGCAGCGAATTTATTCGTGAAGCGATGAAACTTTATATACGGGAAAGGCATAGGATAGAGATAAGGGAGAAGATGAAAAAAGGCTATGAAGAAATGGCCAGGATCAACTCAGAGATGACAGAAGTCGGCCTGGAGTCGGATGTCCGGGCATTGGAGGAATATGAGGCCATTTTATCGGAGTGTGAATGACCATGGTAAGAAGAGGAGAAATCTATTATGCCGATTTGAGCCCCGTGGTGGGTTCCGAGCAGGGTGGTGTCCGACCGGTGCTGGTTGTCCAGAATGATATCGGCAATAAGTACAGTCCCACCGTGATTATTGCTGCCATCACATCCCAGATCAACAAAGGAAAGCTTCCAACCCATGTGGAAATCAGTGCCAGGGACTATGGCCTGCCAAAGGATTCGGTAATTCTGATGGAACAGGTTCGGACCATAGACAAGAAAAGGCTGAAGGAAAAGATCGGATTCCTGTCTGCGGAAGTCATGAAAACCGTGGATGAGGCCATTCAGATCAGCTTCGGTTTGATAGAACTCTGATGAGGGATTGTAAGGGAACCTGACTTACAATCCTTTTTGATTTGGGACAAGCTTCCGGGAGAGGATCCTTCAAACTGTACGCTGAAAATGGTATAATAACGGGGACAGGATTCTTGGCAGTAAAGGAGTACATTTTATTACATATGAAAAACAGGAAAACAATGAACAAAAGCATAATAAGGGAATATTCTCTGATCGTATTGGGTTCCCTTCTGACAGCCCTTTCCTTTAATTTTTTCTTTATTCCCAATGAAATCGCACCGGGCGGATTAAGCGGACTTGCTTCCGTTTTTTATTTTCTGTTTGATTTCCCGGTTGGCGTTACGACCCTGGTTCTGAATATTCCTCTGTTTTTAACCGGCATTCGGCAGTTGGGAGGAACATTCGGCGTCCGGACACTGCTTGCCACCATTCTCCTTTCGGTGTTCATTGACCTGGTCAAGGTACCGGCGCTTACCAACGACAGCCTCCTGGCCTCCATCTACGGCGGAATTCTGATGGGACTGGGGCTTGGCATTATTTTCCGCATGAACGCCACCACCGGCGGGACGGATCTCCTTGCCAGACTGATCCATCAGCATTTCTCATCCATTTCCGTCGGTCTGGTGCTGTTTATGGTGGATCTGTCCGTGGTGCTGCTGGCAGCTATTTTTCTGGGACCCAGCCAGGGCCTGTACGCTGTTGTGGCACTGGCCCTGAGCTCAAAAGTGGTGGATATGGTGCAGGAAGGTCTGAATTCGGCCAAGGCTGTTTTCATCATATCGGATCACTCCGAAGAAATCTCCCAATGGATTTTGAAGGAACTGGACCGGGGAGCTACCTTGCTGAGCGGAAAAGGCGCCTATACCGGCAAGGGAAAAGATGTCATACTCTGCGCGGTCAACCGGATGCAGATAGCCGAATTGAAGGGCATGATCCATGAAATCGATTCCGCTGCCTTTATTCTGGTAGCCGATGTAAGGGAGGTGACGGGGGAGGGGTTCAGCGGCTGATGCCGCGGTCGTACTTTCCCGGGTTCCGGATTCAGGGGTTTCTCTATCCGTGCCCTATTTCCCTGATCTGATTTCTTTGACCCTATCTCTTCAGCCCTATTTCTTTGGCCGGTATTTTTCCACCAACTCCTTGATCCAGATCCGATGCGGACCCTCCACTACGCCAAAAGGCTCATTTTCCTTGCCTTTTTCCTTTGGAAACAGCAATATCTTTGGTCCCTTTCTGGACTGGCTTTCCCACACATGAGCCTGAAAAAGGGCATATTCAATGTAGTCCGGACAATATACCAGGATCGTAACCTCGCTCCATGGCTTTGGCTCGATCTTTTCAAAATGCGCGTCTTCCTGTATCGGGATCCGGATCGCAGCTGTGTATCCATCCTCAGCGGTCACAAACTTCTGGTTGATCTCGGGAATCACCACAGTGGCTCCCTGGATCGGCTCCTCTGAAAAGCCGTCCACCACCTGCGGCTGGAGGTATCCGTAATGATCCCCTTTTGTGCCGGCTTTATCGGTATCGTCTGTACGGACGGCCTGGTTTGCCTTGGAGCTGCCTGTATTTATGACTTTGCCTGTCCCTGTGGCTTTGCCTTTGCCTTCTTCACTGGGAATTGCGTTCGTGCCGTTGGTGCCTCTGCCGGTTCCAATGGCGTTGAATGTCGCAATCTGTTTGCTTACATATCGGTCAAACGGAATGTAGCTGCTGACATACAGGGAGACCAGCATAACCGCAAGAATGAGGACGGAGACCAGCGGCTTGACCTTTTCCCTGATGGCTTCATTCCTTGTTTTATTTCGTGGATGCCGGACCGGATGTTTCATGAAAATGCACCTCCTGTATTAATCTATTCCGTACCCCGGTCCGGTAGACACCCGAGATGATGAGAAAGGAAAAGGAGAATCCGATATCAGGCTCTCCCGTGAGAGACCATCCGGCAGTGCTTATTGCAGGGCCTTTCCGTTCTGATAGGCCGTACCTGCTTTGCCGCCAGACTTCAGATAGATGCCATAGGCCCTGTCAAAGGGGGGGTTCGGACTTTAAGCTTCGCTGCTGTCTTAGCTGTCTTCCTCCGGCAGTTCCTTTTTGTTTCTTCGTTTTCTTATCGTATGCCGAAGGTTTTTGATGTATATATTGCCGTCCTCCTCGGAAAGCCCTGGCTGAAGATATTTCCGCATGGCAAACAACAGGCCGATGGCAATAACGCCCAGTAGCGTATCCAACGGGCCGGAGTGCTCCACAATCATCTGCCTGGCTGTGGCAAACATGAGTACCTCAACGATGGTTTCAGGGGTATGCTTGCAGAGCATCCGCGTAAACTCCAGGCCAATGATGATATTGAACAGTCCGGACAGCAGCTCATGAAAATCAAACTGGCCCAATAAAAATTGCCGGGTGAACAAGCCGGCGATCACATGTCCCAGAAGGCATAAAACGGCGATAATTATAATGAATGCAATGATCAATTCCACAAGATCTGCTATACGGTTCAATGTTTTGGTGATATTCAGTTTACTTTTCATCGGGATCCCCCTTCACAGCGGTCTCAATATTTTCACCATATTGGATCCTTACGGACACGATAGGTGCTCGGATACGATGAGCGTTTGACAGCCGCAGGGCCAATCGGAAGCCTGTTATAAGAATATCACAGGCAAATGCGGCTTCACAAGCTGAATTATCACATTTGCCTGAATATTCATGAATTCGTATTTAATTTTTAGGATCTCGAATACTGTTTGGCGTTTTTATGATCTATGTACTTCCTTCTCCTAAAAGTGAGTTTTTGATTATGTATGGTCATGGCCATCAATGCCTTGATAATATATTTATATATTCTGTAAGGATCGTAGTCGTTTCATAACATCGTTGCCATGGCAGCCAAAATAATCATGCAGCAGGACATATTCGTTCATTAATTTTCGGTAAGTTTGGCGATTCTTTTCACAGGGGAAATACGGGATGAATCTACGGTCAGCCATTGCATCAATGGCGTCATAAACGGAAGCCCATCCACCGGCGCCTTTGCCTACAGCTGTGGCTGCATTGATCGCACCTCCAAGCCAGATTGTGAACCAGATTGAACATGAATCGTAAGGTATGCGGAGAGTGAAGATACTCTTCCGTTTTTTTTATTTATTTTTACGATCTGAGAGGTTTAACTGGAATTCCCGGACTCATTGCCTGTGTTCTTGGCAAGCTCGGAAATTGGATATATAATGAAAAGGCGAAACGGTTTGGCATACACAATGGAGTGGTCAACCATGGCGGGCGGAATGCCTCCGGAAGAGACATCCGGAAGAAATCAAATAAGGATTTAAATAAGAAACTAAACAGGAGGAAAAAGCGTGATGCTAAAAAGTCGGAAGATCGTTTTCATCATGACCGACACCCAGCGCTGGGATATGCTTGGGTGCTACCGGAATACCGGGCTGAGAACGCCCAATCTGGACCGGCTGGCGGGGGAAGGGATCCGATATGACCGGGCGTATACGACACAGCCGGTATGCCAGCCTGCCCGCGCTGGCATTTTTACCGGCCAATACCCGCATTCCGTGGGCAGCTGGGCAAACAGCTCCGGCCTTTCCAATAATGCGAGGACCATTGGGCAGCGGCTTTCCAAGGAAGGAGTCCATACTGCATATATCGGAAAATATCATCTGGACGGAGGAGATTATTTCGGTCTGGGGAAATGTCCCGATGGCTGGGACCCTGAATATTGGTACGATATGAGAAACTACCTGGAGGAACTGACAGACCGGGAACGGCTGGATTCCCGGAATGCAGATCTCATGCTGAGCCGGGACTTTTCGGAGACCTTTCCCTTTGGACACCGATGCACCGACCGGGCCATCGACTTTCTGAAACGCTGTCACAGTGAGGATTTTTTTCTGGTCCTTTCCTATGATGAACCCCACTCTCCTTCCATTTGCCCGATGCCTTATTCCAAAATGTATCAGGATTTTGCTTTCCCCATCAGCGATAATGTATATGATGATATGCGTGGGAAACCCGAACACCAAAAGATCTGGGGCAGGGAACAGATGGAAAGGGACAAGTCGGATCTGCGTATCCGCGCGCCGTTCTTGTTTGGGTGCAACAGCTACATTGACCATGAGATTGGCCTGGTAATGGGTGCGGTGGAACAGTACGCACAGGATGCGATTGTCATTTATACCTCCGATCACGGCGATATGCTCTGCTCTCATAATCTGACGGGGAAAGGTCCCTGTGCTTATGATGAGATTACCCGGATTCCTTTGATTATAAAGGGGAAAGGGGTGCCCCGGGGACAGGTGGATCCTCATCCCGTCTCCCATATCAATCTGACGCCGACCATTCTGGAAATGATGGACGCCACCATTCCCCCTGTCCTGGAGGGAAAGAGCCTTCTCAGGGGAATCGAAGACCCGGCCGTACGGGTCAATGATTATGTGTTTATGGAGTTTGGCCGATATGAAGTGGATCATGACGGATTTGGCGGCTTTCAGCCCCTGCGCACCGTATTTGACGGACGGTACAAACTGACAATCAACCTGTTATCCGGGGATGAACTGTATGACTTGCAGGAGGATCCGGGGGAAATGAAAAATCTGATTTCATCTGCCCGGCACAGGAAGATCCGCAATCAGCTTCATGATGTTCTTTTGCAGCATATGAACGAGACCCGCGATCCGTTTCGCGGATATTATTGGGAAAGGCGTCCCTGGAGGGAGGATGCCTCCCCGGCAACCTGGGACTATACGCTGATGACGCGCCAGCGGGAGGAAGATCCTTACTTTGAGGACCGGCAGCTGGATTACGGTACCGGCCTGCCCATGAAAAATGCAACCCGGAAAAAGGGATAAGCAGGAAGCAGGAGATCCAATCCGGGTATTGCCGTAATATAATTATGGGAGAGAGGGGTGCAAAAATGAAGTGTGTGACACCGTATGAGCATAACCAGTCCCTGTTGGCAAAAATGGTGCCGTCCATGCGTTATGATGGGAAGGAGCCCTTTGAGAACTGGCAGGGGAAGGCCCGTCAAAAACTTACGGAGCTGCTGGGGCTGCCTTTTGAAAGATGTGCCGATGAGCTTTCAGTGGAATACACAGAGGAGAAAGAAAAATTCCGGGAGATCCGTTTTCGATTTCAAAGTGAGGAAGGATATTTTGTTCCCTGCCATTTGCTGGTGCCAAGGGGGAAAGCGGAGCCCCTGCCTGTAGTAATATGTCTGCAGGGGCATACCACGGGGATGCATCTTTCCCTGGGCAGATCAAAGCATGCGGATCCGGGGGAGGAAGGATCCGCTGTCGGAGAGGACCAGGATTTTGCCATCCGCGCGGTGAGGGAAGGTTATTGTGCCCTGGCGATGGAGCAAAGGAATTTTGGAGAGTGCGGCGGGACGGAAAAAGGGCCCGACTGCCAGAATTCCACCATGACGGCTCTTTTGATCGGAAGGACCACGATGGGGGAACGGGTGTGGGATATCCAGAGGGCGATTGATGTACTGGAGAAACATTTTTCAATGGTGGATGCCCATAAAATTATCTGCATGGGAAATTCGGGAGGAGGAACGGCAGCTTTTTACGCCGGATGCCTGGAGCCCCGTATTTCCTATGTCATGTCAGGCAGTGCAGTCTGCACCTACGAGGATTCCATCGCCGCCAGACATCATTGTACCTGCAACTATATTCCCGGCATTCGCCGATATTTTGAAATGGGGGATCTGGCAGGCCTGATCGCGCCGCGTTATCTGGAAATCGTTGCGGGAAAAGACGATCCCATTTTTCCGTTATCCGGAGCAAAAAAAAGCTATGAACTGGCCCGGTCCCTGTTCCGTGTGGCAGGCGTGGAAGACCATTGCCGACTTGTAGTAGGGAATGGCGGTCATCGCTTTTATGCGGATCCTGCCTGGCCGGTGATGAATGTTTTCGTGAAGGAGAACGAATGAAATTTTTGACCGTAATATCCATCTGTGCTATAATCTTTGTAAGCGCTTACATACCAGGCCGAAACAATCGGCGGCCTGAAAAGCTGCCAGGCTGCCTTGAAAAAGAACAAGTCCAAGATACGGACAAAGAGTTTTTTCGGAGGACCGGAAATCCATATTGCATCCGGAAAGGTGGTACATTGATTATGGTTGAAATAATCCGAAAGGATGACGGGGGCCTGACGGACAGTGTCCTGAAGGAATCCCTTTCCGAATCCCTGGTCCGATACCGGGAACAGTACGGGAGGCCGCTTCAAAAGGTCCTGCTGCTGCCGCCCGATTTTACCCGGTTTCATTCCGGCACGGGAAAGCTGACAAATCTGTACTATAAATTGCTTTCTCCTGCCTGTCATGTGGATATCATGCCGGCTTTGGGCACCCATATGCCCATGACCGATGAGGAAATCACCGAAATGTTCGGGGCCGACATTCCCAGGGAGCGATTCCTGGTACATAACTGGCGTACTGATGTGGTGACTCTGGGGCAGGTGCCCGGTTCGTTCGTCCGGGAGGTTTCCGACGGACTCATCGATTATTCCATTGATGTTCAGGTAAACAAACGTCTGGTGGATCCTTCCTATGATCTGATCATTTCCCTGGGGCAGGTCGTTCCTCACGAAGTGGTGGGGATGGCCAACTATACCAAGAACATTCTGGTGGGCTGCGGCGGTTTTCAAATGATCAATAAAAGCCATATGCTGGGAGCCATCTATGGCCTGGAGCGGATGATGGGGCGGGATGAGACCCCGGTCCGCCGGGTCTTTGATTATGCCGAGCAGAAGTTTTTGAAGGATATCCCGCTGCTGTATGTGCTGACCGTAACGTCCAGGACAGAAGGTCGTCAACGGATGAACGGACTTTTTATCGGGCGGGGACGCAGGATATTTGAGGAAGCGGTGGCTTTGAGTCAGGAGAAGAATCTGACCTTTGTGGACCAGCCTTTTCAGAAAGTCGTCGTTTATCTGGATCCTTCCGAATTCAAAAGCACCTGGCTGGGCAACAAGGCCATTTATCGCACAAGGATGGCCATTGCGGACGACGGGGATCTGATCATACTGGCACCGGGGGTCCGGCAGTTCGGGGAGGATCCCGACAACGACCGGTTCATCCGTAAATATGGCTATGTGGGCAGGAAAAGGATCCTGGATCTCTATCAAAAAAATGATGAGGGACTGAAGAGCAATCTTTCCGTGGCCGCCCATTTGATTCATGGCTCTTCCGACGGCAGGTTCCGTATTACCTACGCGGTGGAAAAGCTGACCCGGGAGGAAGTGGAAGGCGTCAACTTTCATTATATGCCCTACCGCGAGGCAGTCAAAAAGTACAATCCTGAAACTTTGACGGATGGGTTCCATACGCTGGAGGACGGCGGGACCATTTACTACATCAGTAATCCGGCAGTGGGACTCTGGGCACTGAGGGAGCATTTCTTCCCGGATCACAAGCCCAAAGAACAGCAGGATAAAAAGGAGAAACAAGAGTAGGATATAATGATTCAGTAATTATTATTCAGTAATCATTCAGGAGGATGAGCAGCAATGAATTTACGGACAATCCGAAACGATCAGACAGCGGTATCTGTCTGTCCGGAAGTCGGATCTTCCATTTGCTCCATGCGCTTTCTTTTAAACGGAAAGTGGGTGGACATCATGCGTCCCACCCCGCAGGGGGCAATGGAGGCAAAGGATCCCGGTGCCTTTTCTTCCTTTCACCTGATGCCCTATTCGAATCGGATTGAGAATGGGATCCTGCATTTCAGGGGAAAAACCCTTTCGCTTTTCCGGAACGATGCGGATGGTCATGCCATTCATGGAGTCGTCCGGGATATGCCGTGGAAAGTCCGGTCGGAGGACGGGCAGCAGCTGGAGGTAGGTCTGGACAGCAGAGAGCAGGAGAATGTCAACTGGCCCTGGCCGTTTTCCTGTAGAATGATGTTTCGCCTGAGCGGCAATGTGTTTACCATTCGCTTTTGTATCCGGAACGAAGGATCAGAAGTGATGCCTGTTGGCTTTGGCACCCACCCCTATTTCTCCAGGAAGCTGACAGGGCAGGATGACAGGGTTCTGGTGAAATTGCCGGTGAAGGGGCTTTACCCGGGAAATACGCCCATTCCCACCGGGAAGTGGATTCCGGTACCCCGGGAACTGGACTTTTCCGAAGAAAGGATTCTGAGAGAGGATCGGCTTGTGGATAACTGCTTTCGTGCCGGGGAAGGCAGCGTGATGGTCCAATGGCCGGGCAGCGGCGTTGCCATGACCATGGAAGCGGATCCGGTCTTTGAGAATCTCATTCTGTATGCTCCGCCAGGCAAGCCGTTTTTCGCCATTGAGCCGGTTACCAACTGCAACAACGGGTTCAATATGGCAGAGTCGGGCGTGGACGATACCGGGACAATCTGCCTGAGGCCGGGAGAGGAAGCAGCGGGGAACATTCGGATCACAATCCGGGAAAACCGGTAAGCAGGGTTGCAGGCAGGAAGGCAGGAAAGGCATTCGATTGAGTCCGTAAAATTCGAATCAGAAGGAATGCCGAAAACTGACAAAAGACGATGGACAAAAATGAAAAGGACGCAACGGAGGAGGATACAAGGTATGAAAAAAGCAGATATCGGCTTGATTGGTCTGGCAGTTATGGGGGAAAACCTGGTGCTGAACATGGAAGGCAAGGGTTTTACCGTGGCAGTATTCAACCGGACTGTGGAAAAGGTCACCCGTTTTGTGGAAGGCAGGGGGAAGGACAGGAACATCATCGGCGCTTATTCCATTGAGGAACTGGTAAGTTCCCTGAAGAAACCCCGCAAGGTCATGCTGATGGTCAAGGCCGGCAAACCGGTGGATGACTTCATTGAAAAACTGATTCCTTGTCTGGAGCCGGGGGACATCATCATTGACGGCGGAAATTCCCACTTCCCGGACACCATACGCCGGACAAGGGAAGTGGAGGCAAAAGGACTTCTCTATGTTGGAACTGGTGTTTCCGGCGGTGAGGAAGGCGCTTTGAAAGGCCCCAGCATTATGCCCGGAGGTTCGAAAGAAGCGTGGCTCCATGTGGCTCCCATTCTTCAGAAGATTTCCGCGAAGGTGGAAGACGGTACTCCCTGCTGTGAGTGGCTGGGAAACGACGGCGCCGGCCATTTTGTAAAAATGGTTCATAACGGCATTGAATACGGTGATATGCAGCTCATCAGCGAAGCCTACTATATCATGAAGCACGCCCTGGGGATGTCCGCAAAGGAAATGCATGATGTATTTGACGAGTGGAACAAGGGGGAACTGAACAGCTATCTGATAGAGATTACCCGGGATATTCTGTCCAAAGTGGACAAGGAAACCGGAAAGCCCATGGTGGATGTGATTCAGGATACGGCCGGCCAGAAGGGAACCGGCAAATGGACCAGCCAGGCGGCTCTGGATCTGGGAATTTCCGCTCCCACCATTACAGAAGCGGTATATGCCCGCTGTGCTTCTGCCGTGAAGGAAGAGCGCAAAGAGGCATCCAGAATACTGGTCGGACCGGCAGGCAAATTTGACGGGGTCCAGGAGGAGTTTGTCGAGGCCATCCGGCAGGCATTGTTCGCATCCAAGATCTGTTCCTATGCCCAGGGCTTTGCCATGATGCGGGAAGCTTCGAAGGTATATGGATGGGATCTGAATTTTGGCGACATCGCCCTGATGTGGCGGGGAGGGTGCATTATTCGGGCACAGTTCCTGCAGACCATCAAGGACGCCTTTGACGAGCAGCCCAATCTGACCAATCTGCTCCTGGCTCCGTACTTCCGGGATGCCGTGGAGAAAGCCCAGTCCGGATGGCGTCTGGTGGTCAGCAAAGCTGTCAATCTGGGGATTCCGGTACCGGCCTTCAGTTCCGCTCTGTCCTATTTTGACAGCTACCGGAGGGAAACCCTGCCGGCCAATATGATTCAGGCTCAGCGGGATTACTTTGGCGCTCATACCTATCGGCGGCTGGACAAACCCGGTGTATTTCATACCCAGTGGCTGAATCCGTCGGATGAAGTCACCAGCGATCCGGTATAAACCGGAAATGGATGAGGAGAGCAGGGAAAGACAGGAGAGCAGGGAAAGACAGGGGAACAGAGCAAGACAAAAGAGGGAACAAAAAAGGGTCATGGAATTCCATGGCTCTTTTTTATTCCCTGTAACAGGAAATGTTTCTTCGCATTACCTTTAAAATTTTTTATGGCTCGTCTTCATATAAAATGGTATAATAACTGTGATTTATATTTGTATTTGTGTATTGCTTCGATATTGGCTCGGTTTTCCGATAGGGTATCTGCTTTTACACTTTTGTTTGCATTTTCAGTTTGTTCCGTGTTCCATTGGGTTAAAGTATTGCGATGGGGGATGAAGTTTTGCGCTGTGTTCTTATTGTGAATCCAAAGGCGGGCACCCGAAACCCGCTGGAGACGGTTTTTCCCTCCGTTCGGGCGGCTTTTTGTGATCGAAAGGTGGATTTCACCTGGTATGAAACAAAATATCCGGGTCATGCCACGGAGATTGCCGAAAGGGAGGCAGCCAGGGGAGACACTGTGGCAATTTACGGTTTTGGCGGCGACGGAACGCTGAGCGAAATCGCTTCGGGGCTGATCGGCAAAGAGAATGCAGCGGTTGGCATTTTTCCATGCGGTTCCGGAAATGACTACATCAAAACATTTGGTTCGATGGAGGACTTTCTGTCTCCGGAAAAGCAGCTTCACGCGCAGCCCGGGGTTGTGGATATGATCCGTTCGGGAGACCAGTATGCCATGAACCTCTGCACAGTGGGCATGGACGCTAAGATCCCCCTGGGAGTGGAAAAGCTGAAACGTTTCCGTTTTCTCAGCGGGCCGGCTGCCTATAACCTGGGGCTGATCAGGACGATTCTTGGCCGGATCGGAGACGAGATGCTGATTACCATCGACGGAAGCAGGAGATATGAAGACTGTTTTCTGATGGCAGTGGCCGCATGCGGACGCTATTACGGAGGCGGATACCATGCTGCACCGGAAGCGGTTCCGGACGACGGTCTTCTGGACTTCATCCTGATCCGCAAGCCTGCTTTTCATCGTCTTCCGAAGCTGATCTCCCTTTATAAGGCAGGCAAGCATTTGAAGTCGAAGGAATTTGACGGGATTCTGACGTTTCATCGCGGGAAACGGATGGAGATCATGACAGCTCAGCCGGTGGCGCAGAACCTGGACGGAGAATGCAGTATGGTGGAGCGGACTTCCTTTGAGGTGGTGCCGTCTGCGGTGCGGTTCCTGATTCCGCAGGGATAAATCCCGGCATTTTGGACAGCCTTCTCTATGCTCTTAACGAGTCCGGCCCTGCAGGGATAAATCCCTGGAACCTCTGGTTATCTCTTTACTGGACAAAGCATCTGTGTCATGTTGCCGTGTCCTGCAGCATAAAGTCAGTCAGTGGGGATGTATTTGTATCATACAGCTGATGTATGCAGAATAATAGTACTGTTTGAAAGATGGCTCGTACAAACTCAAAACCATTGAAAGGAGCAGAACTATATGAAAAGACAGATAACGGCAGGAGTCCTTGATTTCCTGTTCCTCTTTTCCATGATGTTTTCCCTCACCGGCTGCAGTACGGATACGGATAAAGTGCATGCAGCGGATCTCATGGACGGCATAAAACCCAATCAGATGATTGACGCTTACCTGACTGACGAACAAACGGATGCAATAGCTGATTTTTCTGTGAAATTGTTTCAAAACACTGCAACCGGCGCTAAGAATCCATTGATTTCACCTGTCTCTGTGCTGTGTGCCCTTGCCATGACAGCCAATGGAGCGCAGGGCGAGACCCTTGCACAGATGGAGAAAGTTTTCGGCCTTCCGGTATCAAGTCTGAATGAATATCTGCACATCTATATGGATCATCTTTCTTCCGGCGACAAATACAAGGTCCACCTGGCCAATTCCATCTGGTTCAGGGATGACGACAGGCTGAAGGTGGAGAAGGATTTCCTTCAGATCAATGCGGACTGCTATGGAGCATCTGTCTACAAGGCAGCTTTTGACGATGCCACACGGAAGGACATCAATCACTGGGTCAGCAGGAACACGGATGGCATGATCCCGGATATCCTGGACAAAATTCCGGAAAAGGCTGTGATGTACCTTGTCAATGCCCTGGCCTTTGATGCTGAGTGGGAGGACATTTATAGGAAGGGCGAGGTACGGGACGGCACATTTACCACGGTATCCGGAAAGAAAAAAAGCGTGAAAATGATGTACGGCGGTGAACACATGTATCTTGACAGCGGCAGTGCCACGGGCTTTATGAAATACTATGCGGATCGCAAATATGCCTTAGCTGCTCTGCTGCCTGATGAGGGGATTTCAATTCAGGATGCCATTGCAGGTCTTACCGGCAGTGAGCTTCAAAACACTCTTCGGGATGCGCAGGAAGCAGTGGTGAACGCAGCAATCCCCAAATTTGAAAGCAGGAGTGCCTTTGAAATGCAGGATGTGCTGTCCGGCATGGGAATGAGCGATGCGTTCGACGCAGGCCTTGCGGACTTTACCCGGCTGGGCCGGTACGACAACGGCAACGAAAACATCTTTATCAGCCGCGTGATTCATAAAACCTATATCTCTGTAAACGAGAAAGGCACCAGGGCCGGTGCTGCAACGGCAGTGGAGATGACAACCGAATCCGCCATGCAGGACGAAAAGACCGTTTGTCTGGACCGTCCCTTTGTTTATCTGCTTCTGGACTGTGAGACGAATCTGCCTCTGT
>ENA-UOOM01002679-UOOM01002679.1-fermentation-metagenome-genome-assembly--contig:-NODE-2679-length-14180-cov-5.198938_pt1 | contig 14180 bp, 12 predicted proteins | sample MGYA00245781_ERZ724031 | MGnify/ENA primary metagenome ERZ724031 (study PRJEB28704, sample SAMN03018317) | fermentation metagenome | biome: anthropogenic terrestrial biome; feature: soil; material... | reverse complement strand
TCTTAATTACTGAATAGTCATAAGCCAGATTCTCCATGATTTTTGGTGTGTTGTCTGCAGAACCCGTATCCAGCAGAACAATCTGCATAAGCTTTTCCTCGGAAGAATCCATCCCTGCTTTCAGGATAAAGCCGCGAACCACTCCTTCAATAATATCCTCCTGGTTTTTTGCTGAAATCAGCAAAGTGTAGACTCCCTGTTTTTGTCTTTTATATAAATCCAGAGAAACAAACACTCGAAGCAAAAAATATAGAAAACCAAAGATAGCGAATATCCATAGCGGGACTGCTATGTAAAGATCAAGATACATGATAACCCTCCTATCTTCATACCATGGCACGGCTTCCAGATGCAGCAAGGATGCTGGTTGCAGCCATGAATAATTACCTGTTAATATGGTATGCAAACAGGAGGAATAGCGTTACAGCTCTTTACTTTCCAAAAGCTTGTTCACGAAGAGTTTCAGCCATGTCTGTCTTTTCCCAGGGCAAATCCAGATCCGTGCGTCCAAAGTGCCCGTAAGCTGCAACTTTTTTGTAGATGGGTCTGCACAAATCCAATAATTTGATAATCGCAGAAGGTCGCAGGTCAAAATTGCTGTTTATCAGATCAGCAATTCGATCTTCAGCCAATTGATGGGTTCCAAAAGTATCAACCTGAATGGATACAGGCCTTGCCACTCCTATAGCATAAGCAAGCTGAATCTCACACTTTTCAGCCAAACCTGCAGCAACGATATTTTTAGCTATATAACGGGCTGCATACGCTGCAGATCGATCAACCTTTGTGGGATCCTTTCCTGAGAAAGCACCGCCACCATGCCGAGCAGAGCCGCCATATGTATCTACAATAATTTTTCTGCCGGTCAGACCGGAATCCCCTTGTGGTCCTCCTACCACAAAGCGTCCTGTAGGATTTATAAGAAAGGTCGTATTTTCATCCAGTAAATCAGATGGAATCACCACACGAATTACCAGCTCAATCATATCTCTTTCTATGGTTTCCCGTCTTATCTCAGGACTATGTTGTGTAGAGATAACAATATTGTCTACCCTGATCGGTTCGTCGCCCATATACTCCACTGTAACCTGAGTCTTTCCATCAGGCCGCAGATAGTTCACCAAACCCAGTTTTCGTACATCGGCCAGCCGTTTCGCCAGCTTATGAGCCAATGATATGGGCATAGGCATGAACTCAGGAGTTTCGTTGCAGGCATATCCAAATATCATTCCCTGGTCACCGGCACCTGTATCCGTATTTGCACCGTCATCTTCACCTTCATGCTTTCCCAGTTTGTGTTCCCATGCTTCATTTACCCCCATAGCTATGTCGGGAGATTGTTCGTCTATGGAAGTAAGAACCGCACAGGTATCTGCGTCAAAGCCATATTTTGCGCGGGTATAACCGATCTCCTCAATGGTTTCACGTGCAATTTTGGGGATATCCACATAACAATTTGTAGTGATTTCACCCATAACCAATACCATACCTGTTGTAACTGCTGTTTCACAGGCAACCCGTCCATTCGGGTCCTGCTCCAGGATTGCATCAAGAACTGCATCTGAGATTTGATCGCAGATTTTATCCGGATGTCCTTCTGTAACGGATTCAGATGTAAACAGTCTACTATTCATTAACATCAGAGTTCGCAGACCCGTGACTTTAGCCGCGGGAAGAGAACTCCTTTAACGCCACCTTTCTTCAAAATATCTTTTGAGCATCATCTGTTTGAAAAAGCACAATATGTAAAACAAGAAAAAGAACCGCCTGAAGCCTTTATTCCAAGCGGTTCTGTTGGTGGGGGAGGACGGATTCGAACCATCGAAAGCTGAGCTAACAGATTTACAGTCTGCCCCCTTTGGCCACTTGGGTACTCCCCCAAAAGTATATCTTGCCTGACATTTTACAATTATAAGACAATTACAGGTGAAAGTCAATGTACAAATTAAACTGTAAATCTTTGGCTTTTTGTTCATGGCTTACACTGTTTGAACGCAGTAAGTATAAAAAGGTGCAAATTTTTCTGATGAAGTGAGCTGTCGAAGTCCTGATTTAGTTTAAATTTTCCTGTTATGCTAATAATAAACAAATAGCGCCAATAAAATTATGACAAGGTGGTCGGGATGCCAATCTTTCAATCTATTAAGGATTTTTTATCTTACAAAGAACCTCCAAACGTTGATCAGTTTGAGCTTCTTGAAGACGAAACAGAAGAAGATGAAAGGAGCACAGAAAGAAAGCAGGACTCGAATGCTCAGCGGGGACCAGACTCCCAGCAAAATTCAAGCTCTGCAGCGGAGAATAATATAAGTAATATTCTGCAGCAAAACCGCTTGAAAATCGAGCAGGAATTTAATCTGCCTAAAAACAAGGATATCATCGTCAGAGATATTCAGATAGGTAAAAACACCGATGCTTTCATTGTATTTGTCGATGGGATGGTAGATAATACAACGATTAACGACTATATTCTGCGTCCTCTCATGGCAGAAAACAATTTTGACAACATCGGAGAAGAGCGAAGTATCGATTATATTATAAAAAATGTGTTGTCAGTGAACCAGGTCAACAAGGCTACGACTTTTAATGAATGCATCACTCAAATTCTAAAAGGGCTGACAGCCTTATTCGTTCAGAACTGCCGTGAAGGCATTCTCATTGAAAGTCGGGGCTTTGAAAAAAGAAATGTGGAGCAGCCTGTCACTGAAACGGTAATAAGTGGTCCTCATGAAGCTTTCACAGAAAACCTTCGAACCAATCTAACCCTGGTGCGAAAAATCATAAAAAACAAAGACCTGATAACTGAAATGCTTCCTGTTGGGAAAACCAATAATATCAGCTGCGGTATCATGTATATTGATGGAATAGCAAACACAAAAATTGTTGACGAGCTTAAAAGAAGAATAGAGAGCATTGATATCGATTTTATTATGGGAGATGGCATGCTGAATCATCTAATCGAGGATCATCCATTTGCTATCTTCCCTCAAATTCTGTCAACTGAACGACCGGACAGAATCGCTTCTTTCTTAATGGAAGGAAAGGTGGTCTTTATTTGTGATGGGACTCCCAATGCAAGCGTCGTACCCATTACATTTTTTCATATGTTCCATACTTCAGAGGACTCCTTTTTGCGCTGGCAATATGGTACCTTTATAAGATTAGTAAGGATTTTGGCTTTTTGGCTGGCAATACTGCTGCCGGGGCTTTATCTTGCAGTTACATTATACCATACAGAAATCATACCTACAGAGCTTCTTTTGGCAATTGAAATGTCAAGAGAATCCGTTCCCTTTCCGGTAATCCTTGAAATCCTCTTGATGGAAGTATCCTTTGAACTAATCCGGGAAGCAGGGATACGGGTTCCCGAAGTGATAGGTCAAACCCTGGGAATCATCGGAGCCCTTATTTTGGGTCAGGCTGCCGTTGCAGCTAACCTGGTAAGCCCGATCCTTATCATTATCGTATCCATAACCGGATTGGGAAGCTTTGCAATGCCTAACTATCATATGGGTTTTGCTATAAGGATTCTCAAGTTTATGTTCATATTCCTGGGTTTCTTTGCAGGGTTCTATGGTATTTCGTTTGGGATATTTATCATAGGCGGAATGGCTTGCAGCATGAAATGCTTTGGTGTACCCTACTTCACCCCCATCGCTCCCAAAACCAGGGTTAACCCTGACATTGTTATTCGCCAGCCTATATGGAAACAAAGTATGAGACCGGATTCTCTAAATAGTCCTAATAAAAAAAGATCAGGCAGGAAAGTTCGGGGCTGGGCAGAGAAGGAAAAAAGGGGGAACAGGAAATGATAAGAGAAGGGAAATTTGGTGTGCAGGAAGCCATGTGGCTAACTGCTGCCACCATTTCTTCAAAGGTATTTTATACCAGCCCCGGGCTAATCACAGGCATAGTAGGTAATTCCGGCTGGTATATGACATTAATCTCCATGAGCATTGCATTATTGAGCTTTACATTTATATGCCTTCTATTGAAACGGTTCCCCGGTAAAGACATCGTAGCCATATTCAATGATACAATGGGGGGGGTTGTTGGATTTGCCTTTTCAGGCATCCTTGGGCTGTATTTATTATTCCTGGCTACCAGTAGAGTCAGTGAATTCACTAATGTAATGAAAATATATGCTTTTCCGCTGACTCCTTCTGTTATAATTATCGGCATATTAACCGCAGGAGTAATAATCCTTTGTATTTTGGGTTTGGAGGCTCTGGCTAGATTTACGAAATTAGCCGTATATGCCTTGCTGGTTGGATATGTTCTGGTACTAATATTAGGAGTCCAAAATTATGATATCAATAATCTGTTTCCCATATTCGGATATGGTGCCGATAAAGTGATTTTAAATGGTATCCTTCGAAGTTCTGCCTATGGTGAGATTATAATTCTGGCAGTTTTCGCCAAATCACTTCAAGGCATACATCACATAAAAAAAGCCGGTTATATCAGCCTGATAGTGTCAGGGATTATAATCTCGCTGTCACTCCTTGCTTTTTCCTTAACCTTCCCCTATTATTCAACCCTGGAAATAACTGCTCCAATGTATCATATGGCAACTCTTATTGATTACGGAAGATTTGTGCAGAGAGTAGAAACAGTTTTTCTCTTTATATGGTTCATTAGCTCATTTATTTCTGTCACTGCAGTTTTCTATTGTATCACCAGTATATACTGTAAATTGTTTCGTATTCAGGATGCCAAACCTATTATTGCCGGGTCTGCTGTTATATTCTTTTCAATTGCCGTAATCCAGGTCAACATTGGTGTTGCAGCTGAACAAACTATACAAATCACCAGGCAGTATGGGTGGATACCGCCTTTTGCGCTTCCTCTTATTTCACTTCTTACAGCGATGCTCCGGAAAAAAGGAGTTGTATCCCATGAGTAAGAAGATAGCACTAATTGTAATATGTACGATACTCGCAGCTGCATTATGCAGCTGCTATGATGCAAAAGAAATAGATGATATTGCCCATGTTCTGGCAATAGGAGTAGATAAAGGCGTATCCGATAAATGGCGGCTTACTCTGCAATTTGCCAACATGAAAGGCAGCTCAAGCGGTGAACAGATGGGAACGAGCAGCGGAGGTGACGGCGGTTCGCAAGATGGCTATACCTATGTTACGGTAGATGCACCTTCTTTTTTTACCGGTCTGGATATCCTGAACACTTCCGTGCCCAGAAGGCTGGTCTTTACTCATGCAGGTTTTATTGTGGTATCGGAAGAATTTGCCAGAGATGGTCTGTTAGGAGAATATATCGCTCCCATAAGGCGTTTTAGTGAAATAAGAGGGAGTGTACATGTGGTTGTTACTAAGGGAAGTGCATTGGACTTTATTAAGGCTAACAAACCCGTTATTGGCACAACTCTATCCAAAGCAATCAATACATCTGCCCGGGAACCTGAGAATACAGGCTTTTTCCCCCACGTTACACTGGACGACTTTTATGAAGCTCTTCTATCCACTTACCGCCAGCCAATTTTGGCCATGGGAGCAGTAAACAGGTTTGAAAACTTCGATGAAAAAGGGCCTAAATGGAACAATGAATATAATCCCGGCGGACAATACTTTGCGGGGCAAACGCCCAGATATGGTGAAAATAATATTGAATACTGGGGCACCGCTCTGTTCGATAAAGACAAGATGGTGGGAGAGCTGAACGGCAGTGAAACACGAGCATTGATGATGATAAGGGGAGAGTTTGTGAGAGGCTTTTTTACCATCCAGGATCCGAAGGAGCCTGAATTAATCATCGCCCTGGATATCAGGCAAGATAAAAGACCAAGGGTAAAGATAAGCTTTGATGGAGACATACCTGTTGTTGATTTAACATTGTGCTTAAAAGGGGACATGCTTTCTGTTCAAAGCCGGCTTCATTATGAAGAGGATCCTCTTTTATCCTTATTGGAGGAAAAATTTAAAGAAGATGTAAAAGAGCATGTGAATCAACTAATTAACAAGTGCAAAAGCCTGGGTATTGATGTCTTCAAATTTGGAAATGTTGTGACCAGACAGTTTTTGACAATTGATGCATTGGAAGAATACAACTGGAATGAGCATTTCAAGGATGTAAGATTTACCACAAATGTAGAATTCCTGATAAAGAGAACTGGAACTCAGAGAAAAAGCTATCCTATAGCAAATCCGGAGGAGTGAACAGATAGATGAAATATATTATTATGATAGTTCCCCTGTTTGTTACAATTCATCTGCTAAGCTTTGCCAGGTATAACTGGAGTAAAAAAAATAAAAAAGCAGCAATCGGGGCTGTTCTTATAGCCCTTGCTGCTTTTATCCTGCCCTTTTTCGTTTTATAAACACTGTAAAATTTCCGTCTATTTCATATGATGTTTCTATTCACAGCCTGAATACTATAAATTGTTTTATTGAGATGCCTTGATTTCATCCCAGATACGATTATATACCCCGATAATATCGCTCAAGTCTTCACAAACCTCACTCTTCAGAGAATCCATATCCGGGTAGGCAGCCTTATCATTGCGAATCTCTTCATCGAGCATTTCCAGCGCTGCAAGATTCGGGGTAGAATACCCGATATATTCAGCATTTCGCAGAGCATTATCCGGGTCAGTCATAAAATTGATAAATTTTTCAGCAGCTTCCTTGTTCCGACTGGTCTTCGGGATGACCATGGCGTCAAACCACAGGTTGGTGCCCTCCTTGGGTATAGCATATGCAAGATCCTCATTTTTCCATCTCATATAAGCAGCATCTCCGGACCAGGCCATTGTCATAGCAGCCTCCCCGCCGATCATCTTGTCCTTTATCTCATCTCCTCCATAGGATAAAACCAGCGGTCTTTGCTTGATTAATTCCTGTTTGGCTTCCTGCAGCTCGGCTTCATCCCTGGTATTTAAAGAATAGCCCAGCTTCATCAGGGCAACGGCAATGGAGTCTCTCTGGCTGTCCAGCATGAAAATGTTTTTCTCATATTTAGGGTTCCAAAGCATGTTCCAGCTGTCGACAGGTTCATCAACCATGGTGGTATTATAAACAATGCCGGTTGTTCCCCACATATAGGCAACCGAGTACTCATTATCGGGGTCATAGTTCAGGCTCTTAAACGTATCACCAATATGTTCGAAATTGGTAATCTTGCTAATATCAATTTTTTGGAGCAAGTCCTCCTTAACCAGTCGTGCAATCATATAATCCGACGGAAAAATGACATCATAGCTTGTGCCGCCCGCTTTCAGCTTTACATACATTTCCTCATTGGTAGTAAAATAATCATAATTCACCTTAATACCATATTCCTCTTCGAAATCTTCCAATACCGATTCATCAATATAGTCTACCCAGTTAAAAACCATGATGGTTGAGCTGGTACCCTGCTTAGAGCCTCCCCCGCCGCAGGCTGTTAAACTAAATATCGCGGCCAGGATTAAAAAGATAGCGATTGTTTTCTTTATTTCTCTCAATTTTCGTTCTCCTTTCAGAGTTGTCTTTGGACATTCTAAAATTAACTATAATCAAAAGCAACAGCACACTGACAAACATCAGTGTGGACAATGCATTGATTTTCGGGCTTATTCCCCTCCTAGCCATTCCATAGATGACAATGGACAGATTGTTAACTCCAGACCCGGTAGTGAAGAAGCTGATTACGAAGTCATCCAGCGACAGGGTAAATGCCAGTAGAAAGCCGGTTATGACACCAGACATGATTTCCGGAAGAATTACCTTCCAGAAAGCTTCTACAGGGGTTGCCCCCAGATCCAGCGCTGCCTCATACAAATGCTTGTTCATCTGCTTCAACTTGGGCAGAATGGAAAGAATCACATAGGGGATATTGAAGGTAATATGAGCAAGCAGCATGGTAACAAAGCCAAGGGGCATTTTCATAAAGATAAACAATACCATCAGGGATATACCTGTTACTATATCCGGATTTAATATGGGAAGATAGTTCAGGTTCAACACCAGGCTCTGTGGCAGCTTCTTCATACTGAAAATTCCGATGGAAGCAATGACGCCTATCAGGGTTGCTATAATAGAGGACAAAACCGCAATCAGTAAAGTATAGTACAATGCTGACATGATCTGTCTATCCTGAAACAGCTCCATATACCATTTAAGGGTAAAACCGTCCCAATTAGCCCTGGACTTGGACTCATTAAACGAGAACACAATGAGCACCAGTATGGGAGCATATAGGAATGCAAAGATCAAAAACACATAGCTTTTCTTCAGAAACCGCATCACCACAATGCACCTCCCCCATTTTCCTGCTCATAGCGTGACATGGCGCCCATGCTTGCTAAAATCAGCAGCATCATGATTACCGACAACGCAGAACCGAAGCCCCAATCCCCAGAGGACAGGAATTGCTGCTCAATCAGGTTGCCGATGAGCATAAATTGTCCGCCCCCCAGCAGCCTGGAAATAACAAAGGTCGTAACCGCCGGCATGAATACCATGGTAATTCCAGAAATTACTCCCGGCAGACTTAAAGGAAGTACAACACGCCTGAACACAGTAACATTGTTTCCTCCCAGATCTTGAGCTGCCTCTATGACACTATCATCAATTTTAGAGAGAACCGAGTAAATGGGCAAAATCATAAAGGGCAGGAAGTTGTACACCATACCAAGGACTACTGCCTTGTTGGTATATAAAATATCAATTGCAGGCAGGTTTAACAAAGACAAAATAGAATTAATAACGCCATTTCGCTCCAAAAGAGTCATCCATGCATAGGTTCTCAATAGAAAATTCATCCACATAGGCATTACAATCAGCAAATACATAATTTTTTTTCTGCTGTACTCCTTACTGGCTAAAATAGCAGCCATGGGATAACCAAGCAACAGGCAGATAACGGTACTTACTAAAGCTAAAACCACAGATCTTATCAATACATTGATATAAATTGGATCTACAAATCGGCGGAAGTGATCAGCTGTCAAACGCCAACCGTCCTCCGTCTGCTCCGCCACACTATAAAACAGCACCAAAAACACGGGAACAACAATAAAGATAATCATCCATACTATATAAGGTGAAGCCAGCCACTTTTTCTTCATTGTGTCACCTTCTTTTTCATAATGTGAATATCATCAGGCAGAATTTTCAAGCCTATCTTGCTGCCATCCGTAGCCATTTTTGTGGAATGAACCATCCAGCTAAAGTTTTCCCCATCAATTATCATTTCATAATGTACGCCCTTGAAAGTAGCGGATTGTACTACACCGCCCAGCAAACCCTCTTCCCAGGGAACCAACTTAATGTCTTCAGGGCGGATTACTACATCAATTCTTTCCTTAGGTTCAAAGCCTTTATCCACACATTGGAATGTCTTGCCCATAAAGGTAACCAGATAGTCTTCCTCCATAACACCGTCAAGAATATTACTTTCTCCTATAAAGTCGGCTACAAAGGCATTTTTGGGCTCGTTGTAGATGTCTTCCGGAGTACCTATCTGCTGGATAACACCGTAGTTCATGACAACAATGGTATCTGACATACTGAGTGCTTCCTCTTGATCATGGGTTACATAAATAAAGGTGATTCCCAAAGATTGCTGCATATTCTTCAGCTCTACCTGCATCCCCTTTCGAAGCTTCAAATCCAGAGCACCCAGGGGTTCATCCAAAAGCAATACTTCCGGTTCGTTAACTAAAGCTCTAGCAATGGCTACCCTTTGCTGCTGGCCGCCACTTAAAGAGTTCACAGAGCGTTTTTCAAAGCCATTCAGATTTACCAGCTTCAGCATATACTCCACTTTCTCTGTGATGGCTTTCCTCTCCATTTTCTTTATCTTAAGTCCGAAGGCGATATTATCAAACACATTCATATGCGGGAACAGCGCATATTTCTGAAAAACAGTATTGACCTTCCTCTTGTGTGCAGGCAGATCATTGATGTTCCTGCCTTCAAAAAGCAGGTTGCCCTCGTCAGCTTCTTCAAACCCGCCAATAATACGCAATGTAGTGGTTTTGCCGCAGCCGCTGGGCCCAAGAAGGGTAACAAACTCATTCTTCCGAATATTCAGGCTGAGATCAACCAAAGCCGGTGTATCGTCATAGATTTTCGACACGTTTTGCAATTGTAAAATGATGCTGTCAGTCATTGTTGAACACCTCATTTCATATAGTATGTCACTTCATTAAAAGCTGGGCGGAGCGACCACCCACAGAAAGGTGGACTTGCCCTTGGAACCATTGACTATAAAGTGACTCATATTGGGTTTGAAGGAGAAGCTTTCTCCCTTTCTCACCCGATAGTGCTGCTTGCCCAGATGCAGAATAATGGAACCTGACAAAACATATCCGAATTCCTCTCCGTCATGAGGGTCTTCGAACTTGGAGCTGCTCTCACTTGAAACAAGCTCCATTATAATTGGCTCCATCCGGTTTTTTTGTGCATTGGGGATAAGCCAATGAATTACATGACCCAATTCCTTGTTTTCCAAGCTGAAGATATCATCCTTTTTGAACACGATATCCTCATCAACCTGTTCGTTGAAAAAATCTTTGATATTGGTGCCCAGGCTCTCCAGTAAATCCATTAAAGTGGCAATGGATGGAGAGGTCAATTCTCGTTCTACTTGAGAAATAAAGCCCTTGGACAACTCACAACGGTCGGCAAGCTCTTGCTGTGTCAAACCGTTGCGGATACGAAGCTCCTTTAATTTTTCTCCAATATTCATCCAAAACACCTCAGTCTCTTAAGACTAAACTTTAAGTTTATAATTACTAAACAAAATACGTATATATAAATATCACAATTGAAATGCGATGTCAACAATAAAATTTTAATTTTTTTGTCATTCCGAGTTTATCGAGGAATCTTTACTGGAAAGATCCGACCCAATTGCTCAGGATGGCGTTAAAAAAGCTCCATTCTAGCAGCATGTACCTAAACATGCTAGAATGGAGCCTTTTTTCTCAAGCAAATATTCTTTATAGAAGTTCCTTCTCAAGAACCTTCAAATGATCAAAACAAATTTTAGCCTCTTCAAGACCACTGGGTTTTAGTGTTTCACTCTCAACAACCATAGGAACGCCAAGCTCTACAGCCTTCTTGTACGCTGCTGCTACTGGAGCAGTGCCCATACCAAGAGGTGTACCATTGCCATCAGCATCACCGTCTTTAATATGTATGAAATGCAACCGTTCCTTATATTTTTCCATAAGCTCAACAGGATCTTCACCAGCAACATAAGCCCAGTAGATATCCAATTCAAGTTTTATGTTTGTTTTTTCAACTAGCTCAAGGTAAGGAATGTAGCCTTCCTCTGTAACCTTGAATTCTTTATAGTGGTTGTGGAAACCAAAAGTAATTCCCTCGGCTGCTAACCTCGGTTGAAGCTCATTGGCATATTTAATAAACTCATCAATAGTTTCTCGTGTCCAGAGATCAGTACCAGGCACAATAAAGTTCTTGTTTCCAATTGCTTTGTGATAGGCAACGGTTCCTTCGAAATCTGTAACAAGATCTCTCCAATTGGAGTGGGTACCCGAAGTTTTTAGTCCGTATTTTGCCATCATGGCTGCTACTTCCTCTGCTGTATTACCAAAGAATCCAGCAAATTCAACAAAGCTGTAACCTATCTCTGCAACCTTAGAAAGTGCACCCTCAAGATTTTTTTCCGTTATGTCGCGAACACTATAAAGCTGTAAACCATATTCCATTTTTCCATTCATCCTCTCAAAATGTGCTTGCTGTTAATTTTCTCAATTATATCATGCGCATGCCTTCGGTATCAATCTAAGAAGTAAAATATCCAAGAAGCAAAAAAGTTGACGATCTCCTCTTCAATATTAACTTTTTTGAATGGCATCGCTATTCCGCCTTCATATTAATACAAAACATCATTTTTTAAAAAGGTTCCAAAAAGTACTATCTACAATATACCTTAATTGCTTCGTTCAAAAACTCCGCACAACCTACAGCAATGTCATCATAATATTTCTTAAAACGTGGATCATCCACATAAATCTGTGCAAGCCCTATATGTGCTTCCTTTGTATAGAAGTTCCAAGTATATCCTAGCCACTCCTTATGCATAGCACATACCTTTTGAGCAAGCTCACTGGAGGGATCACCCTGTTCAAATGCCTTCTTTAGATTATTATTAATTTGTTGTGAAAGCTCCTGCATCTCCTCATATTGCTCGAATGTCAATCCCATCATTTTAGCATTACTTGCATTTACAACATCACCACCGTACTTCTCTCGTGTTTCCTTACCATACTTTTTTTCATTTTCGTCAATCAACTTCTGCTTGAATCCTTCAAACTTTTCCTTATTACTCATTGTTATCTCTCCCTTCGATGCAGCAATAGTCTTTTCAACATTGTTAATTAACAGCTCTATTTGTTCCTTTTTTGCTCTTAAAGCTGAAAGATGGCCTTGCAGCGCTTCAACGCCATCATAGTTATCTGAACCTATGATGGTTTTAATTTCGTCTAGTGATACACCAAGCTCACGGTAAAATAAAATTTGCTGGAGTAAATCCACTTCGTGTTGACCATACACACGATAACCGTTATTATTTATCCGCTTTGGGGATAGAAGCCCAATCTCGTCATAATAACGCAATGTGCGCGTACTGACTCCTGCCATCTTTGCTAATCCGTTTATGCTATATTCCATATTCATCCCCTCTGCAATATCTTCCCCTCCAATGAAGAACTAGTCTCTTGTACAATTAACCTAATACTAATATAAACCATGACGTAACGTGAAGGTCAATAGGTAAATTTGCTTTTTTCTATGGAAAGTTAATCTAAATTTCTCATGGGTATGATACTATATACTCAGGAAATTAGGTATTGCAAATATGTAGTATGTCATTCAGTTTATAGCAGAGATTTAGCGGAAACAGGAGGATGTCCTTAATGAAGAACCAATTAACGTTAATTATTCTTATAATAGCTATTTGTTTTTCAATTTTGCCCACCACAACTTTGGCGGTGGAGCGAACTTTACCTTCTGGTCTTCCTGACCCTAAAATAGGGGCAATAATTGATGCTTACTTAGAAGCAAATAAAGATACTACTGCTGCCGTATCAATAGCTGTTTTTCGCGGACAGGAAACGTTATATGAAAGAGGATATGGACATACGAATATTGAAAAGCAAATAGCTGTTGATGATGAAACAGTATACGAATGGGGCTCTGTATCCAAACTTCTCGTATGGGTGAGTGTTATGCAACTTTGGGAGCAGGGGAAAATTGTGCTGGAAGAAGATATTAGAGAATACCTTCCTGAAGGTTACTTAACCAAGCTAAGGTACGATATGCCCATTACTATGATAAACCTTATGAATCATAATGCAGGGTGGGAAGATACTGTTTTCCAAATGAATGCAGTAGATGCTGAAAGTGTATTAATGCTCGAAGATGCACTAAAGGTAACTGAACCTCGCCAGGTTTATGAACCCGGTTCTGCTGTTGCCTATTCAAACTGGGGAGTTTCGCTGGCAGGATGTATTGTGGAGAGAATAAGCGGACAGAAGTTTTTCGAATATGTGCAAAATAATATTTTCAAACCATTAGGTATGGAGCATAGTTCTTTATCGCCGATATACTCCGACAACCCATGGGTAAAAACAAAGCTGCTTGAGAATGAAGGTTATACAACTGATTTAACACCAATTAATGACGGACTCATGTTCTTAAACCTATATCCTGCTGGAGCAGCAGCTGGAACCCTTGAGGATTTTGTCCCCTTTGCTAAAGCACTAGTTCCTAATAGTCAAGGATCAGAACTCTTATTCGAAAACAGTGAGACACATACAAAGATGTTCTCCTCCACTTTAAGCTATCCAGGTAATAATATTGATCATGTAAACCATGGATTTTGGTCACACGAATTCAATGTGCAAACACTGGGTCATGGCGGAAATACTATGATGTATTCTTCGCACTTAATGATAGACCCCGTCTCAGGAGTAGGCCTTGCAGTTATGACAAATCAAAACAACGACATGACATATAATTACGGATTGCCCCCAATGATTTTCGGTAAGTTAGGTACAATGGCAGCAGAGGATGAGCGAACAGACACATCTGATATGGAAGGACTATATTATTCAGCTAGAACCATTCGAAAAGGAATTGGGAAAATGTATACTGTTCTTGGTTTAAGACAATACACATCTGATGGTAATGGTGGCCTCTATGCCTCCC
>ENA-UOOM01002676-UOOM01002676.1-fermentation-metagenome-genome-assembly--contig:-NODE-2676-length-14200-cov-9.356875_pt1 | contig 14200 bp, 14 predicted proteins | sample MGYA00245781_ERZ724031 | MGnify/ENA primary metagenome ERZ724031 (study PRJEB28704, sample SAMN03018317) | fermentation metagenome | biome: anthropogenic terrestrial biome; feature: soil; material... | reverse complement strand
TCATAGAAAGCTATTTTTGAAATCCATTATTTACAGACTTTTTTTCACAGGCTCCAACTTTTTCTGATATGCAAAGCGCATCACCCTTTTTCCCTTCCATTTTTCATTATTTTTCAAAAAGAGAACCATAACCTTTTACACAATCATTAATATCAATACACCGCAACGCATTCCACATAGATGCCTGAATTGCTGTAATTACAGGTTTGTTTAAATCTTTTTCTAATTTTTCTATAATCGGAATTGTTCTAAGCCCTGTACATAAAATCAACAGTGCATCTGCTTCTTTACAATCGGCACCAAAACAGAACCGATATACATCGTCCAACTTTACACCATCAATCTGTCTGTCTGTAATCAATCCCATGCCCTTCATACTGCATACTTCAATATCATTTTCTTTTAAATATAGCTCTGCTTTCATATTCACTTCATCAATATAAGGGGTCGCAACCTCCACTTTTTTAATGTTCATGGCGCGCAAAGCATTAATAACCGAAGTCGAGGTTGTGGTAAATTTAATATTCGTCAGTTTCTCCATATCAGCAATCATTTGCTTTTCATAAGCCAGCCCATTGACAAAGCTTGCACTAGTACAGCCTAATAAAATAATATCCGTAGGTATATGAGACAGCAGCATTCCTGCGTCCCGAACACTCATCAATAATTTGTTTAAACCTTCCACATCGGTATTTCCCAAAGGAACCCTTGTTGCTTGTATGGAAATCCCCTCCGGTGCCATTTCATTCAATTCCGGTTCCATGACCCATCCTGCGGATGGATAAATGAGACCTATTTTTCCTCTCTCGCCATAATTCTGGTCATTCATGACAAATTCTCCTCTTCCGAAATATTTTGAACATCCGCAACTACTTTATTATGATTCAGCCGAATCACAGCCCCCACAATCAGCGCAACCCCTATAATCTTAAAAACATTGATTTCCTCTTTAAAAAAAATGAAACCAATTATGCAGGTTGTGGTGGGTTCAATGGTTGTTATCATCGCTGCAGTTGAAGCAGAAATATTTTCCATTGCCTTTACATATACCAAATTCGATATAGTGCCACAAAAAACAGCAAAATAAATACAAGTAAGGAGCAACGTTCCATTCGTAAAAACTTTTCCTAACACCTGTGGGATATCTACCATAAAAGATATCGCAATCAATGAAAACAAAAAATTATAAGTAGTTACTGTCCATACATCGTACTTTTTCATCAACACAGACGAAGTAATACTATATACAGCAAAGCATATGCCGGAGGCCAACCCCCACAAAACTCCTGTGAAAGAAAGTGTCACCAACCCCTCATTGAAAACTCCCGTTACCAAAATACATCCAAGCATAATCAATAAAAGGCACATTCTTTTTACCATAGTTAATTTTTCTTTAAAAAATACAGCTGAAAACAACGTAACCAAGGCCGGTGCCGTATAGACCAAAACTACCGCAACACTAATCGGAATTCGCCGCACTGCATATCCATAAAACATACCATAAAATAAATAGCCAACCACGCCGCAAAGCAATAACAGCACCAAATCCGTTTTGTTTTTGATTTTAGATACCTTTTTCCGGAGTAACATATCGAAAATCACTATAGATATGACACAGAATAAAGCTTTTGAAAAGAAAATTTCATTTTCTGTTAAGCCATATCCCAATAAAATTTTTATTACCGGTCCCCCTGTTGCCCATATTACAGAAGAAAGCACTACCATTAGGGCTGCAAATCTAGCCATTTCGTCACCTAACCTTTATATAATAAGGCTTAACCCTTTCCAAAGAATGCCAAGCAGAATAAAATCCGCCTGGCATACCTCAATACTACTCTTTTCTTTTATTGTTCACTGTTTGCATTTTCTTCTGCTGTCTTTATATCTTCCTCCATCATATTCAACAGGGTTTGCCCTTTCTCTCCCACAAGATTTAAATACCAATCATAGCCTATAATCGCCTTTGCTTTGAAAGCCTCTCGTTCCTCTGCCGTATATTCTTTCAGCGTGATTTGAGGCTTATTGTCTACAATCTTTTGCAGGCGTACATTTGCATACTCATTTTGTATATCGAATATATAAGAATCCAGCTCCTTTGTAATATCAAGAACCATTTCCCGCTCTTCTTCTGTCAAGCTATCCCAAAAAACAGGATTTACGCAAAATGTGCCCACAAATATTTCTTGATTTAGGAAATTCAAACACTTCTGAACTTCATAAAACTTCATTTCCTCGATGGCAAATACCGGGTTTACCTGTCCATCAATCATATTCAATTGAAGGTTACTATAAGTTTCCATATAAGGAACCGGCGTAGGGTTCGCACCATATGCTGAATAAGATGCAATCAACAGCGGAGATGCCATAACTCTGAGCTTAAATCCTTTCATATCATCGGGGCTATTAATCGGGTGATTTGATGTAATTACCTGAAAGCCTTCTTGAAACCATGCCAGAGGAATAATATCCTTTGCACGATACAGCTTATTTAACTCTTTTATGGCATTTCCTTCATTTAAAACCTTTTTATTTACTTCCATATCATCAGAAAATACAAACTGTAAACTAAGCAACTGATTTTCCGGAATAATCGTTGCAACTGTTGCAGGGTTATTAATACTAAAATTTACCGCATTATATCTAATCAGTTCAACAGCGCCAACACCATCACCCAGCTGACCTACAGGGTATACATCTACCCTGATTTTCCCACTGCTTCTTTCCTCAACTAGCGCTTTAAATTTCATAGCATACATATCTTGAATACTGCCAACACTTTCTTCATGAGAAAATTTCCACACCGTAACATCCTTGGCTTCTGCCACAGCTTCGCTTTTATCGCATGCCGTGAATGCTATTAGTCCAGTTATCATCAGCATCAATAATAATGCAATTTTTTTCATATGCTTCCCTCCTTAATCAATATACCAGGTGATAGAACCATGTTGCTGTTTCCGGAACCAATATGAACAAAACGGAAGCAAGCGCAGCAATAATCAAATACGGTGGAACACCTTTTACAACCTTTAGATAGGGCAGATTGAAAATGGCACTTGCTGTAAAAATGTTACATCCAAAAGGAGGGGTTGCAGAACCAATGGCACACTGAACAGAAATAATTAATCCCAGATGAATCGGGTCGATTCCTGCCGCCACTGCAATTGGGTAAAAAATTGGTGTTAAAATCATAATAACTACAAGCTGATCAGCAAACATACAGCCAATAAAGAAAAATACTGTTACCCAAATTAAAACCTGAAGCTGGGTAGGCGCATCTCCCAACAGCGCAGCCGTGAGTAACTGAGGGATTTGTGCGTAAGAGATCACCCAGGAAAATGCTTGACCACAAGCCACCAGGATAAAAATTGTAGCTGTCAGCATACCTGTTGATTTTGCAATCAAAGGAATATCCTTGATGTTGATAGATTTATATATAAAAACCTCAACAATCACTGCGTATAATACAGAAATTGCAGCAGATTCTGTGGGGCTAAAAATTCCTGAATAAATGCCGCCTAAAATAATTGCAGGAAAGCCCAAGGAAATAAGCGCACGTCTTAAAGCAATACCTCTTTCTCCCCAAGAACATTTTTTTTCCTTTGGCGTTTTTTTGATTTTTGCACGAACCACTGCATATCCAGCAAACAAAAGGAACAACACCAGACCAGGGCCGATTCCTGCCATGAATAATTCGGCAACAGATGTACCCGTTACAACGCAGTACATAATCATAATAACGCTTGGTGGAATTAAAAGTGCAATATTTGCTGCATTGATAATCAAGCCAGTGGCATCTTCTTCCTCATATCCTTTCTCCACCATAGTTGCCTTCATTGGCTTTCCAACAGCTACTACCGTTGCCTGCGTGGAGCCTGAAATCGCACCAAACAAAGTACAGGTTGCCGCAGTCGAAACACCCAAGCCACCACTGATATGTCCTACAAGGGAGCCAACAAAATCCAGCAGTCGACGGGAAATTTGACCAGCACACATAATATCAGCTGAAAAAATAAACATAGGTACAGCCAGCAACACAGATGATGAAATGCCGCCAATTAACTGCTGTGCTAAAATAATAGGGTTTACCAGAGGGAAGTATACCAACAAAACCGCCGCTGCCGCTACAATTAGAGACATAAACATAGGAAAACCTGTCAGTAATAATCCAAACATACAAACTAAGAGCAATGGGATCATGGAGCATCTACCTCCTTATTCTCTACCTTGTTTTCTGTCTCACTATTTTCTTCAAATTCTTTATTTTCAAATTCCTTATATTCTGCTTCATAAATCATTTCCATACCTTCGCCACATTTCACATGGGAACCCATATAAATTTCATGCCGGGTAATGTTTTTAATAAAACAAATCAAATATTGTACTGCTACTAAAAACATTCCTATTGCAACAATGGCAACCAAAATCCACATTGGCAACTCCATTGCCGTACTGATACGACTTACCTTGGCATTATCCAAAGCATATCTAATAAAAACGTATGTGAGCCAAAATGTTACAACCGTTGTAAAACCAGAAATTACAATTACCATTACCTTTTTTACTGCTCTTGATGCATTATCCACAATGGCATTCATGTTGATATGCTTATAGAATCTCGATGCTGTACTGATTCCTAAGAAAGTTACAATTACCATTAAAAAACCGCCTAATTCTTCGGCAAAGCTTAAGCTATTATTCAATACACCTCTGCAAAACACATTGATAACCAACAAAACTGCCATAATAATAGTGATATAGCCTAACAAATACTCTTCTATTTTTAAAATAAATTTATTGATTTTCTCAATCATTTTTTCCACCTCTCTCATTTGTTGGACCGAGGATTTACGCTTGCCATAGTATCCTTTCATTTTCTCTCTCTGAAAGAATACTTTCATTTTGACAATAGGCACCGATCTTATGATCAGTGCCTATTGTCATAGCAATCAAATTTAGTCGTTAACAAAAAGCTTTCTGGGGAAATGAGCAAATGTCTCATGTCCTGTTTCTGTCACAACAAGAGCTTCACTAATAGACACACCATAATCATCTAAATACATACCAGGAATGCAATGGAATGTCATGCCAGGCACAAGTACTGTTTTATCACCGGGTCTTAAGCTTGCAGTATGTTCGCCCCAATCAGGAGGGAAATTCAAGCCCATGGAATAGCCAATTCTGGACTCTTTCTCCATCCCATGCTTTGCCAGCACATTCCTCCATGCGGCTTCAACCTGCTCACATGTATTCCCTGGTTTCACCTGCTCAAGCGCAGCATTTAAGCCTTCAATGGCAATTTCAGCTGTTTCCACCACTTGATTAGAAGGCTTCCCAATGCACACAGTTCTTGCCATGGGAGAATGGTATCTCATATGGCAGCCTGCCAGTTCTACAGCAACCACAGTATTATTCGGATATTTTTTGTCTGTCCATGTTAAATGAGGTGCCCCTGCTGTCTCTCCCTGAGGCATCAACGGTACAATGGATGCATAGTCGCCACCAAACTCTTGGGTGCCACGCAGCTGTGCTTCATAAATTTCCGCTACAACATCGCATTGACGTGCGCCTGCACGAAGATTGTCAATGGCAGCTTGCATAGCCAATTCGGCAATTTTGCCTGCTCTGCGCTGCAAAGCAATTTCTGCAGGAGATTTGATGATTCTTACCCAGTTTACCAACAAATCGCCATCTACAAAAGTTGCATAGGGCAAACCACCGATCAGCCGATTAAAAGCTCTTGCAGTAAAATAGTAATTATCCATCTCTACCGCAATCGTCTTATGCTCCAGCCCCAGTTCTTTGACAACAGAAGCTACATAATCCATGGGGTGTTTCACTAAGCTTTGAACGTGATCATCGCTATAAGCTCTTACATGTGCATCATCCAACCATGTTGTTTTCACAACGCCGCAAAATGCATCCATATAGCGACCAATAAAGTAAGGCATTTCTTCCTCGATATTAATCAAAACCATCTGATGTACATAGAAAGACCAAGCATTATGTCCTGTTACATAGCACATATTAGCAGGATCTGTAATCAGCAATACATCAATCCCCTTTTCCGTCATGCTCTTCTTTACATTCGCAAGTCTTTCAAGATATTCCCTTTTTTCAAAAGGCATTAACATTAAAATCACTCCTTTATTGTCCGAATATCACTTAATTATTTTAAATACTCTAGTGCAGTCAATACATGAATTTTAACACCCGTCAACAATGTATCTTCATCAATATTAAAGTCGCATCTATGATGAGGAATATTGCTTCCAACCGCCGGATTTCCTGTTCCCACAAATACAAGGGCACCGGGTATGTTGTTATGATTGATGAATTCTGAAAAATCTTCCCCACCCATGCAGCAATACGGAACAACCATGCTTCCATCTACAATTTGGCTTAACACACGTTCTTTCAGAAATATCACACTATTTTCTTCGTTGATCACCGTAAAGCTGCTGGGTGTAAACACAACCTCGCATGAAACACGATAGGCTTCGCAAATTGCCTCTACCATTCGCTTGAAGCGTTTTCTGGGCTTCTGAATCCCTTCATCATCACCATCGTAAAGATAGCGAAGGGTTCCTTCCATTTCCACAATACCCGCAATAATATTGGATGAGGTTCCCCCTTGTATTTTGCCAAACATAATAACCGTAGGTTCTAGTGGGTCAATTTCTCTTGTTTGAATACTTTGTACGGTTTGAATAATATTTGCGGCACATACAATGGGATCAACGGAATTTTGGGGTGAAGAAGTATGTCCGCCCTTCCCGCGCAGTTCAATTCTAAAATTATACATCTCTGCCATCACAGGGCCGCTCTTCAGGCCAATGTACCCACTGGGAATCGGTGTCCAAAGATGAATGGCAAAAGAAGAATCCACCCTGGGGTTTTCAAGCACGCCTTCTTTTACCAAATAGCTTGCGCCATCTTCTTCTTCATTTGGTTGAAACACCAGCTTAATGCTTCCATGAATATCCTCTGTCCGCTGGGATAAAATCTTTGCAGCAACTAACAGCATGGCAATATGGCCATCATGACCGCAAGCATGCATTACCTCGGGATTTTGGGAAATATATTCCACATCATTCTCTTCTTGTATTGCCAAAGCATCCATATCTGCCCTTAAAAGCAAATTTTTGCCCGGATGCTTTCCTTCAATTAAGGTAACAACTCCTGTTTTTGCGATGTTTTTAGGTGCCAAACCTAAATTTGTTAAGTATTCTTGGATGAACTTCGAAGTCTCATATTCTTGAAATCCCAACTCAGGATGCCTATGAAAGTGTCGTCTCAGTTCTATGACCTCTTGTTTGTAGTCTTCAAAGTTTAGCATGTCACGCCGCCTTCCAGCTATCAGAACTTATTATAATTAAATCCAACCACGAGCTTTCATAGAATTCTGAAGCTTTGTAAGCGCATTGATCCAAGCGCCATTTCTCATAGATGTATCATGCTGTTCAGATGCCGCTTTCGTCGCTTTGTATGCTTCTACAATTCTTTCTTCCAATTGTGCTTTCACTTTGTCGGCAGACCAATAATCATCCGTTAAGCCCTGTGTTCTTTCAAAGGAACAAACAATTGCACTGCCGCAATTTGTCAAAACATCAGGAACGATCTTAATTTCCTTGGCCTGAAGAATCTCTTCCGCCTCTGGTGTTGTAGGGCCGTTTGCCGCCTCCATAATCAATTTTGCTTTAATTTTATCAGCATTTCCTGCATTTATAACGCTCTGCACTGCTGCGGGAACTAAAATATCGCAAGGCAATTCAAGTAAATCTGTATTGCTCAAACCTACTGCGCCAGCAAAACCTTCTACATAACTGGTTTTTGCAACATGTGCGACCAGAGCAGGAACATCGATTCCCTTTTCGTTGTGAATCGCATTTTTAATGTCACCGATTGCCACCACCTTAAAACCAGCTTCGTGGAACAAAAGTGCGGCAGTTCTGCCAACGTTACCAAAGCCTTGAATCACAATTTTTGCATCCCCAGGGATACCCATATCTTTTACTGCTTCTCTTGTAACGAAGAATACGCCTGTACCAGTAGCTTCCATGCTCAACTGGGTACCATTTGTAGCCACGGGTTTATCATTGATTGCAGCAGGCTGATGAAACTGCTTAATTTCTTCCAATTCATCCAGCATCCAAGCCATTGTTTTGCCACTTGTGCCAATATCTGCGCCGGGAACATCAACCCATGCACCCTTCATAGGCAGCTTACGGATATATGCACGGCAAAGTCTTTCGTATTCGCCTTCGGAAAGGGTTCTAGGATCAACCTTCACCCCACCCTTGCCACCACCAGCAGGGATACCTGCAACAGCATGCTTAATTGTCATCCAGAGACCCAAAGCTTTCACGATGTCCAAATCCAAATCAGGCACAAACCTTAAACCGTTTTTCACCTGCCCAAGGGCATCATTGAAATGCACTCTGTAAGCTTCAAAAAATCTCAATTCACCGTTATCCATCTTCATTGGAATTGTAAATTGAAAAATTCTTTTCGGCTGTTCCAGATATCTCACTGCATCAGGATTGATTTTGCCAATTTCTGCTGCCGCATGTAGTGAAACTTGTGATGTTTCAAAAGGATTATTGCTCATTTTCATTCCTCCATTCTTTTACTTCTTTCTTAATAACTTTTTGCCGCATTATATTTTAAGTTAAAATATATTGCCCTCTAGTTCAGATCGCTATTATCTAAAACCGATACCCTCTATCAAGAGCCGCTTCGTTGATTGGAATTAATTTTTCTTTACTTCCAGTAAAAATAGCTTTTAATTCTGCCTTTACCGCATCTTCATCCACGAAATCCAAATACTTCATGGCAACGCCCAAAGCAACCATATTTGCAGCCTTAGCATTTCCAATTTCATGAGCAATATCATTAGCGGGCACATAAATCACATGAATATCCATTCTTTCAGGTTTGGTTTCAACCATATTACTATTGATAATCAAATACCCGTCCGTCTTCACTTGTTTTTCATAGTCCTTCAAGGAACGTTCATCCATCACCAGCAATAAGTCGGCTTCAGAGATGATGGGCGATCCCATTTCCTCTGAAACAACCATTTGACACATTGTGCGGCCGCCACGTTTTTCTTGACCATAGGATGGTGCAAAAGTAACAACATATCCTTTTTTCATAGCTGCTGTACAAATCAACTCGCCAATAGAAATAACACCTTGCCCGCCTATGCCTGAAAACATAAATTGACTTTTCATCAGTGATCCACCTCCGTATCCTTGAATACACCCAAAGGATATACTGGTATCATGTTATCTTCAACAAAATCCAGTGATTTTAGGGGTTTCAATCCCCAGCCTGTTGGACAGGGAGAAAGAATTTCCACAAAGCTCATACCTTTGCCTTCCATTTGCAACTCAAGGGATTTTTTAATGGCTTTTTTTGTCATAGCAATATTTCTTGGGCTGTTTACTGCAACTCTCTCGCTGTAAATGCACCCTGTAATATTGGAAAGGAGTTCAGCCATATTTACAGGCGCACCTTCATTCGCAACTGATTTGCCATAAGGTGTTGTTGAGGTCTTTTGCCCCTCCAAAGTAGTAGGAGCCATCTGACCACCAGTCATACCGTAAATCGCATTATTCACGAAAATAACACTGAATTTTTCACCACGAATGGCAGAATGGATAATTTCAGACATACCTTCTGAAACCATATCTCCATCCCCTTGATAAACCACCACAAGGTTTCGAGGAAGAGCGCGCTTAATACCCGTTGCAAGTGCAGGTGCCCGTCCATGCAATGCACAAATAGAGTCGGTTTTAAAATACTGGTCTGCATAAACAGAACAACCAATGGGCCATACCATAATGGTATCTCCCAACCAACCTTTTTCATCAATAATTTCAGCAATCAGTTTATTTATAATTGCATGACCGCAGCCTCCGCAGTATTTGAAATAGTTATCCTGCAGTGCAGATGGTCTTTTATATACAACTTGCATTTCATGCACTCCTTTCTATTTCGGATACCATTCACGGATTGTCTCATATAATTCTACGGGAGTAGGTGTAAACCCGCCCAATCGGCCATAGAACTGAACATCCTCTTTGTTTTTTACAGACAATTTTACATCTTCTACCATCTGTCCTGCATTTAACTCAACAACAAAGAACTTTTTGTCATCCATATCTTTGAATGCTTTCTCTGGGAAAGGCCATACTCTTTTGGGACGAATCATACCTACCTTTAACCCATTTTCTCTGGCAAGCTTCACTGTATCCAGTGCGACTCTTGCTACGGAACCAAACGCTACGATAACAATTTTCGCATCCTCCGTCTGAATATTTTCCCACTGTTGTTCATTTTCCCGAATGGTCTGGAACTTCTCTTGTAATCTTAGGTTAAAGGCTTCCCATTGTACCGGGCCATCCCCACAAGTTGTGATTACATTATGTACTCTATTTTTTGCACCGGTAACCGCACCTTCAAAAGAAATTTCTTTGGTTACCGTCTCGCTGGGAAGCTCAACATTTTCTCTCATTTTTGCCAATGTAGCATCGCTTAACAAAATAACAGGATTTAAATATTTTTCAGCTAAGTCAAAAGCCTCTCGTATCATATCAACCTGCTCTTGTACGGAATAAGGTGTTAAGCAGATTACATTGTAATCGCCATGACCGCCGCCTTTTGTTGCCTGAAAATAGTCACCTTGGGAAGCTAAGATTTCACCATCAGCAGGACCCGGCCTCATTACGTTTACAATGACCGCCGGCAAGCCTGCCGCCGTCATATAGCTCATTGCTTCCTGTCCAAGGCTAAACCCCGGACCTGCCGTACCTGTCATGGCTCTTTTGCCTGCCGCCGCCGCTCCCGCAATCATATTAAATGCCGCTACTTCAGTTTCAGCCTGAACAAAAACAAGGTCTCTGCCCGGTGCCTGCTCTGCATAATACTCCGGCATCTCACTGGATGGTGTAATCGGGTAACCAAAGAACATCTTACAGCCCGCACGAATTGCGGACTCTGATAATGCTGCATTTCCTTGCATAAATACTTTTTCGCCCACGCTATTGCCTCCTTAACTCCACAACGTCTTTCATTACTTCAATGGCTCCTTCAGGACAAACGCGAGCACAAGTTCCGCAGGCAATACATTCTTCCATATCTGTAATTATGGGTGTGTAGTATCCCTGCTTATTAATTTTATCCCCATTCACTAAAATTTTCTTGGGACAAAATTTCATACAGTAATGACATTCTTTGCATCTATCAAATTCAATTTTCACAATATTCATAGGAGTATCTCCCTCCTTTTTTTCTATTTTGAGGCGGGCGGATTCAATAGTCTAATCCGCCCAATGTCTAAAGTCTGAAAAATAAATAAATTGCTTATTTCAGCAAATAACCAATTGTTTTAAATTATTCTCCAGGGTGTTTTCTGTCTTTGAATGAGGATTCCTGAGGACCTCTTTGATCTTTCTTTGAGATGAAAAGACTGCCTGTGGCTGTACCGCATAATACAGGAGGTTCGCAAGCTGTTGCCGCTGTATGTTCGATACCTGTCATATCGGTATCTGTTCTATTCAGCATGGTAGCGACCTTCCAAGCTTCAAACTTACACATATAAGACTGATTGCCAACTTTTTCAATCCATCCATGATATTCCATGAAGTCACCGACATATACAGGCGCTGTGAACTCAATATCCCTGTAGCCTAAGAAAAGACTAATATCACCATCCACATAAACCATCAGCTCTGTACCGACGTCACCCCACTGATTTACGATTCTGGCACCGTTAACCAAATCTCCTACATAATGACCATCTTTTGCACTCATCATTAAGTGATGAATCACCTTTTTACCTACCATAATTTTGTTCTCCTTTCGTTCTTAATTTCAGAATGATAAATTATTAAGAGGGAATTATTTATTACAATTTCATTATAAGGAACGTCGTTCTTATTGTCAATTATATTCTAAATAATAATTAAATGAAATTCGGCCGTTTTTTGAGGTCAAATTTTGTAAATAAATTAGTATGTTTTTTGAGTGTTTTTCACAGCAATTTTCACAAAAACTTATTGACACTTTATAACGCAAAAACCTTTTTTTGAGGATTCGTTTACTCTCATACCTAAAAAAGGGCATTTGCTGCATCAAAAATTGTCACAAAAGCTATCGATTTCATCTTCGTATATTAATTTGGAACAAATTTAATTTGTTTCTGGAAGACTAATGAAAATAATCTAAAATTTATTTAACCTAGCTCTATAAAGTAAAGATAATTTTGCAAAAACTCTTTTTACCCTTAGAAACATCCCCGTGTAACCGTATCAATCACAATCCTTTTATCCCCAACTTCGTTTTGAGCAAAAAAATACTCTCACAAGTCACTTACATAACTTGTGAGAGTAATCCTTCAATTTTTAATCTTTATATTCCTTGATATCCTAAAAAATCAGACAACTCTATAGCGGCCTCTTTCAATACTTTAATAATATCGTCCTTTTTTTCCTCTGTGTAACGGCCTTTGGGAACACTTACGCTCATTGCTGCGGTAATCTTTCCTTGAAAATCGTATACCGGTACTGCCATGCAAATTAACCCCTCGCAATACTCCTCATCATCCAAAGCATAGCCTTGGCTTTTCACTTTCCTTAATTCTGCATACATCTCATCCAGCTTAACAATTGTATTCTCTGTTAGCCTCTCAAATTGAAATGATTCAAAATAAGCTTTAACTTCTTCTTTTGTGAAAGAAGCCAGGAATTGTTTACCCAATGCCGTTGCATACAAAGGCTCTCTCTCGCCAACTACAACGCTGGAGCGTAAACGACGATCGGGTTCAATCTTGCATATTATTACAACTTCCCCGTTGCTATAGACACCCAAATTCACAGTTTCCTTAAAATGGCTGCACAGCCTCTCCATAATTTTCTTATAACCTGTTTCACTTAAATGATGGTTTTCAGGAATTACCTGGGCAATATCGTAAAGCCCCCATCCCAATCTGTAGCCTTCACTGGTTTTTTCTACAAAACGATAAGCATACAGCGTGTCCAATATTCTATGAATTACACTTTTGCCCAAATTCAATTTTTCATTAATCTCCGCTATACTCATACCTTCAGGAGAAATAGATTCTTTTAGACACAGCAATATGTCGATGGATTTTTCCAGTGTTTGTACAGGATATTTTGGTTTATAATTATTAATTAACATAACTCCTCCGAAAACGTAACAATGTTCCTTTCTAGAACACAAAACTTTTATTTGGAATATGACGTTAGTATAGCATAGGATTTATCAATTGTAAATAAGCGGTTGCGTATTTTCAAGTTTTTGCTTAGTTCTATAATCTGTTACAAAACCAAATAACAGAAATAAAGTCTCCCAACATGGACAGTGTGATTTACTGATTAACATTGTGAATAACTTAATATATAAAAGGGTATTTCATGTTTATATAATTCGAACATCAATATCTTTTCAAAAAATTCTTGAAATCAAAATATATTGGGAGAAGCTAATGAATACATACATTAATTTGAAAGCATTTTACATAATTTGATAAACATCATTATCGTAAAGTCAAGTTCCCAAAGGATTGACACAGTAAAAATTTAGGATCTACGGTTTGAAAATTTGTAAAACTGAATTTTTTTCCGTGTAAATGAAAATAACGTCCATAAAAAGAAATAAAAGTTTCAAATGAAGGTATTTAAAAAAACATACGAGAGTGTGAAATTATTTCTGTAAATTAGCTTTCTATGATAATTATGAGGCATGAGTGCTTGGATATCCAGTATTCATGCCTCATGTTCAATATAAATTATGTTTTTGTGAATGTCAATAAGACCCTTTCTAAAAGGGATTATTCTTTTGAATTATAGGCGGCCTTCAAACATGATTGACAGTTCTCCGTGGACCTTGCCCCAGTTTCGGATTGGTAAGCTCCACTTTTTTGTTGCTTCAAAGGTTGCCAGATAAAGAGCCTTTAGCAGGGCAGTATCGCTTGGAAATACACTTCGTCCACGGTTTAACCGACGGTATGTACTATTCAAACTTTCAATTGTACTTGTCGTATAAATAACCTTCCCCAAATCGGAAGAAAATTTAAAAATCGGACTAATAACGTCCTAATTGACCGACCAACTTTTCATGGCATTTGGATAAGAATCATCCCATTTTTCAGTAATCTCAAGCATACGTTCATGAG
>ENA-UOOM01002675-UOOM01002675.1-fermentation-metagenome-genome-assembly--contig:-NODE-2675-length-14201-cov-4.065248_pt1 | contig 14201 bp, 10 predicted proteins | sample MGYA00245781_ERZ724031 | MGnify/ENA primary metagenome ERZ724031 (study PRJEB28704, sample SAMN03018317) | fermentation metagenome | biome: anthropogenic terrestrial biome; feature: soil; material... | reverse complement strand
GGTCCTGCACAGCAGGTGCAATCATCAAAAAAATGGAAGTCCCAAAAGGAATGGTCATAACCATATTGATGCACTGCAGAAGCTTGACAGGTGAAGTCGTTAAAACGGGAAAAAGGTTATGATAATTCATTCTTCTGCTAACTAAAATAGTTGTCAAAATCAGTGCAAAAAATCCAATGTAAGCAAAAACTGTACTGTACCGGACAATAATTTTTAATCCTTTTAAAACGGCATAACTACACAAAACGAGGAATGGTATTTTGATAAAAATAGACGGTGTTTCCGACATAACGCTCATTCGGAGGAAATCACCAGTATCCCTCAAATTCAAAGAGCAAAGAGTGAGAAAATACCAACAGTACAGTACAGAGATAAGACTGCCAACCGGTTTCCCGTAAACAACCCGATTGATTTGAATCAAGTTCTGATTCGGGTACTGTTTAATTAAATACAAATTTATAAAAATCATAGGCAAAGCTCCCACCATGCCCAATAAAAAAGCAATCCAAGTATCCTGATGCGTAACGGTGAGAGAAAATGCTGTCAGCAAAGCAAAAGATTCCACATAACAGACAATGGCAAACATAAATTGTGATGCGGTGATTTTATCATGATTCACGCTGGATCCCACTTTCATTTTTTAAATTGATTAATCTGACCGGGATCAGATACCTGTACTTGCACCGTAATGCTAGGTTTAATTTTTTTGTAAATCTGTTCCCAGTTATTTTTCATGCTGTCCCATTGTTTTGGATTTTTTTCATCAATCATCTTTCCGATTCCATAAATGTCTGTACCATAAACCTGTGACTTTTGAAAGCAGGCCTGCACTCGCTTCTGAATCGTTTCTTCACAAGCTGTCTGCAGCAGCATGCCAGCTTTGGGAAAGGCAACATTTTCGAGATCGGTCATTTCCCGAATACCGAGTTTTGCTGTGATTTTAATGGAAACCGACACATGATTGTTTTTGTCAAGCTTAGGGGATATTTTCCCGCTTCCTTCTAAAATTTCTAAGCTTGATCCACTATTCCCAACTTTCACATCCACTGTTCCGCTATGAATTTTATTCATGGTCCACAAATAGCCGCGGGTTTCCGGTTCGCTCATCTCGCCTACCATTTTGTCTTGTTTAAATGCAGCCATGCCTGAAAGGAGGAACTTTGGTTTCTTAGTGGTACGGTCAATTTTGACCAACCCGATGACGGGTGAAGTACCTTCACTTTCCATTTTGGAAGTAAAGTCCAGAATATCTGTTTCTACTGATTCAGAATTCGCCTTTTGATTTGCAATAAGCTGCGCCAAATCCATTGCTGGAATAGGAGACAAATCGGATTCCGTATTTAAAATTTCACCTGCCGTCGTATCTGACGTTAAGAGCCACACATCCAGTCTTGTTTCCTGATCGCGCAAAAAGAAATCCAGCTGCGGTTTAATTCCTTTTTCTGCTTCCTGCTTTCCAAATATAATAAATTGGTTGTGTCCAAAGAAAAGTCTGCGGCTGGTTTCATGTGTCAATTCTCGGATAATTCCCAATTCCGTGTCTCCGCTTTTTTGATAGTTCAGATATTTCGATGTAGGTGACTCTTTCTCTTTGCCGTTATTCGTTTGTCCGGTTTTTCCAACTTGGACCGTCATGGTGATCCCGCTTTTCCCTTTTGCAGCATCAACACCCACCCCAGCGACCAAAGAAATTGTATTAAGCTCCCTTCCGTCCCAGCATCCGGTGAAAGTCAGACAAATTGCCAAGGAAATTGCCACAACAGCAACTGTACGCCGATGTTTCATAAACATACACCCTTTCACTGCTTTTCTGACTGATCCTCTGCAGAAGCAGGAGGAATAAAAAATCTCCTTCTGGTTTTATCGCGGTGCGCGAATGTATCCGGTCTTTTCGTCATGGACCACAAGGGGGCACGCACAAAAAAGTCCTCTAAAGTATGCTTATGCATAGGAGCCAAACCCGTCAAATAAGGTACGCCGAAAGATTCTAATGAAGCAAGATGGATGAGAAGTCCCAAGGTACCCAAAGCAATCCCATAGCCTCCTAATACAGCAGATAAAGCCAAGAAAATAAGCCGAAGAATCACAATGGCATTCTCACATTCCGGCGTGACAAATTCCGACATGGCTGTAATGGCAACCGTAATTACCATGGGGGCACCTACTAAACCGGCAGACACAGCGGCATCCCCCATGACTAATGCACCCACAATGCTGGCTGCCTGTCCAATTGGGCGCGGAAGCCGCAAACCTGCTTCCCGAAGAATTTCAAATGCCAGCAGCAGTAACAGTGCTTCAATAAAAGCAGGAAAAGGCGTCCCTTCTCGAGCATTGGCAATCGTCAGTAAAAGGGTCGTGGGAATCAGCTCTTGATGGAAAGTAGTAATTGCCACAAAAATAGCTGGTCCAAACACGGCAAAGAAAAATGTAATATATCTTAAAATTCGAATGAAGCTTGCATAAATGGTGCGTGTATAGTAATCCTCAGCCGTTTGAAATTCTTCCAAAAATAACATGGGCGCTGTTAAAACAAAGGGAGTTCCGTCAACAATAATAGCTGCCCTTCCCTCTAAAATTTTTGCTGCGACAACGTCCGGCTTTTCGCTTTTCCCAATAGTTGGGAATATGCTGAAAGGTGCATCTTCAATATATTGTTCAATGTAGCCAGACTCCAAAATGGAATCGACATGGATACTCTTCAGTCTCTGTTTGATTCGGTCAATCAGTTTCGGGTCTGCTACACCCTTGAGGTAGACAACAGCAACCGATGTCTGTGTTTTCTCCCCAATCACCATTTCATCCATGCGCAGAGCCGGATTACGGATTTTTCTGCGCAGCAAAGATGTGTTTGTTCGATAATTTTCTGTAAACCCTTCCCGTGGGCCTCTTGCAACCGATTCTGTCTGCGGTTCTGTAACACTGCGCTTTTCCCATCCTTTGCTGCTAATGACCAATCCGTCATGAAAACCATCAATCAGGAGAACTGTGTCACCGCACAGACAGCTTTGAACTAAACTGTCTTCATAACAGTTTTCCGTAACGTCGCCGGAGCACAGAACCTGTTCTTTGATTTTTTCAATAAACTGGCGTTTTGCAGGAAGTGCTTCCGTCTGACCAAAAGAAAGAGTAAGTGGTTTCATAATACTTTCGGTGATAATTTCATTACTTACTAAACCGTCAATAAAAATTAAAGCGCCTTTGACCAAGGGTTTAACCCCAAAGGAAAATTCATGTATTTTAATATCACTGCTGGTACCCAATATGCTGCTAAAAGTTTTCATGTTTTTTTTCAGGCTGGTAGAAAGTTGGGTATGTGGTACCGCCGGCGGTCTCGTATTTTGACGGGAACTATCCTTGGATTTACTGAAACTGCTGTTTTTTTGCTTCCAATATTTCAGTTTTTGAATAATAAAAGTGAGCATAGTTTGATTTTCCTTCTTTGTTACAAATGATAAAATCTTATAACGAATATTGTTCCCGGCTTCCTGAAAATATAAGTATCTAATTTGAAACTTTCCATACAAATCAAAATTTTGTTTATTTATTTTGGGACCAAATTATGACTGTCCATAAAATTTTTGCATAATTTTTTCCTAAAATCAGACATAAAAACCGCAGAGCCAAATCACCTCTGTGATTTATCTCTGCGGTTTTTTCTGCTTTTGATGTTCGATTTTACGCAGGAAAAGCATTTTAGGAACTGCTTTCTGGACAGTCTTCTTTTTTTCCATGCTGTTCGGGCAGCTGCCCACTGTGTCCATCCTTATTTTTTTTATGGTGACCTTCAATCGGTACCGGCGTGTCCACCAGAACAATATCCTCCCCAATAATACGGATATCTGACCAGGGAATCACCCGGTCATCTTCCCTGCCGAACAACCCGAAGAAGCGGAGTTTCCCATAAATGACCAAAGACAAGACGGAAGCAGTCACGGTATCAATCTCAATGTCGCACACATTTCCAAGCCGTGTACCGTCCCGAATATTAATTACTTCCTTCCGACGCATTTCATACATCCTGCTGCGCATGCAGACCACCCCCTGCAGCATTGTTACGCAGAAACAGAATGCAATATTCCTTCTACTGTTTTGCCCGGCGAATAATCAGACAATGTTTTCCTATTTGCATATATCGCTTTTGAACCAGAGCTTTGTCCCAACGGATCGGACCTTTCTCAGAAGACGGGTCATCCACCCAATAGCTGCTTCCATCATAGCCGGTCAAAATCATACATGCTGTATTTTGAATCCATTTGCAGATAGATCCGTCCGGCTGTTTCCAGTATATGGAATAATTTGGTTCTTCCATATTGGCTGTCGCCCAAATCAGGACAGGCTCTCCCACAGCAAGCCTGTCCTTTTCCAACTGTTCCAGCGGTATGCCGCTTTTGTTTTCTGCACACAGTATCGGTGGAAGGAACTTGGAAATCATCCGTTGGAGCGGTGGCACAAAGCACCCCATGCTTCCCTTTTGGCGTGGATCTCCTGCAAAGAAATTTTCAGGATTTGGGCCCGTTTGAATACCATTTTCTTTTTTGAGTGGTTGTTTCTGGAGAGCAGCCACCAGTTCGTCCAGACTGGTCGGAATCCCCCAGTAATGCAGTACCATCAGAGCACTGACGACTTCACTGCCACAGGGAAGCAGATTTTTTTCACTGCAAAAAGGGAGAGCCAGTTGTACAGTATCTGCTGCGTGATTGGAAAAATCCCGTGCAGCTGCAGTTTGTGGTGGCAAAGCGCTGGCCGAAACAAGCCCCAGAGAACCGGCTGATACAGCTCCAGTAAGCAGTAAACTGATTATTTTGATAAAAAGATGTGTCCGTCGTTCTTTAGATGTATATCTGCTTCCGTATCGGTACGGTTTCTTCTGATTGAGCGCTTTCTCGGCAGGCGCGGCAGTTGTTTCCAGCATGTCCATCAACTCCTGCTGCTATTTTACTTTTCATTTCAGATAAAGTCTCGTACTCTCTGTCGAACCAGTTCAGTAAAATCGGAACAAATGCAAAAGCAGACTAGCCGCTGTGTATCTCCACACATTTACAGCCAGTCTACCCTATCAAAGCCCTTTATCCTGTTAGTAAATCCTTATTATCTTATTTTGTGAACAAATACAAAGTACCTTCGGAACGGTCAGAAGAACTGCTGTATGCACTGGAATCAATTGGGGTGGCATTTTTCTCGACATAAGAGAGGAGCGTACCGTTGGTATTGCCCATGCCGCCCTGCTCAGAAACGAGAAAGTAGGTAATCTTGCCCTGTGCAACCAATTCTTTAAGTTTAGATACTGTAAGGGAATTGTCACTGCCGAGAAAGCCGCCGTATGCATAACATGGAAGCCCCGTGTCAAGAATCATCTGCGCAATAGAACTGGATCGACAGGTGGTTAGCAGAAAGCTGCCCTGTTTATAATTTTTTTTCAAGTAGGTTTCCAATCCGCTGCTTATGCCGCCTTCTCTGAACTGACTTTTTCCATTTTCAGGAAGACGATGAATCGCTTTATCGGTGCTGCTGCCCGAGAGAGCATCTTGGCGATTCGGACTACCTTCCTGTCCATCCCATGGCATACGGCTGCCGCCCATACCACCGCCTAAAGTACTGCTGGTTGGTCCAGCTGCTGGAATTGTCGCATTGGGTGCCGTCTGTACCGGTGTCCATGCCCAGTAAGTGGAACCAGCCAGCATAGAAACTGCCAGCAAAGCCACAGCCATACGAAAGAATCCCCGCCGTACATTTTTGAGATAAAGAGCCAGCACTGCCGTACCCGCAACACCGGAAACTAAAATAAGCGGGGCAAGCCATCCGGGAACAGATTCATAGTGCAAAACATACAGGAAAGAAATGACAATATCGGCAAGCAAAACTGCCAGTAGAATCCACGGTTGTGCTTTCCAAAACTTGAGTGTTAAATGTTGCGGCTTTTGTACAGATTGAGCTGTTTCAGAAGTATTTTCAAGTGTTTCTGGCAGTCGTGCCGAAAAATCGTATCCCTCTTCTTTTGACTTTTTCCAGCGGTTCCGGAAGAAGCGGAACAGTTGTGTCAGACCAATTCCAGAAAGCGCAGCAACTGGCGGAGCAATCATACACAGATAGTATGGATGGAAAAGCCCAGCAAAGCTAAAGAACACACCCGCTGTCAGCAGCCACATGCCCCAAAAGACAAGACTGCGCTGCAAAGGATCTTTCCGTTTGAGTTTCTTCCAGCTAAAACAGCACACAAAAGAAGCAATGGCAAAGAGAAGCAGCCAACTGCCCTGTCCATAAAGCGCATTGCTCCATAAACGCAGCGGAGAGGCGGTTCCGATACTATTCCCGCCTCCGCCGTTCTGCATCATGCCTTTTGAATTACGCATACGACTGGCATTAAATGTACGAGAATCAGTGGCTGCGGCACTCTTTGCAGACGACGCAGAAGAAGTGGTACTGGAAAAAGTTTGGTTTGTGTTCTGTCCACCGGCGAGACCATTCTGTTGGCCTTGACCTGCCGCCGGCATTTCGCCGTTGGAAGGCTTCTCGCCAGACGCTTTTCCAAAATTACTTTGGCCGCGGTTCATCCTGTCTTCGCCAACCAGCCGTTCTATGCCGTTGTGCCCAAAAACCAGTTCCAAAACAGAATTGCTGCTGGTGCTGTCCACATAGGGACGTTCCGAAGCAGGTGTCAAATCTACTGCTGCTACCCATGCAAAAGAAACCCCTAGCATTAGAACCGCAGCAATCGCACCGGCTAAAAATCGCTTCCCTACTTTTCCCTTTGTAAAAATGAGGTATGTCACAACAACTGCCGGAACAATAAGGTACGCCTGCAGCATTTTTACATTAAAGCCCACGCCAACCAGCACACCGCAAAGGAACAGCCACCGCCATTTCCCAGTATCAATGGATTTCATCAGGAACCATATGGACAGCAGAAGCCAGAAAATCAGCTGCATATCCATTGTATTGTTGCGGGAAACCAGCACAACACTCGGAGTACATGCAAAAAGGAACGCTGCTATCAGGCCAGTCGATTTTTTAAAGTATTTGGAAACAAGCAAATAAATCATCAGGCAGGAAAGCGTCCCCGAAACGGCCTGTGGCAGCAGCATTGCCCAGCCGCTGTAACCGAATATTTTGCAGGAAAGTGCCTGCATCCACAAGCCAAGAGGCGGCTTATCCACGCTGACCATACCTGCCGGATCAAAACTGACAAAGAAAAAATTATGCCAGCTCTGTGTCATACTTTTAACACAGGCCGCATAATAGGAATTTCCTGTTCCATTTTGTCCAATATTCCAGAAGTTTAGGAAAAAGGAAAATACCAAAATACCGATTAGTACCCAAAATGAAATCTCCGGCTTTTCCCATTTTCTCTTTTCTCTTAGCAGCTTTTTGTGCATTTTTATCCCTCCACACGAAAAATCATAAACAGATGCCCTGAAAACAGCGTTCCAAAGAACGTTTCAGTTGCTATAACTTTATCGTATGGGGTATAAGTGACCGTTAGCTGAACATTAAACGAATGTTCTGAAAAGTTCACAGCCTTTGAATTTGATGATTATTTATAGGTCTTTTTTGACTTTTTGCAAAGCCGCTTTTTCCAACCGGGAAACCTGCGCCTGACTAATGCCGATCTCACTCGCTACCTCCATTTGCGTTTTCCCCTGCAGGAACCGCATGGAAAGGATGTGCTTTTCGCGGTCAGTCAGGTCGTGAATCGCCTGCTTCAGCACAATTTCATCCACCCAGTTGTTGTCATCATTATTATCTCCTACCTGATCCATCACATAAATAGTATCGCCGCCGTCCGAAAAGACAGGCTCATAAAGCGAAACTGGATCAACAATAGATTCCAGCGCCATGACGACATCGCTGCGGTCTATATTCAGTAATTTTGCCAGCTCATCCATGGTTGGTTCACGGTCATGCTTATTCGTAAATGCTTCTTTCGCCTTCATCGCCTTATAGGCCGTGTCCCGCAGAGAGCGGGAAACCCGTATGGAATTATTGTCCCGAAGGTACCTGCGGATTTCCCCAATAATCATGGGTACGCCATAAGTTGAAAACTTGACTCCTTGATTAATATCGAAATGGTCAATTGCTTTCATCAGGCCGATGCAGCCAACCTGAAAAAGGTCATCAAGGTTTTCTCCGCGGTTTGTAAAGCGTTGGATAACGCTGAGTACTAATCGCAGATTCCCTTTTATGAGTTCGTCACGTGCATTTTTGTCGCCATCATGCATTTTGCGGAGCAGTTCCATCTTTTGCTTTTCCGTCAGAACTTTAAGTTGAGAAGTATTAACACCACAGATCTCCACTTTGTTGTTTTGCATCATACCGCTCCCTTCCAGTTGCAGTATTGCCGCACAGGAACTGCTGTATGCAAAAACATTGCTTCCAGAAAGTGGTTGTGCTATACTAAATTGAAATCATTCCTAATTTAGAAAAAGATAAGCAGAAAGGTGAACCGGCATGCAAAGAAAATGGAAAAGATATCTCATCTATGTTCCCTTTGTAGCAGGGATAATCCTATTCCTGCTTTTATACAGGTACTCTTTCCCGCAAGGAGACGATTTTACTTTTGCTTCCCGCGGACGCACGCTGGCCAGTATTGGGAATTTTTACAAATATTACTACACATATGCCGGTTCCCGCATAGCAAACAGCTTTGCGCAGATACTGCTGTTGAACGGGCTTTTTCTTTGGAAAATTCTCACGCCGTTTGTCATTGAAGGAACTGGGCTTCTGTTGTTTTATGCCTCATGCGGCCATATCGCTCCTCAGGAAGACAGGTGGAAACGTGACTTTTCCCTAGCGTGTATCTGCGCATTCTTTCCGGGGCTATTTCCACTGGCACATGGGCTTTTCGGCGATACATTTGTATGGATGGACGGTTCCTGCAATTATCTGTATCCCATGCTGTTTCTGCTGATTGGAGTTCTGCCGTTTTGGAATGCCCTGCGCGGCCGTCCGCTCAGCCGCCCCCTGCAGTGGATCTGCCCCATCTTTTTCGTAGTTGCGGGTTTAATGCATGAACAAATCGCGGTCGCACTTTTTGTCTTTTGCATGGCTTCCCTGTTTTTACTGAAAAAGCAAAAACCTATCTCACCTTATTTTTTAGTCCTTTTTATTCTAAGCGCAGCAATCCTGATTTTCACATTCACCTGCCCGGGTGCCTATTACCGGCTGTCCACCACTTCCTATGCCACAACCAATCATCAAGAGCTGCTGATTCGAAATCTGATAAACTATTTTTCCGTATTTAACGGTACCCTCTGGCCGGTTTCTGTCCTGATGGGGTTGTGCAGTCTGTACTTTTTGCACCAATGTCCCATGGGGCGGTTCCCGCGCCTGCTAAAACTGCTAATTTGTTTGGGGTGCGTCCTTTCTGCCTTGGCAAAACCTATTGGTCTGCCAGCAAAATCGATATTCTGGGTGTTCTTCTTTGCTATCTATTATCTTGCGATATTGCTTGGCTTTTTACTCACAGCCCACGAAATGCCGCAATACCAGTTCCTCCCAGCGTTATACCTAAGCCTGTGGAGCTCGCAGGCCATCCCCGCTGTGCTCGGCGCTGTCGGCCGCCCCATGTTCCCGTTAATCATACTGACCCTTCTGTTGGCTTTGAGTACAGCGGAAGGATTTCAAAACAATCATGTGATTTCTGTTATAGAAGTATGCGCGGCAGTGACAGCATTGCTCGCCCTTTTGCATGCAATCGGCCCATTTCAGAGCAATTTTGCAGCCTATCAAGATATTGAACGCCAAGTCAATGCTGCGCGCTTTGGCCAAAGCAATGTTGTAACTTTTGACCAGAGAAAACTGAACAAGCATTACTGTTACTTTAATGCTTTTAGTCAGGCATATCATTATGATATTCAGCAATACTATGGTCTCAACGCAAAAGTAAAAATTCGCTTCATTGCATCGGCAAGTCCGGATGCATAATAGCTGTCATATCGGAGAAGGAATTTGCTCATGACTTTTACCGTGCCTAATTATGTTCAAAATGTGCTGGATGCTCTGCATGCAGCTGGATGGCAGGCATGTCCGGTCGGCGGCTGTGTGCGGGACTCCCTGCTCGGCAAGGAACCACACGACTGGGATCTTGCCACAGCCAGCGAACCCCTGCAAGCCAAACAAGCCCTCTCCGCGTTTTCCTGCTTGGAAACCGGTATGAAACACGGTACCATAACCGTACTTTCCGACCAGCATCCCATAGAAGTGACGACCTTTCGGATTGACGGCAGTTACAGTGACAATCGCCGCCCGGACAACGTCGTTTTTACACGGAATCTGCAGGATGATTTACGCCGAAGAGACTTTACCATTAATGCAATGGCCTGGGAAAACGGTGCACCTGTCGATCTTTTCGGCGGCATACATGACCTTGATGCAAAAATCATCCGCTGTGTCGGGAATCCTGAAGCCCGCTTTCAAGAAGATGGGCTGCGTATTCTGCGGGCACTGCGCTTTGCCAGTGTGTTGAATTTTACCATTGAGCCGGAAACAGAAAGTGCAATTCACCAAAACAAAGGACTGCTCCGCAATATTGCTGCCGAACGTATCAGCACCGAACTGTCAAAACTGCTGTGCGGACCTGGGGCCGGTCGCATTCTTGCAGAGTTTTGCGACGTTATTTGTACAATCATACCGGAACTTGCACCGGAAAACGGCTGCCCGCAGCACGGTCCGTTTCATTGTTATGACGTTTGGATGCATACGGTAAAATCCGTGGAATCTAGTCCGCCGGAACTGCTTCCGCGGCTGACAATGCTGCTGCATGATATTGGAAAGCCTTCCTGCCGGACTACAGATATAGAAGGAATTGATCATTTTTACCGGCATGCAGAAGTCGGCGCACCCATTGCTTCCCTTGTGCTGCACCGGCTGCGCTTTTCCGGGGAAATCTGTCATCTCGCTGCAGAAGGTGTTCGCCGTCATATGCTTTTTATGGAACCGGACGAACATATCCTTAGGCGTCGGCTTCGGCAGTTTGGGCCTGATTTCTGCTTCTTATTGCTGAATTTGCAGCGGGCAGACACCAAAGCACAGTCGTCCGCCGTACAAAACCGCTTGAAGCTGTTAGATCAGTCGGAAAGGATTCTGCATTCCCTTCTGAAAAAGCAAACCTGCTTTTCCAGAAAGCAGCTGGCAGTAACGGGAACTGATTTGACAGCACTTGGGTTGCGTGGGCCTTCCGTTGGCCATGCATTGGAACTTCTCCTTGATGCTGTTGTGGATGGCCGCTGCCCAAATGAGAGGACCGAACTGCTTGACTTCCTGCAGCAGTCAAAAGCAAGTAAAAGCAGTAAAGAGCCGACACCATAAAACAGTGCCGGCTCTTTATTTATGCTTTATTAAAAAAATTGTTTTCTTTTATCACCCTACTTTCTCAAGGTCCCGCTTTAATCTGGCAATAATCCGTTTTTCCAAACGGGAAATATAGGACTGAGAGATGCCCAGTGCATCTGCCACCTCCTTCTGGGTATGCTCTTCTTTGCTGTTAAGGCCAAAACGCATTTCCATAATCTTTCGTTCACGCGGGGGCAGCGCATACACAGCCGACAGCAGCACACGGCGTTCACTTTCCTCCTCAATGCCGCAGCTAACCATATCGCTGTCACTGCCCAGCACATCTGCCAGCAGCAGTTCATTGCCGTCCCAATCCACATTGAGCGGATCATCAATAGAAACTTCGTTTTTCAGTTGGCTTGATTTGCGCAGGTACATAAGAATCTCATTCTCGATACAGCGGGAAGCGTAAGTCGCAAGCTTGATCTTCTTTTCCGGACGAAACGTATTGACCGCCTTAATAAGACCAATTGTACCGATCGAGATCAGATCTTCTGCTCCGGCACCCGGCGACTCAAATTTTTTTGCTATGTAGACCACCAGACGCAGGTTGTGCGTAATCAGCGGCTCCCTTGCATTTGGAACATTGGCTTCTATGTTTTCATAGATTTTTGCCTCCTCTTCCCTTGTCAGCGGCGGGGGCAGAGTGTCCGGACCGTTGATGTAATGTACCGGTGCGGCAAACAGTCGGCGGAGCCATTTTTTCAGTCTTTCCAACATGCCCATTTCCCTTTCTTCCTATTTGAATTGCACAAATTCTTGTATTTTCAGTTCCGCCGTCCAGCAGTGTCGGCGGAACCAAGGCTTGATAATCCCCGCCGGAAAGCTTCTTTTCCAGACAGGCAACATAGCACTCCGCACGGCAAACACCGCCTCCGGGAAAAGTCAGCGTACAGGACTCCGCCCGCCAGGCTCGTAAAAGTCCCTCTCCACCCACCGAGGTATAAGGAATCATCCGCGGCGGCGTTTCCGGCAGCGGCGGCAGAGCATTTTTTTCTGCCACAATCACCGGCAAACCAGAAAAGGGTTCCTTCAGCGAACAGCCTGTGTCTACTCGTGCCTGCAGAGAGCACTGTCGGCCGCCAAGCACCATTTGCACGCGGCAGATGGTATGCTGCAGCGGCCCACGGCCTGTCACCCGCTGCAGCAGCCGCAGCACAAAATAGCTCAGCAGCGTCAGCAGAATCAGCAAAAGCGGTGGCACATCAAAGTAGACAACGCTGTTTTTGACAAAAAGGCCGCTGGGCGCCAAAAAATACCAGACAGCCACCAGTATCCCCGCAAAAGCAAAGCTCAACAGGAAGAATGACAAAACCTGCCGCACAAATGCCCGTATTCCCTGAAATCCAAACGCTGTCAATGTGACAGGCAAGGAAATGCACAGCTTTATCAGGAAATCAGCTGCAGGGGGAAACGGAGGAAGTAAAATGACCAGAGAACTGAAAGCTCCAATCAATGCGCCCAGAACCAGCCTTGACCGATGCACGGAAATGTGCAGGAATTTGGTAACAAGCAACAGCAGAAAATAGTCAATAAAAAGGTTGACTGCCACCAGCACATCCACATACACCGTCTGCAAGGAAATCACCTCCCTTTGTTGCTCAGTATAATCTCCCCGCAGATTGATATTTTGTCAAAGGCCGTCCCCAGGTAAAGAAAAAAGAACCGGCTCTGTTTTGAAAACGAAGCCGATTCTTTTTGTCATTTGGTGCCTTATTCAAAATTCTCAGTTGGTTCAGGACCAGGCTGAATGGCATCCGTTCCCTTTTCTCCTGTCCTTATCCGTATCGCATGATGAATTTCATAGCTGACAATTTTTCCATCGCCAACGTTTCCAGTCCATGCGGATTTTTGGATCGCCTGAATCGTTTTGGCTTCCCATTCCTCATTGGAAACAATAATTTCAAATTTAATTTTCGGAAGCATGTTGATATGTACCCTGCTTCCACGAACATTCTCCGTATATCCCATTTGCGTACCACAGCCCATCACCTGCGAAACCGTAAGGCCGCGGACTTCAATTTTTTGCAAAGCTTCCTTGACATCTTCCAACTTTTCTTCCCGCACAATTGCTTCAATTTTTATCATATTGATTCGCCCCCATCAGTCATCCAGTCCATTGAAGGACGGGTAAGCACGCTCTCCGTGCTGCGAAAGATCAAGACCGACTTGTTCGTCACGCCGACTGACCCGCAGCGGAATAAACAGCTTTACAATTGCTGCACAAATTAAAGTTCCTACCACTGCAAACACAATCGTAACGGCAATACTCAGCAGCTGGGCGCCAAACAGCCGTCCATCGCCAAAAACAAGTCCATTCCATTGTGCAACTGGATTAATGTCCCTGCGTGCAAAAAGTCCAGTTGCAATTCCTCCCCAAATTCCACCAATTCCATGACAGCCGAATGCGTCCAGTGCATCGTCATAGCCCAATTTCTTTTTGACAACAGAAACAGTAAAGTAGCAAATCGGACTGACCAGCAGGCCAATAATCAAAGCAGCCCACACCGGAACGAAACCCGCACCCGGTGTAATGGCAACAAGACCTACTACCAGGCCTGTGCAGGCACCAACCAGTGTTGGCAGCTTGTTGATTATCACGTCGATAATCATCCACGACACCATGGCAGCGGCTGCAGAAACTGCTGTGGTGGTAAAAGCGTGTGCTGCAAGCCCATTTGCACCAAGTGCACTGCCTGCATTAAAGCCAAACCAGCCAAACCACAGAAGTGCCGCGCCCAAGGCAACAAATGGAATATTATGAACACGGTAATTCACCTGTTCATATCCACTGCGCTTGCCAAGAAGGATACACAGCACCAAAGCGCTGACACCAGAAGTAATATGAACGACATTTCCTCCGGCAAAATCGA
>ENA-UOOM01002674-UOOM01002674.1-fermentation-metagenome-genome-assembly--contig:-NODE-2674-length-14206-cov-4.998657_pt1 | contig 14206 bp, 15 predicted proteins | sample MGYA00245781_ERZ724031 | MGnify/ENA primary metagenome ERZ724031 (study PRJEB28704, sample SAMN03018317) | fermentation metagenome | biome: anthropogenic terrestrial biome; feature: soil; material... | reverse complement strand
CACTACGTTCGGAGCGGCGTTCGGCCCGCAGGGCATGGGTTCGCTTTTTGCCGACTCAAGTAAAACGCTGCTCGTTATAATGACGATTTTTGCCTTCAGCCTTTCAGACACGTTCGACACCATCGGCACGTTCATAGGCACCGGCCGCCGCACCGGCATTTTCAGCGAAGCCGATGAGAAGGCGCTTGAAAAGAGCCGCGGCTTTAACACAAAAATGGACAGGGCTCTTTTTGCGGATGCCATCGCGACGTCGATAGGCGCGATTTTCGGTACATCAAACACTACTACTTACGTAGAAAGCGCGGCGGGCATAGGCGCCGGCGGCCGCACGGGCCTTACGAGCGTTACTACGGCAGTCATGTTCCTTATTTCAATAGTTATTGCGCCTGTAGCGGGATGTATACCGGCAGCGGCTACCGCACCAGCGTTGATAATAGTCGGCATTATGATGATGAGTTCGTTTAAGGAGATAGACTGGCCGAACCTTGAAGAAGCCATCCCGGCTTTTGGCGCGGGCATCTTCATGGCCCTGTGCTACAGCATTTCATACGGCATAGCGGCAGGATTTATTTTCTACTGCATCGTAAAAATGGCAAAAGGCAAATTTAAAGAGATACACCCAATCCTTCTCGTGTCAGCTATTTTGTTCATACTGAATTTCATTGTACTTGCCGTCCTTCAGTAAAATATTATTTATATTATAAAAAATAAACCGTAAATTTTAGAAAAGCCTGTGTTTGTGCGGTTTTCGCCGCTTCACAGGCTTTTTACAACTCCGATTTTTGATGAAAAATCAACAGAAAATCAACAGAGCCGGGAAAATCAACGGCTTCACCAATTCACCCCCGGCGGCGGTCAAATATAAAAATATATATGTACCTATTCGCCCGGGAGCAGTACCGTTAGTGTCAAAAACGAATAGTGTTATATTACTATCTCTTTTCTGTTGCCTGTTGATACCATACAGATTAGTATTTATCTTTTCAATGGCACAGTGCAACAGTGTCGCACAGTGTCAAGCCGGGCGAAATAGTACCAACCCGGGAAAATCTGAAAATTTCGCTTGAAAAATGTGTAATAAATCGCCTGTTTTCTTAGTGTTGGTAGCTCTGCACTACTCCGGGCGGCGGTGTCCTCGCTGGTGTTATCTGTTGGGGCTTGCTGTAACTGGTGTATGGTGTTCCGCTGGTGGTGTCCGTTTTGCTGTGAGCTGGTGGAGAGCTTGCAAACGAACCGCAACACCTCGCCCGGGTGGTGTTCCGTCTCGGATTCCTTGAAAAAATCGGTCAAAAATCCTTTTTAGGTAGGAAGGTAGGACGGCGGCGCAACGTGTACGCTCTCACAGGCTCACAGGGCTTTATACAGGTGTTCTAATGCTGTTGATGTGTTCTATATCACTCGCAGACAAAACGCCAACAGAGAGCCACACGGAGCCACTACAACAGCACACGCCAACCGCCCGGAGAGCAAAAGAAAACCCCGGCGGGGTGTTATCCCTCCGGGGCAGTGTGCTTGTGTTATTTGGATTCGTTTACAGTGCACAGAATATCATCAGCGAGTTTTACAGCCGCTTTTAATGCGGTGGGCATTTCAAAAAGTGCGGTTTCGTTGTCCGGGTCAACTGCTGAAAGAACTTTTAAAAGGCTGTAAAGCTGTACGGTGGTTTCCTCAAATTCTTCACGGTTTAAAATATGTATTTCTTTCATGGTGTTTTTCCTCCTATTATGCGTGTTTCTGATTCTTATAAACTGCTTCAGCGAAAATTTCAGTTGCTCGCCGTTGTGCTTCCTCGTTTGCGTGGCTGTATATGTTGAGCGTAACAGAGGGGTTACAATGCCCCAATTTTTTAGAAACGCTTACAACGTCCGCACCGTTCGCAATGCTCAATGTTGCCATAGTGTGGCGTAATGCGTGGGGGTGCATACCGGGCAAATTATACTTTTTTCCGAACTGCCTTATATATGCGGTTATGGTGTTCGGGTTTAGTATTTCGCCCTCGTTTTGTGTAAAGCAATAGCCCCCTGTTGTTTGTCCCTTGCTGAAATATAACAGTACCTGTTGTTTTCTCCATTCCTTGAGAACCTGTAAAACTGGGGCGTTTATAATGATTTCCCGGCTTTTGTGGTTCTTTGGGGTGCTTATATACACGCCTTTTTCTTTGGTGTATTGAGCATTTCGGGAAATGGTAACTTTTCCGGTTTGAAAATTGATTTCTTCCCATTTCAACCCGGCAACCTCACCCCGGCGGCAACCGCTGTCAATCATAAATAGAACCATCGCCCGCCATTTTAGCGGCTCACTGTTCAAGCACTCCATAATATAAGCAAGTTCGTTTTCGGAATATACGAGAGCTTCCCGGGGTATATCGTCTTTGCGTGCTTTGGGCTTTTTCATGCGTTGCATGGGGTTAGATTCTATCACGCCATTTTCAACAGCACTCTCGAAAAGAGTGTGTAAAGTGGTGTAATATGTTACGATTGTACCGTGTGCAAGCGGCTTTTTCTTACCCTTGCCGCCCGGGGCGGTCTGTAAATCGGTTATAAATTGCTTCACCATTAGAAAATCAATGTTTTCTAATTTCATTTCACCAAATACAGCCGCCGGACGTTTCAACGCCTGTTTATAACTCTGTATTGTGGTAGCTGAAAGCGTGGCGGCTTTTTCTTTTATGAACAGCTCCGCATATTTGTTAAATGTCGGTTTTTTCTGTTCTTCCGTCTTTTGGTGTTCGGCTTTTTCGGCTTTCTCTTGTGCATGGGCTTTTTGCTCCTCTTTGGTGAGGATTTCGCCACGATTACAAGCCGCTTCAAATTCGCCCATGACTTTTTGAAGCTCTCTTGTAATCGCTCTTTTGCTCCACCCCTCCGGGGGTGTGTATGTCATTGTGTAGGGTGTAAGCTGTTTCCCGGTGAGCTTGTCACGCCCTCGAGAAACTTTTATTTGATAGCTTACAATTTGCCCCGCTTTATTTTTTCGGGCTGTATAGCTTGCCATTTTTTCGACCTCCTTTATTTATTCATTTTTAGAAGCTCCGCAAGAATAACCAACGGTAAAATCAAAATGCAAAGAACGAACATTTTTTCTTTCTCCCTCCCTTGAAATTTGGGAGCGGGTGAAATACAATATTGATTGCACCCGCTCGGGGTGTATAGCTCTTTTCTTTCATGCTGTGGCGGCGGTTAGATAAAGGGCTATTTTTTATTGAACCGTAAAACGGCGGTACGTTGTCGGGGTGCTGTACTCGGTGAATAAATCCGGGTACACTTTACGGAAGCCGGAAGAATCGAACCGGGAGCTTTATATGTCGCTTTGCTCGCTCCCTCTGTGACCGTCTCCCGGTCTCCCATGATTGCAAGAATATCGGTTTTTATGCTGTCGTTCATGGCTTCCAATTCCTCTATGAGCCGCTTATTTTCTCGGTATTCATTGCATAATGTTTCAAATTTACTCATTGTTTGACCCTCCTATATATCTATAATCGTACTGTTTTGCAGTGCCGAGCGTTTCCGCTGTTGGTGCTTTTCCTGTGAATCTGTCCACCTCTACAACCGGGATATAAAACGCCGTATAACGCCCGGTCACGCTGTCCTCTGTCCATAAATCTTCGTTGAGCTTTTCTTCCAGCTCGTCCAACGTGTCGAAATCCTCGAAATTGATTTCGTCCTTGATGTATTCCAGTACATCGTCCTTTACCGCTTCTCTGTAATCATACATTATTTTTTTACCTCCATTTTATTTACTGGTGTGTGTTTCGTTTTTCTATGGTTTCATTCTACACTATAGCGCAACGAATGTCAACACCATTTCAAATATTTTTATTTGCTATGGTTTATTTCGTTGCATTATAATGTAGAAAACTCTTGCTTTCTGTTTCTCGATTCGGTATAATAGAATCAGTAATTCTGAAAACATGAATTGGAGGTAACTTTTATGGAAAATATCCGAAATGAAATCAAATCTTATATTGCGGCTTCCGGCTGGTCTTTGGTCGATATAGTCGCAAAGATGAATGAAAGTCGCTCTGAATCCGAGCAGACCACACCACAAAACATTTCCAACAAATTGACCCGGGGGACGATAAAATATAGCGAAGTGAAAGAAATCGCTGAAATTATCGGTTTCAAAGTCGTTTGGGAAAAACAGGCATAGTCGGAGGAGTAACCCATGAAAAAACATATAGTCGCAAAGTCGAAAGTCGCTCTGATAGTCGCTTGCTTTGTATCACTTGCTGTGTCGTTGACAGGCTGTGGTAGCGAAAAGGAGCTAACCAATAGCGCGGAGTATGAGGGCAGTTCCATTGAACTGACAGGCAGTGAGATTGAAACCACCGATACCGGGAAAGAGGTCTTGAGAGTATCAGCCACTTACACCAACAGAAATTCCGAACCGCAATATGCGTTATCTGCATTTGCTGTAAAGGCGTTTCAGCATGATACCGAAATCAATGACCTGTCAGATATAAACGGTAGTGAAGCGGCTCTTATTCAAGAGGTCAAAAACGGAAAGTCGCTGTCAGTCAGTTATGTATTTGAATTGACCGATGAATCCCCGGTAGAAGTCTTTGTGTGTACACCAACCGCCAGCGAAGAACATATTGCAAAAGCTGTGTATCTTGATACAGAGCAATCCTCGAGTGAGAAAACCAACTGATAGACAGAAAGCCCCACCCTATACCGGGTAGGGCTTTTGCCATATCTAAACGCTTATTCTGCCAGTTCGTCCTTGACAGGGGGCTTTTCATCCCCCAGCAAGTCTTTATACTCGGACAGTTTGAACAAAGTCAGCATATCCGGGTGTTCCTTTACTACATCGTTGATTTTCTCAATGATAGTGATACAATCTGCCGGGTTGGAAATGTCCAGTCCTTTGACATCTCTCATGTACCAGTTGATTCTTGCAAGTTCACCTTTGGAGAGACGCTGTTTTTCAGCCGTCACTTCCTGTAACTGGGGAGTGTTATCGAACAAGTCAATATAACGCTGGTATACAGGGTCGTACTGCTTGTCCTTTTCGTCCTCGTTTACGGTGTAGAAAGCATGGAATCGAATGTCCATGTTATCCCACTTCTTAGAAAACTCGTTGCAAGCCGTCAACAAGTAGTTGCTCGCTTCATTCAGCGTATCGAACATTTCTCGGCAATCGAGCTGTACAGGCAGATGGAGCTTGATACCGTTCTGCTCACTGATAGCCTGTAAAACCCTCATGGACTGATAGTTCTCGAAGAAAATCGGGAGAATGTGGTGTACCTCAACAGAATCCACATCGCCACGCATTTGCAATGCCTTGAGAAGACGAAGCTGTTCATCAGTAGGTGCGGTACACAGCATATCGCCGATTTTCTCAAACTTGGAGCTTGTCAGAATAGCAATATCCTGTTTGGTAGCTTCAATGATGGTTTTCACCATGTCATTGAACTGCTGTACGAGCTTCTCACGGCGTTCGGCAATCACCTTACCGCTCCACACATCTTTCAGTTTGTCAATATTCGCATACAAATCGGTGCGCTCATTGGTGATAAACACATAGAGTGACTGCATTTGTTTCTGAATACCTGTGAACGTCAGCTTCTTGTCAGCGTTTGCGCTGTTTTCCTTCCATTTTTCGTTCATTTCTCGAATATCCTCGGATAACTGCTCGAACGATTTATAATCTTTAACATCAACCTTCATTGGATGTTCCTCCTATTTTCAAATTGTTATTGTGTGATAATTACTGGGTGTCAGCCAGTCAGTAGGGGGAGTGTTACCCCTACCGAAGCCCAGCTTCCTTCCAGCACCGAGCATGAGTGTTATCATGCTGATTCTCCTTTCCCGGATAGTTACCCGGTGAAGCTGAAACCGTTCGCTTCCTTCTGCGTGGTAACAGCGTCATTGATTGTACGGTTGCCGACCTTTACGATGGTCTGTTCCTTCTTGTTTGCCTGTCTCTCGGTTGCAACAACCATACGGTTGATAGAGCTTTCCATGAACTCACGATAGAAGTCCCTCATATCCTCGTACATGGAGCTTTCTGCTGTGCGATAGGATTTCTGATTCTCCTCATAGACGGACTGTGCCAGTCTGTAAGAGGGGTCGTAGCCGCTTGCAGAAGCGAGGGCAAGACCATCGTTTATACCAGCCGTTCCCACCATAACAGCGTTGATAACGCCATTCGCACAGGTAACAAGGTCGTGAGACATAGACTGCCAATATCTCGCAAACTGCGCCATGCCGCTCACAATAGAGCTGTGCATTACTTGAGCAAGCTGGAATCGGTTCAGTACCTCGGTAGTACCATTCACATGACCTACCAACTCTGCACCGCTCTCACCAGCAACGAACATAGAACCATGCGCTCGGTTCGTGCCGTCAGCATATTTTGGCATTGCTTTCCACATATTCGGAGTGATGATACCGCCGGAAGCGAACATCTTGATACCGCCGCCAGCACTGACAATACCGCCGCCGGATAAGCCGAAGAACTCTTTGATTCTACCTTTCCACTTGCTTATAAGATTGACAGTTACATCAACTGCACCACCGATTCGGTCTCTGACCCATTGTGCCACTGTACTCCAACCGCTTTTGGCAAGGCTGATACCCTTTTCTACGACACCGCCCATAGAGTTTTTAACCCATGTGCTTACAGTAGACCAACCACTCTTGATAAGGCTGATTGCTTGAGAGAGAGTAGGAATGTAACCAATCCAGTTTCTAACCGTAGACCAGCCGGATTTCAGCAACGAGATTCCTTGCGAAAGCGTAGGAATGTTACCAATCCACTCTCTTACAGAGTTCCAGCCGGATTTCGCAAGGCTTACTGCTTGCGATACTCCCGGGATATTACCAATCCAGCCCTTAACCGTCTGCCAGCCGCTCTTTGCGAGTGCGACAGATTGGTCTACGGTAGGAATGTTGCCTATCCAGTTTTTCACGGTAGACCAGCCGGATTTCAGAAGTCCGACACCCTGTTTCACAGCCGGAATGTTACCAATCCAGTTCTTCACAGAAGACCAGCCATCTTTCACGAGCTTTACGCCAGTTTCAAGAGAGAGACCGTCTTTCGTCTTGTCAGACCACCAATCCTTTACGTTGTCCCACCATTCAGAAGCATTGTTTTTTACTTCTGCGAGGAATTGAACAGGTTTGCTGTTCTTAACCTTCTTTTTGAATTTGTTCCACTCGTCAGATATATTTCCGAGAGCTTCCTTAATTCCGCTCACCATCGAATTCCAGCTAACAGGTTTTCCAGTAGCGAAGTCTTTAACTCCATCAGCAATGAGAGCAAGACCGAGAGGAATACCAACACCTGTCAGACACAGCATGAGACCGATAGCGAGTTTGCCGAGAGAACCAGCCATTGATTTAATCTTGGTAAAAACTACCTTGATTTTTTCTTTGATGGTTTCCCAGTTAATAGCTACTGCTGTACCGAGAGCCGCCGCGCCCGATAATATCAATCCAACACCGAGAGGAATACCAACCCCGGTGAAGCACAGGATAATACCGATTGCAAGAGCCGCCGCACCAGCGATAGCAAGTATTTTAGTAGTTACGCCCTTTAGCTTGTTTGTCAAAGTTTCCCAGTTAAGAGCCACAGCTGTACCGAGAGCCGCCGCACCAGCAAGGATAAGACCTACGCCGAGAGGAGTTGCAACTCCTGTGAAAGCAAGAATCATACCTATGGCAATGGAAGCCGCACCAGCAATGAGAAGAATCTTCGTAGTAACCTTTCTGATACTGTCCGGCATACTATTCCAATTCAAACCGACCGTTGCGGCAAGACCGACAGCACCAGCGGCAATCATCGCAATACCCAGCCCGGTTGCAACTCCTGTCAGAGCGAGGATTGCACCGACACCGATTAAAGCACCGCTCACGATAGCCACAATGCTTAGTACGGATTCTTGAACATCGCCTGTTAAGGAGTTCCAGTTCAAAGCTACTGCCGAAGCGACAGAAACCGCACCAGCGGCAATCATCGCAACACCGAGAGGAATGTTTGCACCAGTCAGAGCGAGAATTGCACCGAATGTCAGCAATGCACCTCCAACAATGGTTTCGAGCATACCGATTGTCCTACGGAGAGGGTCGGACATCGAATCCCAGTTAAGACCGATTGCTGTAACCATGCCGACAGCACCAGCCGCCATCAATGCGATACCGAGAGGAACATCAACGCCAGTAAAGGCGAACAATGCGCCCATAGCCAGCAACGCACCGCTCACGATTGCCGTGAGAATGGACAGAGCGTTCGACAGGTCTCCGTTGAGGAACTTCCAGTTAATTACAGCCGCAGTACCGAGAGCCGCCGCACCAGCCACCATGAGACCAGCACCAAGCGGTACATTGACACCCGAAAATGCAAGGAAAGCACCGATAGCCAACAGGAAGCCACCCAGTACCCCGGTAACGAGGGTGAGTACCTTCGCCAACCGTTCCGACATTCCGTTCCAGTTCGCCATTACCGAATCCGCCAAACCGATAGCACCAACAGCCATAAGACCGAGACCGAGAGGAATGTTTGCACCTGTGATAACAAGGATAGTACCGATTGCCAGTAAGAATCCGCTGATAACAGCGGTGATTTCCCACATAGCGTCCTTAATCATCTGAACGATTTCGTCAACCTTAGAAGTGATTGCGTCACCGAGGAAATCGTAGGTAGGAAGGTCAATGCCTAAATCCCCACCACCGATACCAGCACCCGAGCCGCTACCGCTTCCGCTGGAACTATCGTCTTTAGATAGGACATTCAGCTCGTCAATACCGAGCAGAGCATTTTTCAGCTTTTTAGCCGCTTTCCCGGCTTTACCCAGCCCATCAGAAGCGTCCCCGGCATTGTCAGCCAAATCACCAACAGCAGTAGCACCAGCAGAAATGCCGGAATAATCTACTTCCGGGAGTTTGAATCCGAACAGACTTGCGATAGAGTTTGCTATCATACGGATAACCTTCGCCAAAGCGATTGCATACGACAATACTGCGTTCAGAGCCGGGATAAAGATGTTACCCAAAGCTCTTGCACACTGCGTAACCTGTGCCTGTAAAACACGAAGCTGGTTTGCCGGAGCGTTCAGAGTACGAGCCATATCGCCTTGAGCGGTAGTTACCTGTGTCATAATTGCGTAGTAACGCAACTGCGACTTTTCAGCCTGTGTCATGGCAGAGACCTTTTTCTCGATACCGAGAGCAAGAGCTTCCTCTTGCAGTCTTGCAACAGACAGGTCATAACCCAGTCTACGAAGCGGTTCAAGCTCGCCCGAGATACCGGACTGTAATTTCTGCATAGCGTCCTCGAACGAAATGTTGAAGAACGAAGCAATGTCGTAACCGAGCTGTGTGAGGTTCTTGGACATAAGGTACGCTTTATCGCTCGCTACGCCGAAACCGCTAATGATGGTATTGAACACGCCTTGATTTCGCATGAACTCTCCCGGGTCGATACCGAGAGCTTCACTGACTGCTTCTGCGTAGTTCTGTGCTTCTTGAGCATATTCACCCATCGAAGCAGTAAACAGGTTCAAGTCCTCAATATACTGGTTAGAGGTATGAAGCCATGAAGCAATCGTATTTCCAATGCTCTGAACCGCTACACGAGCCATTCGCAGTTTCGCCCACAGATTGATATAGCTGGTGCTTGCCCGGCTGTTTGTCTGTGTTAAAGAGTTCGTAGCCGTAACAACTCGCCGGATATTCGTAGGTAATCGGGTGAACGCCGTAGCCACAGTATTGAGCTGGTTTGCCAATGGAGCGAGTGCATTGGACAACTGCTGAATCTGACTGGTAAAACTGTTCAAATCAAGACCAGCCAGCGATTTTGCCACTTCGGGTAACTTCTTTAAGGCATTAAAGGTCGAGTTCAACCCGGTTGCCTTACCAATATTCCCCAGCGGCGTGAGTGCTGTCGAGAGCTTACCGATACTGGAAAAGTCCACGCCATTCAGAGAAGTAGCGGCACTGCCAATATTCTTGAGCTGATTTGCAACAGAGGAGGAGAGCTTAATGCTCCCCAGTCCATTGAGCTTCGACAAACTGGTTGCCAACTTGTCAATTTTATCAGCGGAAGAACCATCGACAGATTTCAGTGCTGAATCAAGGTTTCGGATTTGGTTCACAACACCTGTCAGCCCGATACCCTTCGTAGCACTTTTCAGTTTCCCCAGCGTGGAGGTAAGAGTGTCAATACTTCTTGCCGCTCCATCAGCAGAGGACTGTACTTCGAGTTGTAGACTCTCCACAGTGACATCACTCATAAAAATCCCTCCTTTCTATGGGATAGAATCGAATGATTAGATACGCTTCCACGTCACATCACTGTTATTCTTTTCAAGCTCATCCACGAACTCGTCAATAACAAGGCTGTACATTTCAGCGAGAGAGTTCACCAACCCAGCCTTATCATCAATTTTCGAGAAAATCTCGTTAATGAGCTTTCTCTTGGTAAAACGATGGTTGGCGATAAATGCACCAGCAAAAAGTTCGGGCAGAACGGTCAGCGGCTTTGTAAGCACATCTTCGGCAACAAAGCCCCGGCGTTCCATCTCCTCAACGGACTTGCGGGTGTATTCGAGGACATATACCTTGCCCCCATAGGTGAAAGTGATTTTGTTTGCCATTTTGATTTCCTCCTTTAATTTCTCCGGGCGGTATGCCCGGTTTATCTCCACAGACAGCGGTTAAATCAAGCCACTATCCGTAGCAAACTGTTTTTCAAGAGCCGCCAAACGGATTCTCTTTTCCGGCATAGCGTCAGCACATTTGAAACCGTACAGACCTGTATTCGTGTCCCGGAATTGATATGCAAACACAAATTGGATAAATTTCTTATCTTCTTCGGACTGCTTATCAATCCAATTCCATGTGAACTTGAACCAATCAAGCGGTGTCTTTTTGGTCACTTCAATGTGTCGTACTGCCATGCGGAAGAAATGCTCCACCAACTCGGTGTAATGTTCTCTGAACCTCATACGCACATTCCTCCTACTTGCCGGACTTCGGATTTTCGTCAATCAAGCCACCAGCGACAGCAAAGCGTCGTTCAAGGTCGTACAATCGCTTTCGCTTGATTCCGTAATCTTCACTGGGATTGTAACAGGACAGTCCTTCGGTAGTGCTGTAAAAATCCGAACCAAACACAAAATGGATAAAGGCTCTATCTTCTTCGGACAAACCAGCAATCCAATTCGTACTAAATTCATACCATTTTCTTGGCAACCCAGTGTGCGCCCATTTGCGAACAACCACATGAAAACACTGCTCAACAAAGGTTGTGTAGAACTGCTTAAAAAGGATTCTTCCCATACCTCACACCTCCTTTCTTAGTCCTCTGCCGGAACATCAGCCATATAGCGTTTTCTAATGTCCTCGGCACTGTAAGCGGCTTCTTCCTCATATCCCGGTTTATTCGGGGTGAGAATCAGCTCGTTTGTTTCTCTGAAACCGTACATAGCCTTATTGAGAAAAATGGAAACAATACTGTTGGCATTGTTCTTCAATGCAGACTGATTGAGTACATCGGCGCACAGGTCATTGAACATTTCGAGCCACTGTGCGGTTTCGGTATCAGATTTATAATTGCGCCAATTCCGCAGTGCTCTGTCAGAATAGCCCAGCGAGCGAGCAAGCCCGAGAGAACTCGGGAATGTGCCTGTTTCTTCACAAGCTCGGAGATAAACAATCGTTCGAGCCTTAACACTCTCAATATCTTCGAGAGATACCTTTTCTTTTGTGGCGGTCTCTACCAATTCGGAGGTTTTTGCCGCCACCAATTCCCGGAGCTTATCCTCTTGATATTCGCCGGATTTTTCCTTATAAATGCTGTGTCCTTTTTCCAGCGCAAGCCCTTTTTCCTTGCTTGCGGTCATGCTCTCAGTCATTTCGGAATAACTTTGAGCGGGGTTCTTTCCTGTCGTAGACATTATTCGTTTTCCTCCTTATCTTCTAATGCGTCTTTTCTCAACCACAAAAGGCGAGAACGCTTTTTGCCGCTTGAATTAGTAATCCATTTGGCTTTAGTGGTCTGATTCTTGTCCGTTTCAATCAGCTTGTCGATTGCTAACTGCTGAAATAGGGCTGTCTTTCCGAGTGGAAAATTCAAATCCTGTGCGGCATAGAATTTTCGCACCTCGCTGTAAATCGTATCGGGGTAGCAGTAGTAAAAATATTCGTCAACATAGCCCACAGGCTTGTACGAAGGACATTCTGCTGTTAAATCCGAGAAGCGGATTTCGCCCCGGTCTAAAAGCTCCTTAACAGCATTGAGAAACAACTTCACAGGCTTTTCCTCGTAAATACGGCGATTCTGCTCTGCGGACAGCGCAAGGAAAATATCCCACGACTGCGCTTTGAGTGTGTCACTCTGTTCGGAAGTAAGCACATTGACAGATTCCAGCCAATCGCACATAACAGTCATGCCGATTTGCAAATGTGCTACAGCAACCGCTAAACGTCCGTGACCGCCTGTTTGGGCTTTATCACGCAACTCGAGAAATAGCGGCTTGAGCTTTTCGGCAATGGTGTCCCAGTTCACAATCACATACTGAATGTACTCAGACATACACTCGTTCAGCTCACTTGCTCTCTGCTGTACTGCCGTCAGTTCGGGCAATTTCACATCACCCGGTCTCAACTCACAGGAGATAGAACGAGCAATGGCACTTTCGCCTACATTACTGAACGCTTCTTCCGCTGTGATAATCAGATTGCAAACAGGGCGGTAAACCGATTTGAGAGAACCGTTGGCGTTCATTCTTGCTCGCCCGGCTCTGTCACCGATGGCTCGTGCCACACTCTGTTCCATGCGCTCCATTTGGTCTTTGACCCCCTTCGTAGTAGAAGGGATTCTATCATCGAGCAGTGTCAATGTAGAATTAAGGAGACCCATCGCTTTTTCAGCGGCGTTAGGTGTGTCTTTGAAGCTGATAGGGGCTGATTCAGTTTCCCGGAATGTACCGAAAAACGAAAGAAACAGGTTTGCCACGGTGGATTTTCGAGAGCCTGTTTTACCGACAAAGTACAGAATGAATCGTGGTTCAAAGCCGATTTCCTGTAACAGCGCATTGAGCGGTGTCAGAAAGCTATATGCGAGAGCAGTATAGATAAGAGGTTTCGGCGCAACCTTGGGTAAATCCACCAGTAGTGTTTTATAGCGGCTGTCATGCCGTTCTGCCGTGAAACCGTAACGGTCTAATTTACCCTCCATCTGAACGCTGTACCCATCGGTAAGCCCTTCGGCAGTCACACTGTTGTTTCCGTTGAGAAATACTCGCTGACCGTCAATCATTGCATACCCAGTATGCTGGTAAACCGTTGTGTGCAGAGCATTTTCACACTGAATCTGCATTGCTTCGCTGTAACGGTTCTTTGCACCTCGCTCGAGGAAGATACGGCAAGCCGCTCCGAACTTAATGTTGGGAGTTTGACTTAACACATCTTTCAGTGTGACAGGGACAACACCCCACATTCGACCAGCTCTGCGAACATCGAAAAGCAATTCCTCGGTTTGTTCTACACCGTTATCAACAATCCGCTGTTCCTTGAGAATTGGTGTGTGGTTTGCAAAAGCAGTTTCTTCTATTCCAACAACTTCCCGGGTGTCCTTACTCAAAATCGGTGACTTATAAACCAATGTCCCATCGGGCTTTGATTCATAATTCTCTCCGATTTTCAGAAGCTCTTGTTCTTTCTCCATCAGCGCACTCCCTCGCTTTCAAGACGTTCCAAAAGGCGAGGTACATTCACGAAGATTTTCGCTCCATTTTTAATATGAGGGAGCTTCCCGGCTTTCAACAGCTTGCGTAAGTAATACTCGGACAAACCAGTGGTCTTCACAGCGTCCTTCATCGGCTGATAGACTGGAATAATGTTGTTATTCATTTGACTTGCCCTCCTTCCTCTTGGCTTTCAGCTTTTCACGGTATCTATTGCGAATAGCCTTGTCTTTTTCGGGATTTCGCTTTCTCCATTCCCGCATATAAGCGGCATTCTCTGCTCTAATCTGTTTGCGAGCCACTTCTAACGCTTCCTGTTCCGTCATTCTTGAACCTCCTTTCTGACAACAAAAAAGGTGCGCCATCGTCAGAGAATTTAATCTCTGTGCGATAACGCACCTATCATTTCAACTTGTTCTCTCCATAACCAATACGGAGAGCGTGACCGAATCACTGTGGTTATTTTGGCTCAATGTCAATAGTTGGGGTAAACCTAAAAAGGGAATGTGAGAAGGA
>ENA-UOOM01002673-UOOM01002673.1-fermentation-metagenome-genome-assembly--contig:-NODE-2673-length-14207-cov-4.537309_pt1 | contig 14207 bp, 12 predicted proteins | sample MGYA00245781_ERZ724031 | MGnify/ENA primary metagenome ERZ724031 (study PRJEB28704, sample SAMN03018317) | fermentation metagenome | biome: anthropogenic terrestrial biome; feature: soil; material... | reverse complement strand
GAAGATATACTAGGCACCTCTTCAATAATTTTTTTAGTCAAAAGGCCATCTTTACCTGCACGCATCAAGCTCTCAAAGACAAGGGGCCCCTGATAAGCTCCAGATATCATCTTCTCAAACAATTGATTTCCTGGATCATTTGACTTTTGATCTAAACTTTCATCTATAGCACCTCTAAATAGAGGACTATATCCCCCGGATTCAATATTTATCAAGGTATGACCTTCTTTTTTGCTAAGAAGTTTATCTTTTAATACATTCTTACTCTTTTCCATGTAGCAAGTATTGGTTCCTGTGCCAAGTATTAAACCTATAAAGGTATCATATTTATAGGTTTGAGAAACACCTATTCCGCTAAGTAATACAGCTGTTGTATCGTTTAATACTGCTACCTTTTTATTGCCTTCATATCCTCCTTGACATAAATAATAATTGAGGGTTTCTCCCAATATAGTAGATTCAATATCTGTAATTTTTAATTCTTTTGTCATAGACAAGACTTTGCCATCTGTATTAGAAAGTATTTCAACTGGATAAGAAAAACAAAAACCAATTTTATTGCTTTTGTTTATTATGGGCGAGATGTATTGGACAATGATTTTAAAAAATTCATCTCTAGAAATAACTTTATCTGCCCCTGGCATAGGATAGATCTGTAGATCCTCTACAAGAATTTTATCTTCTTTAATTGTTACTACTGCCCTTCTAAAATTCGTCCCACCTGCATCTAAAACAATGATAGGTTCTCCATAGGAAAAGGTAGAGAAAGGGTCTATATAAGTAGGTATCATCTTTAATGAAGACTGGCTACTTAAGCCTTTTATCATTTGATTTGCAAATTGGCTAGCCTCTTTTTCAAAATCAATATCTTCATAGCTCATTTTATAATCTTTTAAAAACTGAGATACTTCTTTTCTTATTTTCTCGATATTCATTTTAAAGCCCTCTTTATAACGGTAGTTGAACGGTTGTTAAACTATTGTTAAACGGTTGTTAAGCAATTGTTTAACCATTGTTCAACCATCGTTCAACCATTGTTCAACCATTGTTCAACCATTGTTCCATTATTGTTCAAGCGCTTGCGCCAACTGCTGAAAGGCTTTCTCCAAAATAGCCCTAGGGCAGGCTATGTTTACTCTTTGAAAGTTCTCTCCGTCTTTTCCAAACATTGTTCCACCATCTAGCCACAGTTTTGCTTTATTGACGATTAATTCCTCAAGTTCCTGTTCAGATAATCCTAAGCCTTTACAGTCTAACCAAACCAAATAAGTTCCTTCTGGTTCCACTAACTTGATTTGAGGTAAATGTTCTGCTAAAAAGGATTTAATAAAAGACAAGTTTTCAGAAAGATATTCTTTTAGCTCTTCTAACCACTTTCCACCATATTCGTAGGCTGCTTGACAGGCAATAAGTCCCATAGTATTCAACTGGCTATACCCTGTTCTATCAATTTCCTTTATAAAAGCGTATCTAATATCTTTATTGGCAATAAATATATTAGATACTTGTAAACCTGCTAGATTAAAGGTTTTGCTTGGTGCTGTGCAGATGATGGAGTTGTCTAAGAACTCTGGTTTTAGATTTGCAAATACATGATGCTTATGGCCTTTGTAAACAAAATCAGCATGAATTTCATCTGCAACGACAATAACATTATGTTTTACACATATATCCCCAAGCCAAATAAGTTCTTCTTTTGTCCATACCCTACCTACAGGATTATGAGGACTACACAGTATGAATAAGCGAACATTATTTTCTACAATCTTTTTTTCGAAATCTTCTAAATCCATATGATAGGATCCATTTTTATAGATTAATGAATTATTAATTAATTTACGATTATTAGCTTGTATGGATTCAGAAAACGGATAGTATACCGGTTGTTGAATGATTATAGCATCCCCTTCTTTTGTCAGCGCCCGGACAGCAGTAGAAATAGCATAAACTACTCCAGGAGTTTTTACTAGCCAATCTTTTTTAATCTCAAAGTCAAAGCGAGATGAATACCAATCATATAGTGTTTCAAAATACTCATTCTTCGTATCAGAATACCCAAATATGCCATGTTCACTTGATTTTACTAATGCTTCCGTCACTGCTGGAGGTACTCTAAAGTCCATATCTGCTACCCATAATGGCAAGATATCCTCTGGCTTTCCTCTTTCTACTGCAAAATCGTATTTCAGGCTATTGGTATTTTTCCGATCGATAACTTCATCAAAATTATATGTCATTTTAATCCTCCTAACGAATAACTACTATTGAATCAATAATATTAAACTTATTTGTATAGTATGTATTAAGTTTACCTATATTAATTATTCTTGTCAATTTAAACTTTATGTTCTAAATTATGTACTTTCATTATTTCTATATTACTATTCACATTTACATTTTATTTTAATATGATATATTAACCCGACATAAGAAGCCTTATTGTACTTAGACTCTCTTTTGAGTCTAAAATTTTCTTAGGAGGTTCCTATAAATAATGGATAACAGACAAAAAGCTGTACTAAACGATTTTCGAGAAGCTATAAAAGGAAATCCAGGTGCTAATATGCAACAGTGCATGCAAGGGGTACTAGGAGCTATGCAATCACTTGGCGATCTTAGATTCGCTATAGAATTCGAATGCGGAGGCTGCTGCAAAACAGTATCTGCAGAGCTAGGAGACGTAGATTTTTTTGATTTCTTTGATGGCGTTCTCCTTATATTTGGAGATTTAAAACTTAAAGAATGCTGTGACAAAGTTTCAAAAAAAGATATATTCTTGATCATCATTCCATTGGATAAAATTAGCTCTTTTGAAGTTTTTGAAAGATCTTGCTATTGTCCCATAGCAGAAGCATAAAGAGCGCTTACAGTACTCTAGTTCTAAGCTCTAAGTAGAACCTTCAAGGTTATCAATGATAAGAGCTCCAGGCGACATATTCAAATGTTTCCTGAAGCTCACTAGTATGGAAATGTTTAGCGGAACGGTGAGGGCACCGTTCCCTACTTATTGAGAAGCGCTAGAAGTGCGCCTAAAGGCGAGGCAATGCTCTCCTTTCCGTTTTACACTTTCTGCATTCAGCTTTTACACCATTAACTTAATCATATTATTTGTAAACTCTACCGGGTCCTCTATTGCCAAGCCTTCAATCAGCAATGCTTGATTGTACAATACCTTTGTATACAAGTCTAATTTTTCTTTGTCCTTTTCAAAGGCATCCTTTATCTTAGCAAAGATTTCGTGGTTACCGTTAATTTCAAGAACTTTCTCTGCTTTTATACTTTGACCTGTTGGCATTGCATTTAGGGTTTTTTCCATTTCTATAGTTACATCCCCTTCATTGGTCAAGCATACAGGATGATTTTTTAGTCTTTTAGATATTTTCACTTCTTTTACTTCTTCCTTTAAGACTTCTTTCATGTATTCAAATAGATTTTTATTTTCTTCTTTTTCTTCTGTAGGAGTTGAATCTTCTGTCTCAAATCCTAAATCTTCAGAGGATACAGATTTAAACTCTTTTTCTTCATAGACATTCATCATACGGATTGCAAATTCATCTACATCTTCTGTAAAGTATAGAATTTCATATCCCTTTTCTGCTACAATTTCTGTTTGTGGCAATTTGTCAATTCGTTCTATAGATTCTCCTGCTGCATAGTAAATGTATTTTTGATCTTCAGGCATCCTCTCTACATACTCTTTTAAAGTGACCATTTTCTTTTCTTTAGAAGAGTAGAATAAGATTAAATCCTGTAAGTCGTCTTTATGTGAGCCATAATCGCTGTAAATTCCATATTTTAATTGTCTTCCAAAAGATGTATAGAATTTATCGTATTCTTCTCTAGAATTTTTTAAAATATTTAAAAGTTCGTTTTTAATTTTGTTCTTAATGTTTTTAGCAATAAGTTTTAATTGTCTATCATGCTGTAATACTTCTCTTGAAATATTTAAAGTTAAATCGTCAGAATCTACTAGACCCTTTACAAAACTAAAGTAATCTGGAAGAAGGTCTTCACATTTTTCCATGATAAGTACACCACTTGAGTACAATTCTAAACCCTTCTTAAATTCTTTAGTATAGTAATCAAAAGGTATACTTTCTGGGATGTACAAAATTGCATTGTAGCTTACTGCACCGTCGACACTAATATGAATATGTTTAATTGGTTTATCAAAACCATAGTGTTTTTCATTGTAGAAGTTTTCATAATCTTTATCTGTCAATTCATTTTTGTTTTTTCTCCAAATTGGTACCATGCTATTAATCGTTTGTTCTTCTGTGTAATCCTCGTATTCTCCTTCAGCACCTTCCTTAGGTCTTGAACTTGTTATGTCCATTTTAATAGGATAACGAATAAAATCGGAATACCTCTTAATAATAGCGTTCAATCGGTACTGCTCTAGGTACTCATCGTAATTTTCATCTTCTGAATTTTCCTTTAGCTCTAAGGTAATTTCAGTGCCAACACCGTCTTTCGTTGTTGGCTCAATGAAATAACCTTCTACGCCTTCTGACTCCCACTTGTAAGCTTCATCGCTTCCTAATGATTTACTAATTACTGTAACCTTTTGAGCAACCATAAAAGAAGAATAAAAACCTACCCCAAATTGTCCAATGATATCATGGCCATCTTGGAGCTGGTTACCTTCTTTAAAATCAAAAGAGCCACTTTTAGCGATAACGCCTAAATTCTCTTCTAATTCATCTCTTGTCATCCCTATGCCAGTATCCCTTATGGTTAAGGTTCTATTTTCCTTATCCACATCGATTTTTATATAGTAATCTTCTTTATTAAAGACTAGAGTGTCCTCACTTAGGGTCTTGTAATAAATCTTATCAATGGCGTCACTAGCATTTGATATCAATTCCCTTAAAAAGATTTCTTTGTGTGTGTAGATAGAATTGATCATCATATTAAGTAATTTTTTTGATTCCGCTTGAAATTGCTTTACTTCCATAAAACCGCTCCTTCATATGTTTATTAGCACTCTTATTAATCGAGTGCTAATATTATTTTTACACAAACACTCCCTTCTGTCAATGCTTTTTAGTTCTATGATTTAAGTTCTATGTTCTATGTAAAGGCTTTATGTCACCTTGGTGACTTTGCTTTTACTTAAACACTTAGAACTAGTACAGTAAAAGCTCTGCATTATTGCAGAGCTTTTACTGTACTTACTACATTTTCTACTGTGAAACCGTATTTTTCGATGACTTCTTCACCTTTCGCACTGGCTCCAAATTTGTCTATTGTGATTGTTTTGCCTTCATGTTCAATATATTTATGCCATCCAAAGCAGGAAGCCATTTCGATAGCTACTCTCTTTGTAATGTTTTTGGGAAGGACGGATTCTTTATACTCTTCTGACTGTTCTTCAAAGGATTTAAAAGAAGGTAATGAAACAACTCTCGTATCAATTCCTTGTTTTAAAAGCTCTTCTTGAGCATCCACTGCTAAAGATACCTCGCTACCTGTTGCTATGAGAATCGCATCGATTTTACTCTGTTCCTTAGATATAATATACCCACCCTTTTTCATTTTTTTTCTGCAAGAGCCTTTAAGGGCAGGAAGGTTTTGTCTTGTTAGTAAAATACAAGTAGGTCCACTTTGGCAGGTTAATGCTTGTTCCCAAGCACCCATGACTTCTGTGGTGTCAGCTGGTCTAATAACATCCATATTAGGAATAGACCTCAGCCCTGCAATTTGCTCTACAGGTTCATGAGTTGGGCCATCTTCTCCAACGGCTATAGAATCGTGAGTGAACACAAAAACACTTGGTATACCCATAAGAGCTGCTAATCTTAAAGATGGTTTCATATAGTCGCTAAAAATAAAGAATCCACCTGAGAAACCTTTTAATCCATGAAGTACTAATCCATTCACTGCTGCAGCCATCGCATGTTCTCTAACACCAAAATTAATATTTCTACCTAATAAATTATCTGGTCCAAAGTCTCCATTTATGCCCTTTACTTTAGTCGAAGAAGCTAAATCTGCACTACCACCAATAAGAAGTGGGGTTTTTTCTTGAAGAAGGTTTAAAATATCTCCTGAAGATGCTCTTGTAGCTATAGAAGGCTTTATTTCATAAGAATTAAAAATCTTGTCGAAATCAATATCTAAAGGTTGATTATTTATAAGTCCTTTTAATTCCTTGCCTTCTTGTGGGCGAGATTTTTCGTATTCATCTACTAATTCCATCCATTCTTTGTATGCTTTAATGCCCTTATTTAGATTTTGCTCCGTATAATGATTGTATATATCTTGATCAATAGTAAATGGTTCCTTATCCCATTCGAATGTCTTTCTCGTTGCTACTGTATTTTCTTCTCCTAGAGGAGACCCGTGTGTAGCACTTTTTCCAGCATGTGGAGAGCCATGTCCAATAATAGTCTTTACTTCTATGATGGTTGGCTTTGAATTATTTCCTTTAGCTTGTGTAATAGCCTTATCGATGTTTTCGTAATCTTCGCCATCTTCAACCTTAATATAATTCCAGTTCATGGCTTCAAATTTACCTTTTACATCTTCAGAACTTGCTAAATTAACTGGTCCATCTAATTGAATATCATTAGAATCAAATAAGAGAATTAATTTATCTAAAGCTAAATGACCTGCCAAACTAATGGCTTCTAAAGCCACGCCCTCTTGTAAATCTCCATCTCCACATAATACATAAGTATAATGATCTATTACTTTTTTGTCGTTTTTATTAAAAGTCGCAGCCAGATATTTTTCTGCTATAGCAAGTCCAACTGATGTTGCAATTCCTTGTCCTAATGGTCCTGTAGTAGATTCTACACCAGGAGTATGGCCGTATTCTGGATGACCTGGCGTTTTTGATCCCCATTGTCTAAAATTCTTTAACTCTTCCATTGGAAGGTCGTAGCCATTTAAGTGAAGTGCAGAGTATAACAAGGCTGAACCATGTCCAGCAGACATGATAAAGCGATCTCTATCAAACCATTTTGGATCTTTGGGATTAAACTTTAAATGTTTTGTAAATAACGTATACATTATTGGAGCTGCACCTAAAACAATTCCAGGATGTCCACTGTTTGCCTTGTTAATCATGTCTACTCCTAGAATTCTCATAGCATTAATTGCTTTTTTCTCCATTTCATCACCTCGAGGTTTATTTTCTTTTCTTGTTATTTATACCCCTTTGTTTGTAAATTATTCTTATTAAGATTTTATAGAAAGTAAATTATCTTAAGAATTAGTAGATTTGCTCACATAAATTAGGACATTTTCGTGCTTACACGAGAAAAGAGGATGATTTTTATGAGCAGGTGCCAACGACCCAAACTACGAAGCAATCTGCAACTTATTTATGATATAATGTATTTTACTGCATTAGATTGCTAAATTTAAAATGGAAGGATTTAAATTTTATGAAAAAGAAGGCTTTAAAAGCTGCCTTTCCCCATACAATTCCTGTGTTAATGGGATATCTTTTCTTGGGAATGGCTTTTGGAATACTAGTAAGTAGTAGCGGATACCATTATATCTGGGCAATTATTATGAGCATTTTTATTTATGCAGGAAGCATGCAATTTGTTGCAGTAGGCTTGATTACTAGCGAATTTAATATAATCGGGACCATTCTTATTACGCTTATGGTCAATGCAAGGCACTTATTTTACGGTTTATCTATGTTGACTCGTTTTCCTAAAATGGGGAAGTTAAAGCAGTACATGATTTTTTCTTTAACAGATGAGACTTTTTCTCTTCTTTGTTCCGCAAAGGCCCCAGATGATGGAGATGATAACTGGTTTTATCTATTTATTTCATTATTAGACCATTTTTATTGGGTTTTAGGCTCTGCCATAGGTGGAATACTAGGTTCACTTTTCACCTTTGATACTACAGGTATCGATTTCGTCATGACAGCTCTATTTGTGGTAATTTTTATCAACCAATGGAAGTCTACTACAAATCATAGACCTGCACTAATAGGCGTATTTACAAGTATTATTTGCTTAATTCTATTTGGAGCAGACAATTTTATTATACCTTCTATGATCGGAATCTTACTGGTTCTTACATATGCAAATAAACCTGTTAGAGAAAGGATTTCATAAATGCTGACAATTAGACAATTAATCATCACCATAGCTTTGATAACTCTAGTAACTTATTTGACGAGAGCAATCCCCTTTTTTCTTTTTCCAGAAAATAAAGAAACGCCAAAATATATAGATTATTTAGGACAAGTACTTCCCTATGCTATTATGGGTATGTTAATCATTTACTGTCTAAAAGGTGTAAGCGTAACGACATCACCTCATGGTATTCCCGAGCTTATTTCAATAGCATTTATCACCCTATTACATTTATGGAAAAATAATACTCTAATAAGCATTGGTGGAAGTACGGTGTTGTATATGTTCCTAGTGCAGACTGTATTTTGAGTTCTAAGCGAAATCACCTGGCCACCTCGTATATTTATTCTTATACAAAATAATTATGTTTAGCCAATAATTTAGATGGGTATCATTATTACGAACCATTACATTAAGGAGGATTATATAATGAAAAAATGGAAATGTAGAGTATGTGGATATATCCATACAGGCCCTAATGCACCAGAAAAATGCCCAACTTGTGGCGTAGGTAGCGATAAATTTGATTTAATGCCAGAGGAAGTGCAACAATCCGAAAAAGAAAAACAAGCTATTCAAAATGTATTATTCAATTGTACTTATGGTTTATACGTTATAACATCTTTTAATAAAGATAATAAAATAAACGGTATGACTTCTAATAGCTTTGTTCAAATGACAGATACTCCAATGCAAGCCGTTATTGGAATTAATAAGAACAATTTAACAAGTGATTATATCTTAGAGTCTGGTGTATTTGCTGTAAACTTCTTAGGCACAGATAATCACAATGAAGTAAGAAGATTTGGATATAGCTCTGGAAGAGATGTAGAAAAGTTTAAAAATGCACAATATAAACGTTCAAAGAACCTAAAATTACCTGTTTTAACAAATGCCATCGGATATGTAGAATGTGAAATACAAAAGGATCGAACACAAGATTTAGGATCACATAATCTATTTGTGGTTAACGTTATAGGCGGAGAAATTTTCGAAGCAAAAGACCCTATGAGTTATGCATATTTTAGAGCAACAAAGTAGAAAACCTCTACGATTTTTAACAACAATCAACAGCTATCAGACTAAGATTTGTAGGTGAAAAATTCACCTTCATATAAAATAGTAGTTAAGCCAAATGTAGAACTTTCCTTTTACAATGAAAAAGTAAGAATTCAAATTGAATTCTTACTTTTTCGCTTTTTGACTTTGATTTCTTCTTCTCTAGTCAGAATTTATATATTATCAGAATAATCTATTTTGCTTTCTTGATTATAATACGCAGTAGAATAGGTTGTATAGCCTCCTGCTAAGTTACGAGGAGAAAATCCATTGTGTTTGAGTATATTATAAGCTGTCCAAGAACGGACTCCCACTGCACAATAAACCACAATAGCTTTAGTCTTATCCAATTCATTAAGTCGACCTCGGAGCTCGTCTACAGCGATATTGATGGAATTTGGAATAAAACCAAAATTTCGCTCTACAGGTGTTCTTACATCTAATATCGTGTACTCATTTAAATCTAATTCTTCTATTTCATAATATTGAATCACATCCATATTCCCTGATAAATGGTTTGTAGCTATGAAGCCAGCCATATTAACAGGGTCTTTTGCAGAGGAATATGGGGGTGCATAGGCCAATTCTAATTCTTTTAAACTTTCCACCGTTGCCCCAAAGCGTATTGCTGTTGCAATGACGTCAATTCTCTTATCTGTACCAGCACCACCAACTCCTTGAGCACCTAGAACTCTTCCAGTTGGTAGTTCATAGATGAACTTCATATGAATAACTTGAGATCCTGGATAATAGCCTGCATGATTAACAGGATGTAAGTGGATAGACTGGTAATCCCTACCGTAAACTTTTCCTAATTTCTTTAGGGTTTTTTCATTGGTTCCTGTACTAGAAACGGTCATATCAAAGATTTTTGCTACAGAAGTTCCCTGAGTTCCCTTGTACTCTTCTCTATACCCTGCGATATTGTTCGCTACAATTCTACCTTGTTTATTTGCTGGACCAGCTAAAGGAACCATTGTATTTACATTGTTTACAAAATCTTTGACCTGTATCACATCTCCCACGGCGTAAATATGCGGATCTGATGTTTTCAAATATTCATTTACTACAATGCCACCTCTATCATTTAGTTCCAAACCTGCATCTTTTGCAAGCTGACTGTTTGCTTTTATACCAATGGATAAAAGCACTAAATCAGAGACTATTTCCCTTCCTTTACTTGTAACAACTATCGTTTTGTCGCCCTCAGATCGAAACTCTTTGACGCCATCCTCTAAAATCAGTTTAATACCCTTATCTTCCATGTAACGATGAAGGAATTGAGCCATTTCAAAATCTACAGTAGGCATGACTTGATTTGGTCTTTGGATTATATGAACATCTAAACCAAGCTCACAAAAATTTTCCGCCATCTCCACTCCAATAAAGCCTCCACCAACAATACTGACTTCCTTTATATTTTCCTTAGACAGATAATCTTTAATATCATCCATATCTGGTATATTCCATATCGTAAAAATATTTTTCTCATTGATACCTGGTATGGCAGGTATTTGGGGAGAAGAACCTGTTGACAAAATGAGTTCATCATAGCTTTCATCATATATATTCCCTGTGATGGTGTTTTTTACAGATACTTTTTTATTTTCTTTGTCTATTGAGATCACTTCATTATGAACCCTTACATCAATATTAAACCTCGTCTTCATCGCTTCAGGAGTCTGCAACAATAATTTTTCTCTCTTTTTTATTACCTCTCCTATATGATATGGCAAGCCACAATTGGCAAAAGAAATATACGGTCCTCTTTCAAAGAGTATAATTTCTATATTTTCATCTAGCCTCCTAAGTCTAGCCGCTGCACTAGCTCCACCTGCAACACCGCCTACAATTAAAACCTTTTTATTCATCACAATACCCTCCTTATTTTCTTTTAAATTTTCGAACTTGTCCTTGGAAGTTCTTTCGGTTTTTATACACTTGCCTTTTTAATTTTAAATCCTTAAAAAAATCTTCATAGAAAAAGAGGAAGAAGTTTATAAGTGAAAAAACAGCAAAGATTTTTAGTGGAACAGCTCCAAATAGAATAGTCATAGCAAAGAGAAACCAATTCAAATAAGCCAAGTACTTCATTTTAATTGGTAAAACTCCAAATAATAATATTTCATGCTCAGGATAAATTTGCGCAAAAGCTAAGAATAATGATAAGTTAAGATAGGTCGATGTAGCAGGATATTCTGTAATAAAAGACCCAATAATTGCTCCCATCATACCAAAGAGGTAGTAAATATTAAATCGGGCAGTTCCCCATTCATTTTCTAATGAAGATCCTATCATATAATAAAAGTATAGAACAAATAAGATGAATATAACACCTGCACTTGGTGGAATAAAAATAAAAGTAATCATTCGCCAAATTTGCCCTTGTAAAAATAATGAGGGTAAAAAATACAAATAACCTACAATATTGGGAACTAAACCTAAATACTGTATTACAAAGACAGCAAAATTTATGGATACTATGTACACCATTAAATTGTGAATGGCAAAGGGTCTCCATTTTCTCTCTAATTTATTTTTCCAATCCATAGGCAACACCTTCTTTCTATGTATTATTATACTATAAAAAAGAAAAAAACACAGGTAATCAATAAATATGGACTTACGTCACAATGAACAATGAACACCAAGAATTTTATATTCGTACTATTCCATGTCCTGTGCTCATCTTTCATTAAAATTTACCGTGGTTAAACAAGAAAAAATTACTTGTTAACAAAAATATAGCGTAAAATAATAGAATCCTTCAGCTAAAACCTTAAAGATGGTAGCATAACAACTAGAGTTATTTTATGTATATATTATTTTTTAAAAAAGAAGATGCAGTCTATATTCTGCACCCTCTTTTGCTTTATTGGAAAGTTTGTTTTGTAGTAATATCTCTTAGTGTATCTCCAGCTTCACTTTTCTTACCTCTTGTTTGTGAGAGATCTGCTAGTGAAACCATACCTACAATTTTATTTCGTTCTACAATAGGTATTCTCTTTACTTGACGTTCAGACATTACTCTAGCTACATCATCCACATTTGATTCTGGTGCAGCTGTAGCAATATTTGTAGTCATAATATCACTACACCTCATTTGACCAGGTTGATCTGCTTCAGCTACATCTCGTAAAACAATATCTCTATCCGTTATAAGGCCTACAATATTTTCGTTATCTTCAACAGCTACTGCACCAACACCTGCTTGTTTCATCTTATTTGCAGCTTCTGAAACTAAGGCGTTTTTTTGAACAGTGATTACCTTTTTAGTCATAATATTCTTTGCTTTCATTTACTTCAGCTCCCTTCACATATAGTATGTGATGAAAGAATTTTTTCATTACAAGCAAAATTTTCATTTAAAAAAAGTATGTAAAACCTATGCCACCAGAAGTGACGTTTTGGTTTTGCTTACCACATTAATCACAATATAAACTTCTCAATAGCCACTGCAACTCCATCTTCTAGATTGGTCTTTGTAACAAAATCTGCTTTTCTTTTCACTTCATCGTCTGCGTTCCCCATAGCAACGCCTATTCCGGCGTATTGAATCATTTCAATATCATTATAATTATCTCCTATGGCCATAATATTACCCGATGCAATATTGTATCTTTTGGCTAAATGTTCTAGGGCGTGACCTTTACTTACATTTTTATTAATAACATCCATTGATTTTGGCATAGAAGATACGCAGTAGACACCTCTTATTTCATTTAGTTTACGAATGAGTTCATCATAGCGTTTTTGATAAGTTTCCTCTTGTACAAGAAACATCTTTAAAATATCTTCTCCCTCTCGAAAAATTTCTAGGGGATTTGAAATAACCTTTACTTTTATCTGCTCTTCAGGTTTTTGACCTTTATTCCAATTCATAAAGTCCTGTACAGCTTTGTTTTCTTTTTTAGAATAATAGACTTCATCTCCGTACATGCGATAATAAATATCATCATAATCGATGAGTAAATTAGTAGCTTCTTCAAGGGCATCTCTAGGAATAGAGCACTTATAAAGATTTTCATCATCTTTGCGAATTAGAGCGCCATTGCTAGAAATAATTGGTGTTTCAATTCCCAATAACCTAGTGTACTGTCTAGCAGAAGAATAAATTCTTCCAGTAGAGATCACTATTTTAACGCCCTTTTCTGCCGCAGCTAATACCGCTTCCTTTACTCTAGGCCTAATTTCATTTCTAGAATAAAGCAAAGTCCCATCCATATCTATTGCAATTAATTTAATATCCATATTATTACTCCTCATTTATAAGTCATCAATCTCCAGCCATTAGTGACCAGTTCGCATGAATCCTTTTTTGGTCTTTTAGCTACCGTAGATAGCTTTTAGGCTGATAGCTGGTTGTCACGGCTTCATTTCTTCTTTGCTATTTCCATTATCTTATCCATTTTTTCTAAAATCTTGTCGTAGGATTCTCTTCTGTGGGGGATGTTGCAGTTTGTACAGTTTTTTATGCCCTTTTCTGTGTACGAAAAATTTCCACCACATTGATCTCCTAATGCATATAAGGGACAATAACAAAATATGCAGTTGAAATCTTCTGGAGAATTTACTTTATGACATGGAAAGTACTCACATTCTTTATGAGAAAAAAATCTGAAATTTTCTGTCTCTATATCTTTTCTTACTTTCATTTTGCACCTTCTTTTTAATTAATCAGACCTTCTCAGATGTCCTATGTGCCTCTAACAATGGGCTTAATATAAGCTAATATCCTTTTGTAGTGATTTCTTTTATTTTGCTTATATTAATATTATAATGAATATTCAGAATATTAACAAGGGTTGTGACGATTAGAAGCAAGAGGTAAGAGGTTAGATATTGGACTTTTATTCGTCTATAGATGAGTTATGATTTTGCTTACTGTCTTACCATCTATTAAAAAATCCGCTGAAAGAATCAGCGGATTTTTTTAATCTAAATAAACAGGTGCTACATGTCTGCCTACCTTTAAACCTTCAAAATAATCAGTTATAACTTGTCGTGCTCCATTATTTCGCACTTCGAAGTGTACATGAGGTC
>ENA-UOOM01002672-UOOM01002672.1-fermentation-metagenome-genome-assembly--contig:-NODE-2672-length-14211-cov-3.288712_pt1 | contig 14211 bp, 13 predicted proteins | sample MGYA00245781_ERZ724031 | MGnify/ENA primary metagenome ERZ724031 (study PRJEB28704, sample SAMN03018317) | fermentation metagenome | biome: anthropogenic terrestrial biome; feature: soil; material... | reverse complement strand
ATCCTGCCCGTGAAAGCCTCGCCGCCAGCCACGAACAGTTGCCCTCCTGGCGGAGGCCGCTCAGCAGCTCATCGCCGACGGCGACGAGCACGGCATGCCTCATGGTTCACTCCCCCCGTCCATGTCAAAGGATGGCGCTCCATCCGCCTCCATAGTACAGCCAGTGGATCCCTATGAGAATGAGGTTCACAAGGAATCCTCCCACGGCATCGTCCGCCATGACCCCGAGCCCGCCGGGAAGCCGTTCCGAGAGGTTCACGGGGAAGGGTTTGATGATGTCGACGATCCTGAAGAGGAAGAGCGCCGGCAGGAGGAATCCGCCCCCATGGCCGTACATGGCGATCCACATGCCCACGACTTCGTCGATCACGACCTCGCCAGGGTCCTCCACCCCTCTGCGGTCGCAGTATTTCCAGGAGGACCATACGCCGAGGGCGAAGACGGCCGCGATGGCGTAGAGAGGCACCGGAAAGAAGCCGTATATGAAGAACGCCACCACGGAGGCGAGCGTCCCCGGAGCCTTGGTGAGAAAGCCCAGGCCGCACAGGGTGCTTATCCACCAGGGAAGGTCCCTGTTAGCCGCCGATCTCTGCGAAAAGGTCGTGTTCTGTGACATCGGTCACCCGCACCTCCAAAAATTCTCCCTCTCCTATGGCCTCGTTCATGGGAACGCCCACAAGGCCGTCTACCTCGGGGGCGTCCCGGTAGGACCGCCCCCAGGCGAACTCCTCGCCGGGAACGGCTTCGTCGACGAGGATCCTCATCCTCTTCCCCAGAAAGAGCCGCTGCCGGTCCAGCGATATCTCCGCCTGACGCTCCATGAGCCGGGCGTAGCGGCGATCCTTGACCCTTTTCGGCACCTGCCCCCTCATCCGGGCAGCGGGCGTACCGTTCTCCTTCGAATAGACAAAGGCCCCTACCCTGTCGATCCGGGCCTCCTCGAGGAAGTCCAGAAGTTTCCGGAACTGGTCCTCCGTCTCCCCGGGGTACCCGACGATCAGCGTGGTGCGAAGGGCAAAGAGAGGGTCGACGGAGCGGGCGTAGGAGAATATCCTGCGAATATGCCCTTCGTCGTCGGGCCTGTTCATGCTGTTCAGGATGCCTCCGTCGATGTGCTGGATGGGTATGTCGAGGTAGGGCAGCACCCTGCCGCTGCCCGCAACGAAGTCGATGAACTCTTCATCCACTCGCGTGGGGTGCAGATAGAGGAGCCGGAGCCAGACCTCCGGCGGGAGGGCCTTGTCGAGGGCATCGAGCAGCTTTCTGAGCTGGGGCTCTCCGTGCTGGTCCCGACCGTAGATGGTGAGGTCCTGCCCGACGAGGCAGATCTCCTTCGCCCCCCCTTCGGCGAGCGTCACCGCCTGCTTCGTCAGGTCGTCCATGGGGATGCTTCTCGCCCGCCCCCGGATGGAGGGGATCGTGCAGTAGGAGCAACACGTGTCGCACCCCTCGCCGACCTTGAGGTACCTGGACCACGGTCGGGTTTCGGGGAGCATCGTCCGGCGGTGGAACCCCTCCTCCAGTCCAAGTCCGCGCGCCACGAGGTTCCACTCCTCGGTCCGGGCCCACAGGTCCACCGAGGGGAGCTCCTTTTTCAGCTCCTCGCCGTAGCGGTTCACGAGACAGCCCACCACGGCGATTCGTTCGATCAGGCCCCGCTCCTTCAGTAGTTCAAGGTCGAGGATGGCGTTGACGTTCTCCTCCACAGCGGCCTGGATGAACCCGCAGGTGTTGACTATGGCCGTGTCGGCCTCCTCTGGGGTCGGGACAATCTCCGCCCCGGCGCTCTCCAGAAGACCCAGAAGGTGCTCGCTGTCCACCGAGTTCTTGGCGCAGCCGAGGCTGAGGAGGTAGAGCTTCACTTCGCGAATCCGCCCGTCGTCCCGTCAGGATCGTAGTAGACGCGCTCCACGCCCCTGTTCTGCCCTGGGCGTCCCATATCCTCCCCGTTCCAGCGGACCCGGACCGAACCGCTCCGGCCGTAGGTCACGTACAGCCGCACATCGGCCGCCGAGTGGGTCACCGACTCGCCGGCGCGGAGCGTCCTCGAGAGCAGGGTCTCCCCCCCTCTCCGGATATGGACCCAGCAGTCCCCGTCGGCGGTGATGGTCAGGTTCTTGTCCTTCACCACCTCGGGAGCGGCGGGTTTGACCACCTCAGGGGGAGGCGGAACAACCACGGGCAGATCGGGGGACACGATGTCGGCGGAGGCTGGAAGTTTGTCGCCAACGGCGTCCTCCTCACCGCTCTCCTGGGCTATGGGGCTTTCGCGAACGGTGAAGGAGGGGATCTCGTCCCGGCTCCAGGTGAACCACACGTACCACGACGTGCCGACCACCGCCATCAGCAAAACGGCGAAGATCCAGAACTTCGAGGCGGGACGGAACCCTTTCGCCGGAGGTGAGCAGGTCCCCATGGTCATGCCGCCGGGACACAGAAGCTCCTCCTGGTCGCGGAGGAGCGGAAGGAACTCCTCCCAGAGTTCCTCCTCGCCGAGCTGTTTAAGGTAGGTCCTGATGAAGCCGCGGGTGTAGACCGGGCTTGGAAAGGCCGAGTACTCCCCCTTTTCGATCCCCTCGAGGAACTGAGGGCGTATCCTCGTCCTCAGGTAGATCTCCTTGAGACTCAGCCCCAGGTCCTCCCGCTTCTGCCGAAGCCGTTCGCCGAGCCCTCTCAGGTTTTTTTCGGACTGTTCTCGTATCAGATCGTCAGACACGGGGCATCACCTCCACAAGGTCCGATCGGACCGCTTTCAGCATATCCGCAGGGTTCGGGGCGCCGAACACGGCGCTGCCCATGACCAATACATCACAGCCGCCCTTCGCCACGTCGGCGGCGTTCTCCCGCCCGATGCCCCCGTCCATCTCGACGAGGTATGAAAAGTGTCCGGCGCTTCGCCATCGGCACAGAGTCGTCGTCTTCTCCATGACCGTTCCGATGAACTTCTGCCCTCCGAAGCCCGGGTTCACCGACATGACAAGGATGAGGTCCACGAAAGGGAGGAGGGGGCGCAGCAGTTCGACGGACGTCCCCGGGTTGAGGGAGAGACCGGCCTTGGCCCCGCTCTCCCTGATCCGGGAGAGCGTTCGGTGCACGTGCCTGTCCGCCTCCACGTGAACGGTGAGGATATCGGCCCCAGCCTCGAGAAAGTCGTCGAGCAGCCGATCGGGGTGCTCCACCATGAGGTGGACGTCCAGAGTTTCGTCGGGGTAGCGCATCCTCAGCCCACGCACGAAGGCCGGGCCAAAGGTGATGTTCGGGACGAAGCAGCCGTCCATGACATCGACATGCAGCCAGTCGTGCTGTCCCTCGAGGGACGAGATGGACCGCTCCATGTTCATGATGTCCGCCGAGAGCAGCGACGGCGCCAGAAGAGGGCTTCGGGTCATTTGTACCGCTCCTGCCAGACGAACTCTCCACCGAGATAGACTGTGACCACGCCCTCCGTCACGAAGGGCGCGTCGAGGGAGATGTACTCGCCGCCCTTGACGTCGCGGCTCAGAATGGATTTGGTCCCAGTGGCGTCCACCATCTCGATCTTGAGGCTCATGGGGCTCGTGAGGGGCGGCACCTGATAGCGGACCTTGGCCGTACCCGTCGCCCCCTGTTGCGATGTCGGCTGCCCGGCCGTCGGGGTCGCCGTCCCGGGCGCCTGGACCGTCGGAGCCGTTTCGTCGGGAAGCCCCGAGATGAGCCCCTCGGTCTGTCCCTCAGGTTCCGCCGCCTGCCCTTCTGGCTTCGTCAGCGTCTGGACGGGGCCGGCAGGGCCCACCTGCGTATCTGTCGGAGCGGGGGGCGTCACGGGCGGGGTTGACGTCGTCGGTGCCGAGGCGACGGTCGTCGTCTGAGGAGGTTGAACGGCAGGCGTCTCCGGCTGCGTCTGAGCCCCCCTGTTCGTCGCGACCTGCAGCACGACGGTGCTCCCCAGCCGGACGTTCGTCCCCACCTTCGGCTTTGTGGACATGACCATCCCCTCGGGCGACGCCGTGGTGGACACATATTCCGTCCTGCCAACCTTGAGGCCGCTTTGGGACAGCAGCTCCTTCGCCTCGGTCTCCTGCCTCTGCGCCACATCGGGCACGGGGATATTGCCGCCTTTCGGCTCGGGCCCCATGCTCACAAGCAGGCTGATCGTCCGGTCGCCGCCGATCATGGCGGGAGATGCGGGGTTCTGGGCTATGACGACGCCCGCAGCGCGCTGGTCGTCGTTGATCCTCAGTATATCTCCGGGGACGAACCCCAGCTCCTCGATCTTGGCAAGGGCCTTCGACTCCTCCAGACCCCGGAAATCGGGGACCGCCTTCCGTTCGCCGCCCTTGCTCACCTTCAGAAGAATGGTCTTGTCCCTGCGCACCTTCGTGCCGGGCTCGGGCCACTGCGCCAAGACCGTCCCCGAGGGAATGGACGAATCAACCTGCTCGATCTTCACCTCGAGCCCGACCCGCTCCGCCTCATCCACGGCATCGAGGACGGACATCTCCCTCAACGGAGGGATGATGAGGTCCTTGCCCCCGAAGAAGACGGTGTAAAAGGCCATGCTCCCCGAAATGAGGATCACGAGCAGAACGAGCACGATTCCCCAGCGCAGGATTCTTCTCATCAACGCGTACCCCTCCAGTCTTTCATGATCGCGGCGATGTAAAACCCGTCCAGCCATGGCAGTTCCGGCAGGACATAGGTCCCCGACGGCTGACCTCTGCGAAGGCATCCCCACGCAAAGGGCAGCATGCACTCCCTCAGGGTCGGATCCTGAGAGAGGACCTGTGCGATCACATTCTCATTCTCGTCTTTCATGAGACTACATGTAGAGTAGACCACAATCCCCCCCGGCGCAAGGAGGGAGAGGGCTTTTTTCAGCAATTTTACCTGCAGCCCGGCGAGAGAATCCAGTTTTTCCGGCGTGAGCCGCCACTTTCCCTCGGGGTGGCGGTTCCATGTCCCGCTCCCCGAACAGGGGGCGTCAAGGAGGATGCAGGAGGGCGCTCTGGTGGGGACGAACTCCAGCGCGTCGCCTACGTGGACGACGGGGCCGTCTCCGTCGCCCCAGCCTGTGCGCAGGAGTTCCCTCCGGGCGGCCGCGACTCTCGCGGGGGAGAGTTCGACGCATTCGAGGGGGACCTCCGGCATGAGGTCGAGAAGATGCCCGCTCTTCACGCCCCGCCCCGAGCACATGTCCAGAACCGGGCCGCCCGGGTGCAGAGATCGGAGGGCCAGGCCGACCATCATGGACGACTCCGTCTGAGGCGTGACCAACCCTTCGTCATACCCGGGAAAATCCTTGGGGAAGAGGGTGCCCGCCACCCGTATGCCGTCATGGAGCAGAGGGGACGGCCAGCAGCGGATACCCTTGGTCGTCGCCGCGGCCACGAGTTCCCGCCTGTCCGCCCGGGACGAGACCCGGAAGGAGGCGTAGGGCCTGATCCTCGTCATCGCGAAAAGACCATCGGCCTCGCCGCCCCAAGAGTTCGCCCACGCTTCGGCGACCCATGAGGGCAGTCCCGAGGCAAGGGCCCGATCAGGCAGATCCTCCGACCGTTCGATGGTATGAAGGATAGAAGCCCCTTCCCGTACCACCCTTCGGAGCACGGCGTTCACAAGCCCCGCGCCCTGTACGTCGCCTCTCTCCTTCACCGCCTGGACAAGGCCGCTCACAAGCGCGCCGGGGGCGAAGTTTCTCAGCCCGAGCACGCCCGCCGTCCCGATGCAGAGAGCGTCCTCCACGCGGCGGGAAAGGCCCGAGCGCGGATGCCGAAGGAAACGCCCGTAGATATTCCTCCAGAGAGACTGCCTGCGAAGGGCTCCGTAGACGAGGGAGCTCGCCAGAACCATATCCCCCGTCGACATGGCCTGGCCCGCACGGCGAAGGCTCTCCGAGGCGAACTTCCCGGCGCGGACCTCCCTCCACACCGCCAGGGCGGCCTCTATCCCCCTCACGGCAACAGGACCTCCGCCTCCAGGGGCCCCTCCGAGGACCGCGTACGGACGAAGAGCTCCCCGGTGATGAAGAGGACGGCCCGCCCTCGCCGCACCCGCTCCTCCACTCCGGTGACCTCCATGCTCCCGAGATCCGTCGACAGAAGACGCCTTTGAAGAAACGGGGCCGCCGTGTACGCCAAGGCAAGGGCCAACGCGACGGCGGCGCTCACTCCAAGGAGGGTCACCTCGCTCTTCCACCAGAGCAGGACGAGAGCGATGAGCCCGATGGGGATCGCCGACATCATCACAGCCGCTCCGCATCGCCCGCGAAAAGCAAGGGACGTCTCCCCGCGGCGCAGTCGAGCCAGAGCCTGCTGCGCCGCCGCGAAGACCTCCTGACGGTCAAGCCCGCCCCTCAGGGAAAATCCGTCGTCCAATGCCACACCCTCCACGTTGAGTCGCCCGTAGCGCTCTTCAAGGACAGAGATGGTGCCGTGGAGAAGGGCGTGGTTCCTGCGGGTCCAGTCGCTCCGAAGCAGCCCGATGAGCGGGGTCGGCCCCACGAAGGCCCAGGAGAGGGAGCCCGTTGCGAGCCATACGGGCAGGAGGACGACGGCAAGAAGAAAGAGCAGCAGGATGAAGGAGGGCAGTATGAAAAAGAGGACGAGAAAAAAGAGCAGAAAGGGCATGAGGAAACCGTACCTTTCCTTTTTAAGAGTCAGCGAAATGGGGCGTCTCCTTCGAAACGCCCCATTCCCGCTCCGAATGTCGTCAGAGTGCGCTTAATCCCTGCTTCTGGACCCTCTCAGGAGGAGAAGCCGAAGGAGCTGCGCGAAGGCCATGATCGTCGCGGAGATGTACGTCCAAGCGGCGGCCTTCAGCACCGCACCTGCCCCCGAGATCTCGTCGCTCGAGAGGGAGCCCGTGTCGGCCAGCACGCGGAGCGCCCGCTTGCTGGCATCGAACTCCACCGGCAGCGTCACCAGATGGAACACGATGACGCCCAGGAAAAGCAGGATGCCGATGTTCATGAGCGTCGGCCCCTGCATGAGCAGCCCGATGAAGAAGAGCGGGAAGGCCAGGGTGGAGCCGATATTCACCACCGGGACGATGGCGTTCCGTATTCTGAGCGGCGCGTAGTTCGTGTTGTCCTGAATGGCGTGCCCCACTTCATGGGCCGCGACGCCGATCGCCGCTATGCTCGGGCTGTTGTAGACGGACTCGGACAGGTTCAGCGTCTTCTTCCTGGGGTCGTAGTGATCCGTGAGGTTCCCGGCCACCGGGTTGACGGGCACGTTGCCCAGCCCGAAACGATCAAGGAGATCCCGCGCAACCTGGGACCCCGTCACGCCCCTTCTGGCCGCCACCTGACTGTATCTCGCAAAGACGCTCTTCACCCTCGACTGGGCCCACATCGCCAGGATAAGGGCCGGGATCAGCAACAACATGGATGGGTCGAAATATCCGGGGTACATCACTCCACCTCCTGAGGCGCGCAAAATGCCTTCTTGGTCCTCATTGTACCGTTTTTTATCTCAAAGATCAATATTAGTCAGATCAGCAATCGTAAAAGTTTCGTATCCCGTCTGCGATCCTGCTCTGCTCTTCCATGGTGATCTCCGGGAAGATGGGAAGGGCCAGGGTCTCCTTCGCAAGGCGTTCGGACACTGGGAGATCGCCCTCCTTCCCGCCGAGGAAGGCGAAGCACTTCTGGAGGTGCAGGCTGACGGGGTAGTAGACTCTGCTCGTGATCCCCTCGCGCTCGAGGTGGGCCTGGAGTTCGTCGCGCTGCTTCGCCCGCAGAACGTACTGATGGTAGATATGATGATTCTGCCCGAGCTCCTTGGGCGGCACGATCCACTCGGAGAGTCCCCGCTCCGCGAAGAGCATGGCGTAGCGGTCGGCCGCCCGCCGGCGCTCCTCGTTCCACTCCTCGAGGTGGCGCAGCTTCACCCTGAGGACGGCCGCCTGGAGGGTATCGAGGCGGCTGTTCAAACCCACCTCGTCGTGGTAATAGGTCTTCCCGGCACCGTGGAGCCGGAGGGTACGCAGCCGGTCGGCGTGCTCCTTACTCTTCGCCGTCACCATGCCGCCGTCTCCGAAGGCGCCGAGGTTCTTCGTCGGGAAGAAGGAGAAGCAGCCGAGGTCCCCGATCGTCCCGGCCCGAAGAGGCCGTCCGTCGACCATGCGCCAGGCGCCGAAGGCCTGGGCCGCATCCTCGACGATCGCTATGCCGCGCTCGCGCAGCTCGTCGACGATCTCCTCGATGGGCGCCAACTGACCGAAGAGGTGCACCGGCAGGAAGGCCTTCGTCTTGGGCGTTACGGCCTCTCGGACCTTATCCATGTCGATGTTGTACGTATCCGGGTCTACGTCCACGAAGACGGGCGTCGCCCCGAGGCGCGTGATGCAGCTCGCCGTCGCGAAGAAGCTGTAGGGCGTGGTGATGACCTCGTCCCCCGGTTGCACGTCGAGGGCCATGAGGGCAAGCAGCAGGGCGTCGGACCCGGACGCACAGGAGATGGCCTCCACACCGTCGAGGTAGCTCTCGCACTCCCCCTCGAAGAGGGCGATATCGGGTCCCATGATGAAATGCTGGCTCTCGAGAACCCGGCTCATCGCCTCCTCCACCTCGCCCCGTATCCGCGCATAATTTCGTGTGAGATCGAGCGTCGGAATCCGCACGTTCATACTCCTATACCCTCCCTGATGACAGAAATCGTACTGAACAGGTGCCCTCGGGCACCGTGTGCCGAGAACGCATGCGCCCCGCTACTCCTCCATCGCCTCGCTGAGCTTGGCGATAGTCTCCTGGAGGTGCCGTTTCATGAGCCGGACGCAGCGCTCCTCATCCTTCGAGCGAAGGGCGACGAGGACCTCCTTGTGGGGTTCGGCGTTGGGGGTGGTCTCCTCTTGCTGGAACGGATCGTAGAAGACCACATAGGCGTGGGTCCGGCCTATGATGTTCTCCACGTACTCCACGAGGACTTTGTTGCCGCTCGCGTCGGCGATGGTCTTGTGAAAGATCTCGTTCGACTCAAGGTAGGACTCCAGATCCCGGTCCTCGATGGACTGAATCTCCTCCACCATGGCCTCCTCCAGACGACGGATGTGGCGGTCGCTTATCCTCTGGGCGGCGAGACGTATGGAGAGGCATTCGAGCTCCCCGCGGACGAGGAAGGTGTCCTCCACCTCCCGGACCGTCGGGGCGGCCAACCGGGCGCCGCTGTTCGGGATAATCACCACAAGCCCCTCGCTCGCCAGACGGCGGAGCGCTTCCCGGACAGGCGTCCTGCTCACGCCCATCTGCACGGCCAGGTTGACCTCCGGAAGGCGCTGCCCCGGCTTCAACTGCTTCGTTATGATGCGTCGGCGCATCTCCTGGTACGCGTAGTCCGCCGACGTGGTGTACAAACGAGGCTCTCTCACTCTTTCCACCTCACATTTCATTATTTCAGGATCGGAATCCGACGGAACATGACCTCATGTCATGTATACCAGCCAGTTTTGTACATCTATAGGAACACACTGTATCACGATATTGTTCTGTGTACAAGATAAAACACGGAAATTTTGCCATCGCTCCACCGTGGTACAATGGCCGTCATACGGTACGGGAGGTGGTTCTGTGCGTCAGATCGTGCTGGTCCTCTCCATGGCTACGGTGGTGCTCTTCGGCTATGCCCTGGCGGGGTTGGGAGGGTATCTCATGGACAGAGGGCGCCCCGACTACATCCTCTTCGGCCTCGCGGGCGGCTTCGCCTGTGCGGCGGCCGCACTGATTTTATGGAAGAAGTACCTCGTGGACCTCGAGGAGGAGCTGAACGAAAAGGAGAGCGAGCCGTCCGGGGCGAAGGATTCAGAGGATGTCCGACAGGGGTGAACGAACAGGGACAGAGCTGGACATGGTGATCTTCGACGTCGACGGCGTCCTTCTCGACACGTCCGGCTCCTTCCCGGCGGTCATCGCCTCGGCGCTTCTCTGGGCCTGGACCTGCGTGCTGGGAAGGGTGCCCGACGGCGAGGGCTTCACCCTCTTCCACTTCGCCGCCACGAAGACGCACCCGTCGTTCAACGACGACTACGATATCGCCTGGGCGATGATCAACTGCGTCGCATCGGCTGAGACGACATCCCTCGAGAGAGCGATGCCGTCCCCCGAGAGGTGGCGGACCGTCATTCAGGGGTGCGGTGCGGACGTCCCCCTCTGGGTTCGCAGGACCTTCGGCGAGACGGTGTGCCGCCACGCCGTCCGCGCATGCTGCGAGGAGCTGTACTTCGGGCGGGAGTACCTCGAAGCCAGAGGAAGAAAACCTCTCTACGCCACACGCCAGGGGGGCTTTTGGGAGCGGGAGCGCCCCCTCATGGACATTCGGTGGACGGATATCCCCCGTCCTGTGGGGATCTACACCGGCCGGACCGACGAGGAGCTCGACCTGGCCCTCAGGCTTCTGAAGTGGGAGGACTTTCCCCGCGAGATGACCGTCACCGCCGACAGGGGCATCAAGAAGCCCTCGCCCGACGGACTTGCTCTCCTCTGCGAGTGGGCGGGGGCGGTGAGCCCTCTGTTTCTCGGCGACGCCGAGAGCGACAGACGGGCGCTCGAGAACTACGGCAGAGGGTCCTTCGCCGCCATCGGGACCATGATCCCGGGAGAGTTCCCCCACGACAGACCTCGCGCCGCCCTCGAGCGATTCGGAGTTCTCACGGAAGGGGAGCGCCCGGACATCATGGCCTGAGGGCCGACGGAGGCGGACTCCGCTTTTTTTGTGCTCTTCTTTGGTGTATCATTGCTTCGTCACGAGAGCAAACACCGGGCCGTCTCAGGCCCCATCGACTGGAGGTATCTATCATGAACGCTCCCTGGACCGCCATCAAAGATCTGCCCTCCGCCGAAGGGCAGGAGGTCACCGTCAAGGGTTGGCTGTACAACATGAGGAGCTCCGGCAAAATCCACTTCCTGCAGCTGCGAGACGGGAGCGGAACGGTGCAGGGCGTCATGGTGAAGCAGGATGTGCCCGAAGAGCTGTTCGTCGTGGCCAAGGGGCTGTGGCTCGAGGCCTCCGTGGAGGTCACCGGCATGGTCAGGAAGGATGAACGGGCACCCTCGGGCGTCGAACTCACCGTCACCGGGCTCGTCGTCCTGCAGAACCCGACGGACGAATACCCCATAGGGAAGAAGGACCACGGCATCGACTTCCTGCTTGACCATCGGCACCTCTGGCTGAGGAGCAGCAGGCAGCAGGCCATCATGCGCATCCGGGACAGGATAATCTGGGAGGCGCGGTCCTTCCTGCACGACGACGGGTACCTCCTTGTGGACAGCCCCATTCTCAGCGGCGCGGTGGGAGAAGGGGCCAGCGGCCTGTTCGAGCTCGACTATTTCGACGAGAAGGCCTACCTGGCCCAGACGGGGCAGCTGTATGCCGAAGCGGCCGCGGCGGCCTTCGGCAAGGTGTACTGCTTCGGCCCCACCTTCAGAGCGGAGAAGTCGAAGACCCGGCGCCACCTCACGGAGTTCTGGATGCTCGAGCCCGAGGTGGCCTTCTACGGACACAAGGAGAACATGGACCTTCAGGAACGCCTCGTGTGCCACATCGTCGCCCGGGTGCTGGAACACTGCCGCCCCGAACTCCGTATGCTGGAGCGGGATACGACTCCGCTGGAGAACGTGAAGCCCCCCTTCCATCACCTTCAGTACGGGGAGGCCATCGACATGCTGCACCGCCTCGGGAGCGAGACGCCCTACGGCTCCGACCTGGGGAACGAGGACGAGACCATCCTGACGCAGCAGTTTGACCGCCCCGTCTTCATCGAATGCTACCCCAAGAAGGTCAAGGCCTTCTACATGAAGGAGCACCCTGAGAACCCGGACCTCGTGCTCTGCGACGATCTGCTCGCCCCCGAAGGGTACGGGGAGATCATCGGCGGCTCCCAGAGAGAGGACGACTACGACCGCCTCCTCAGCAGAATCCGCGAGGAAAAACTTCCCGAAGAGGCCTACGACTGGTACCTCGATCTGAGAAAGTACGGGACATTCGTTCACAGCGGTTTCGGCATGGGCATCGAACGAGTGGTCGCTTGGGTGTGCGGCCTGCAGCACATCCGCGAGGCGAGCCCGTGGCCCAGGACGATCTACCGGCTCAACCCGTGACGAGGCCTGCGCGAGGGATATACCGGTGACCTACGCGGATTTCGATCCAAAACCTCTGTTCAGAGAGCACGGCCGGCTCATCGGCGACGGATCGGTGGGCGGCAAGGCGCACGGCCTTGCCTTCGGCTACGTCTCGATCACCGGGAGTCCGATGGCGCCGGGCGTCGAGTTGCCGGATATCAACTTCGTCATCACGACGGAACCCTACTGCGATTTCGTCGAGGACAACGGCATTGGCGAACTCCTCGAGGAGCTGACCTCCACAGGGGACATCGGGGACGACGAATTTCCCGCCACCCTGTATCATCGTATGTGCCAGGCCTTCAGGGAAGGAACGGTTCGTCCGTCGCTGCTCCGGGACGCCGAGCAGATCCTCGAGGAGATCGGCGACGTCCCTCTAGCCATACGGTCCAGCTCCATCCTCGAGGACTCCCAGAGGCTCTCCTTTGCCGGCAAGTACGGCACCTGTTTTTCCGCAAACACCGGCGGACACGAGAGGCGAAGGGATCTTCTGATCTCCGCCGTGAAGGATGTGTGGGCTTCGCTCTACAACCCCGCTGCCCGGGCATATCGGACGAAACACGGGCACACCGACTCCGACGAGGCCATGGCCGTCGTCGTACAGCCCGTCATGGGGCGGGCCCACGGCGACCTGTACTATCCCGAGATCGCGGGGACCGCGTTTTCCAAGGTCTACCGGAGGCCAACACCGCGAATTCGCAAGGAGGACGGCGTCACCAGGTTCTGCTTCGGCCTCGGCACCAGGACGGTGGACCGGCAGAAGGCCCATCTGTCCTACCTCTCCCACCCCGCGCTCCAGCCCCACGGGAACCTCCCGGCGGACGTCGCCCTCATGAGCCAGAACGAGTTCGACTATATCGACCGGCGGTCCGGCTCCTTCATGACAGGGCTGCTTGCCGACCATCTGTCCTTCATCCTGCGCGAGCACAAGCTCGCCTCATCCTTCGTCGAGATCTATGCCGACAACGTGCTGTACTGGTCGGGATCGGAGCAGGCGAAGAACGGCCGGCCCATCTTCTCCTTCTCGAACTTCCCCCGGACCCATCCGAAATTCTTCTCCGTCATCCGGGACCTCTGCGCCTTTCTCGAGGACAAGATGGGCCGACCGGCCGACATGGAGTACACCTACGACACAGAGGAGAAGAAGCTGACGCTCCTCCAACTCCGACCTCTCGCCTCCTACGAGGAGATGGCCAAGGTCGACCTGCCCGACGTCCCGGAGAGCAGGATCATCCTGAAGGGCAACAGGATGGTGAGCAACGGCAAGCTGGAGCACGTCCATCACCTCCTCTTCGTCGACCCCGATCTGTACGGGAAGGACACGACCTTCCACGAGGTGGCCCGGGAGATCGGGCGGGTCAACGGGAAGCTCGCCGGGACAAACTATATCCTCGTGGGGCCGGGGCGATGGGGCAGCACAAACCCCAAGCTGGGTGTCCCGGTCCGGTACAACGAGATATGCAACTGCGGCTGCCTCGTGGAGGTCGGCATCCTGGAGAGCGACTACGCACCGGAGCTCTCGTACGGAACCCACTTCTTTCTCGACCTGGACGAAGACGGGATACTCTACCTCCCCGTCTTCAGCGGTATGCAGGAGAACGTGTTCAACCGGCCCTGGCTCGACGGCGCCTTCTGCGAGATCAAGCAGCACCCGGCGGTGCGGCACTACATCGGGGATTTCTCCGTCTTCATGGACGGCGAGAGGGAACTGGGCATCGTGATCGCCAACGACTGATCGCCGTACGGGGAACGGACGATCCGACGCGGCCCCGCCCTCCGTACGGCGGCGATTGACAGAGGCAGTTCGCAGGACATAAAAACGGCGGCCGGGATATCCCGGCCGCCGTGGTGCGTCGAACGAACCGTGCTCTACAGGAATACGCCTCTCATGCGAACGGCGTCCGCCACTCTCTGAATGGCGACCATAAAGGCGGCCCGGCGCATCTTCACGTTCTTGTCCTTGGCATAGTTCCACACGCTCTGGAAATTTCCCTTCATGATGTGGACAAGTCTCTGGTTGTACTCCTCCTCGGTCCAGAAGAACCCGCCGAGGTTCTGAGCCCACTCGAAGTAGGAACCGATAACGCCGCCGGAGTTGGCGAGGAAATCCGGGACGACGA
>ENA-UOOM01002670-UOOM01002670.1-fermentation-metagenome-genome-assembly--contig:-NODE-2670-length-14223-cov-10.808230_pt1 | contig 14223 bp, 11 predicted proteins | sample MGYA00245781_ERZ724031 | MGnify/ENA primary metagenome ERZ724031 (study PRJEB28704, sample SAMN03018317) | fermentation metagenome | biome: anthropogenic terrestrial biome; feature: soil... | reverse complement strand
GAAAGCTCGCTTTCACAGGCTCGTATTACTAAAAAGCTATACGGCGCTCTGCCGTATAGCGAGATGCAGCGCAGCGGAATCGAGCTGCATGGCTGGACTGTAACTCTCCCTCTATGCCACATACTTTTATTCGCTCTGCCGCAGCTTGGTATCATATGCGAGCAGCGCGGATATTGTCTTCCCGTCTTCTATTTCACCGGTAAATATTTTTTTCTTTAATTCCTCTATTGTATAAGCCTTCAAATCAATAAATTCATCATCATCCAGATTCTGCTTCGAAGGAATCAGGTTTTTTGCAACGAAAACTTCAATCTTCTCATTACAGAATGCTACTGTCGTCCTCAGTGTAATCAGCCACTCTAAATCATCACTGCGGTATCCGGTTTCTTCTTCGAGCTCCCGCTTTGCGCAGACTACTCCCGGCTCATCTTCTGTGTTCAGGCATCCTGCCGGAATTTCCAGTGTATTGCGCTCCAATGCATTACGGTACTGTTTTACCATCAATATTCTGCCGTCATCTGTAATCGGCACAACAGCCGCTGCACCCTTGTGTTGGATATAATCCCATACCACAGTATGGTCTCCGTCAATCTCCATTGTGTCCTGATAAAAATTAATAATCTTTCCTTCGAATTTCAGCTCTCGTTTCAATCTTTTAATTTGTCCGCTCATGCCATGCTCCTTTTCGTTTCCTCTACAGGGAGGAAACAAATTCTCCGATTCTGTCAAGGCCTTTCTCAATTGCCTCTAATGAAATAGCATAGGACAAACGTACAAAATTGTCAAATCCAAAATCTGCACAGGGAACAACTGCCACTTGGTAGTCCTCCAGAAGTATCTCTGCCGCTTTCGCCGCCGTACCTATCTCCTTGCCTTTATAAGATTTCTCCAGTACATTTGAGAAATCTACAAATACATAAAAAGCACCTTCCGGTTCCAGTGTCTCAAGCAAAGGCATCTGAGAAATTCTCTCATAAATATATTTTCTTCTCTTGTCAAATTCTTCTCTCATGACAGTAAGTGCAGACTGGTCTCCTGTCAGAGCCTCCAGAGCTGCTTTTTGGGCAATGGAATTCGGATTGGAAGTCTGATGGCTCTGCACACTTCCCATCATCCTTGCAATTTCTGTACTGGAGCCTGTATAGCCAATTCGCCATCCTGTCATAGAATAACTTTTGGATACACCGCTGCAGGTAATCGTTCTCTTATAAATTTCATCCCCCAGAGATGCAATGCTCACATGCTTCTTTTCCCCGTAAATCAAATATTCATACATCTCGTCTGCTACAACATAAAAATCCTTCTCCACTGCAATATCAGCGATTGCACGCAGCTCTTCCTCTGAATAAATCATGCCCGTGGGATTGCTTGGCGTATTCAGAATCAATGCTTTTGTATCCTCAGTCACAGCACCTCGTATCTGCTCTGCAGTTACTTTGTAGCCATTTGACTTTTCACCGTAGACATATACAGGTATACCGTCAGACAGCTTTACAATCTCAGGGTATGTGAGCCAGTAAGGTGCCGGAATAATTACCTCATCACCTGGATTGAGTATAGCTTCAAAAATATTGGTCAAGGAGTGCTTCCCACCGTTGCTTATTACAATTTGATTGGGCTCATAGTGAACACCATTAAAGCTCTCAAACTTTTCACAGACAGCTTTTTTTAGTTCCTCTGTTCCCGATGCAGGTGTGTATTTTGTAAATCCGTCTTTAATCGCCTTTATTGCGGCTACATTAATATTATCAGGAGTATTAAAATCCGGCTCCCCTGCTCCAAAACCGACTACATCGATTCCTTCTGCTTTCATTGCCTTTGCTTTGGCTGTAATTGCTAATGTTGATGACGGCTTCACGTCTGATGCTTTTCTTGATAATGTAAGTGGCATATTTTCTTCCTCCAATTCCACACCTTTGAGAATTAACAGTTCGCCAAATATTCTCTTTTGAATCTGTGCAGTCCCATAAAGTATACTCTTTATAACATTTTTCTTTCACTCTGAATTTTTATTATAATATAAGGCTTTATATTTTGCAAGTTCATTTTTATAATTATTCTTAATATCCTTTAATATCTTTGTTTTTTACTATATTTTGTTTGATTTTGCAATTAAACTTATCCTTTCTTTCATTTCTCAGTATTCCATTGCTTCATACATATGCCTCTTTCACATTTATCTGAAATTAAGAGATTTTCTTTTCATTTTATTTCCGCGAGCAACGAGCCAAGCGGAAATGCAAGCATTTCCATTTGGCGACTGCCGCGAGGGTCAAAGACCCCGCAGCAATCTGCGGGGTCTTTGACTTATGGGTACAGAAAAGCCCTTGTCCTAGGACAAGGGCTGTACTTTCGTTTCCTATCTGATCTGGATTATTTCGCATAATCTGTAACACGTGACTCGCGGATTATATTTACTTTAATCTGACCCGGATATTCTAGCTCAAATTCAATCTGTTTTGCAATATCTCTGGCCATAAGTACCATGTCATCATCAGATACTTGGTCCGGAACTACCATAACTCGAATCTCTCTACCTGCCTGAATAGCAAAAGATTTATCAACACCTTTAAACTTGTTTGATATTTCTTCCAATTGTTTTAATCTGTTTGTGTATGTTTCAATTGTTTCCCGCCTTGCTCCCGGTCTTGCTGCAGAAATGGTGTCAGCAGCCTGTACCAGACATGCAATCAATGTCTGAGGTTCCACATCTCCATGATGTGCTTCAACTGCATTGATTACCGTTGCAGACTCTTTGTACTTTCTGCAAAGATCTGCGCCAATCTGAATATGCGACCCTTCCACATCATGGTCAATGGATTTTCCAATGTCATGCAGAAGCCCCGCACGCTTTGCCATCCTGACATCTACGCCGATCTCACCTGCCAAAAGACCTGACAGCTGAGCCACTTCAATAGAATGCTTCAATGCATTCTGTCCATAACTTGTTCTGAACTTCATACGTCCAAGCAGACGAATCAGTTCCGGATGAATTCCAGGCACACCTACTTCCAGAGCGGCCGCCTCTCCTTCTTCCCTTATCATTGTATCCACTTCTTTTTGAGCCTTTTCAACCATCTCCTCAATTCTGGCCGGATGGATACGTCCATCCACAATCAATCTCTCAAGGGCAATTCTTGCAACTTCTCTTCTGATGGGATCAAATCCTGATAATACAACCGCTTCCGGCGTATCATCGATAATCAACTCAACACCGGTCAAAGTTTCAAGGGTTCTGATATTACGACCCTCCCGGCCTATGATTCTTCCCTTCATCTCATCATTCGGAAGCTGCACTACGGAAATTGTAGTTTCAGCCACATGGTCTGCTGCACACCTCTGGATTGCATTGACAACGTACTCTTTTGCCTTCTTGTCCGCTTCTGCCTTTGCCTGTGTCTCCAGCTCTCTGACCATTCTGGCCGTGTCATGCTTAACATCTTCTTCAACAGTTTTCAACAAATATTCTTTTGCTTGTTCGGAGGTAAGTCCTGAGATTCTTTCTAGTTCCTGTACTCTTTTCTGATTGAGATTCTCTACTTTCGCTTCACGCTGTTTCAGTTGCTCTTCTCTTGCTGTAAATTTTACTTCACGCTGTTCAATCGTTTCAGAGCGTTTGTCGACTGCTTCTTCTTTTGCAAGCACTCTTTTTTCATAGCGCTGCAATTCATTTCTTCTTTCCTTCGTCTCTTTTTCCAGCTCATTCTTTGTCCTGATGGACTCTTCCTTCACTTCTAAAAGAGCTTCCTTCTTTGTCGTTTCAGCAGTTTTTACGGCATCGTCAATTATTTCCCTTGCTTTTGCTTCTGCATTCCCAATCTTGGATTCTGCATTATTCCTTAACTTGGAAATTGTAGCAAAATGAGTAATAATACCAACTATCAACGCGAGGGCTACAGCAATAACAATACTTATCATTGTCGGCACAGGAGCACCTCCTTATTTAATTTTCATTGTACATTTTTGCTTAAAAATACAACACTTAAATTTTATACTGTTTTCACAATTCTGTCAAGCTTTCTCATTATGATTTTGTATCACTTGACGGATGTCTTCATAACGGAAACCTTTCCTGGACAAATAGCCGTACAACTTCTGTATTTCCGCAGGATTTGGCTGAGAAAGATTCACTCTTTTTTTTTGGATGAGCTGCTGTATAGCAGCCTTCTCACTATCATCTTGGTAACATTCTTCAAAGGCAGTCTCAATCTTGTCTATGGCCACGCCCTTACCACGCAACAGGGCATAAATCTCTTTTCTGCTTTTCACTGACTTCCTGCTCTCAATAAACCTCTCTGCATACCTGAGGTCGTCTATATAATGAAATGACTTCACATACTGAACAGCCGATTCTATTGCTGCCTCGGGGTAAAGTCCCTGCTTCAGCTTCTCCCGGAGTGCCGCCTCAGTGCGGTCCATATCCTCCAGCAGGTGCATCGCCCTAGCTCTGGCACGCTTTACAATAACTTCATCCCATATCTTTTGCCTGGTTTCTTCTTCCAGTTCTGCACCATCCCGAATCCCGTATCGCGACAGTTCACCTTTATATAAAACAAAAGCAAATTGGTCGTCCAGAAAAACTTTATATTTTGTTTTTGTCACAGGCTCTACTTTCGTAACTTTCACTTTAAGCTTCCTTTTCAGGGGCTCCTCCACTCGTCAGATTTTTCTTTTCTGCCGGCTTCCCTGACCCTTTTTCTTTTTTTCCAAGCTTCAGGTCTTCTGTGTCATCGGATTCATTCCCTTCGCCGCCCAGATTATAATAAGCGCGCACCTTATGATCCAGTTCGTCCATAAGTTCCGGATGTTCTGTCAGATATGCTTTCGTATTCTCTCTTCCCTGACCAATCTTCTCGCCATTATAGGCATACCAGGCACCGCTCTTTTTCACCGCATCAATGCTTACCGCCAGATCCAGAATGTCCCCTTCTTTGGAAATTCCCTTCCCAAACATAATGTCAAACTCGGCCTCTTTAAAAGGCGGTGCAATCTTATTCTTTACAATCTTGATACGTGTGCGGTTGCCAACCATCTCCCCGCTCTGCTTGAGAGTCTCTATTCTTCTCACATCCATTCGCACGGAAGCATAAAACTTCAGGGCACGTCCCCCCGTAGTCGTCTCCGGATTGCCGAACATTACCCCAACCTTCTCACGGAGCTGATTGATAAAGATCACAATACAGTTTGACTTGCTGATAACCGGGGTCAGCTTTCTCAGGGCCTGGGACATCAATCTTGCCTGCAGTCCCACATGACTGTCCCCCATATCCCCCTCAATCTCCTGCCGGGGTACCAGAGCTGCTACAGAGTCAATGACAATAATGTCGATGGCACCTGAGCGCACCATAGTCTCGGTAATCTCCAGGGCCTGATCTCCACTGTCAGGCTGAGAAATATAAAGCTCATCGATATCGACACCTATGTTCTTCGCATATACCGGATCCAGCGCATGTTCCGCATCAATAAAGCCCGCGATCCCGCCCCGCCTCTGTACTTCCGCAACCATATGTAAGGCAATGGTAGTCTTACCGCTGGACTCAGGCCCATAGACCTCTATCACACGGCCCTTTGGAACCCCGCCCAGGCCCAGTGCCAAATCCAGGCTCAGACAGCCGGTGGGCACCGTCTCTACCGACACATGGGCACCCGGTTCTCCCAGCTTCATGACCGTTCCTTTTCCAAAATCTTTCTCTAACTTAGCAATCGCCGCATCCAGCGCTTTTTTCTTATCATCATTTACATTTGCCATAATACTCTCCTTCTGATTTCGAACAGTTGTTCGCTTTTCTGATATTATACTATTATACTTGCTTTGGAATGTCAACAAAATTCCGTCATATTTCATTTTAACTTTCACTTTAACCATAAACCGGGAATCTTTTTGACGAATGTCAGGATTATAAACAGAGCTCTTAGACTTTCAATTGATATAGATATATTAGCATTACTTTCCCAATAAGACAATCCCCTTTTCACTTTTTATGACAGAAAGCTTTGCCGGGTGAGTGGCCTCACCTTCTGACAAAGCTGTTTGCCCGCTTATTGTTTTTCTGCAATTTCTCCTTGTTTCTTATAAATGCTTTTTCCCGGTACATATCCCCTCACCGATGACAGTGGGTAAATATTTGTATGGCTTCCCACAACAGTCCCAGGGTTCAGGATACTTCCGCACCCCACTTCCACCTCGTCTCCCAGCATGGCGCCGAATTTCTTTCTGCCGGTCTCAATATTTCCCTCCGGGGTCTTCACTACAACCAGGGTTTTATCTGACTTTACATTGGATGTAATGGAGCCTGCCCCCATATGGGATTTATAGCCGAGAATAGAATCTCCCACGTAGTTATAATGAGGCACCTGTACTTTATTGAACAGGATTACATTCTTCAGCTCTGTGGAATTTCCGACGACTGCGCCTTCTCCCACAATTGCGTTGCCTCTGATAAATGCACAGTGCCTTATCTCTGCATTTTTCCCGATAATAGCAGGTCCGGTAATGGAAGCCGTAGGCGCTACCTTTGCATTTCTGGCAACCCATACATTTTCGCCCTGCTTTTCATATTCTTCTTCACTGAGGGCCGCGCCAAGTCTTAAAATAAATCCGCTGATTTCCGGCAGGACTTCCCACGGATAAGTTACTCCATCAAAGATGTCCCGCGCAATAGTTTCCTTCAAAGTATAAAGCTCTCTTACAGTAATTTCTTTCATTTCATTTCCTCCTGTTTTCCGCCGGCTCACAGAATCTTCTGTAACCGGTCTGAAAATCTACTTCATTTTTTATATTGCCGCCTGAAAGTACCTGTCTTAAATTATATGCTGCGATTTCCACAATTGTTTCCAGAATCTGAGCTGCATGATAGTTTCCGGACACATGAGGTGTAATCAACAGATTTGGTGCATCCCACAAAGGAGAATTTGCCGGGAGAGGCTCCGTCTCAGTTACATCCACTGCTGCCCCGCCCAGTTTCCCGCTTTTCAGCGCCTCACATAAATCTTCCGTAGGTATCAGGCTGCCCCTGCCAACATTAAGAAGAATTGCCCCCTTTTTCATCTTATCCAGGCGCTCTTTATTAAACATACGCTCAGTCTCCTTCGTCCCCGGAAGTGAGCAGGCCACAATATCTGCTTTCCCCAATAAATCATCCAATGCATCCATCTGATACAAACCCTCCAGAAAGTCAGGCTTTTGAGCTTTATTTCTGCGGATACCTATAACATGGCTTCCCAGGGCATTCATTTTCCGGGCAAACTCCCCTCCAATGTCCCCCATACCCACAACCAGAGTTACGGAGCCTGCAATAGTTTTTACCTGGCCTTCATCCTTCCAGTCATGTGCCTTCATATTATTCTGATAATGGTTTAATTTTTTCATCAGCATCAACACCATGCCCAGCATATGCTCCGAAATTGCCAGGCCATAGGCTCCTGTTGCATTGGCCAGCTTAGCTCCTGCAGGTATAATCCCCGGTTTTATATATTCTGCTGCTCCGGCACTGCCAAGCTGTACCAGCTGCAGATGCAGAGCCTTTCCTAAATACCCGGGAGGGACATTTCCCAGTATAATGTCTGCACTCTCCACCATTTTCTGTGTCACATCTTTTTGCGCCCGATAAGTAAAATGCATTTCCTCACTGTCCTGAATCTCTGCTGCGGCATTTTCCAGATATGTTTTGTGTCGGTCTTCCACCGGAAGTACAACCAGAATTTCTTTCATATCATTTCTCCTCGTATTATAAAGTTTCTATTTTCTTCCCCGGGTTGTTTTATAAAACTGAGCTGCTCTGTCGTAGCAGTTCCTAAGCTGATATTGATTGTTTAATCCTTTCACCCCATTTGTCCGGCTGATAATAAAATGATCCAGCTTCTTCATATATTCATCCGAAGTGATGTCTCCCTCTGCCACATAATTCAGCCCTTTTTCCCAGCTTGCCGTCAAGTCCGGATTGAGCAGGGACTTAATAGAGTTATTGACCACATCATATACCATCTCGCCCTGTAAGGTGGGTGTAATAATCTGTGTCTTTTTATTTAACGACAAATACTTAATATTTATGAGCTTTTTCAATATCTCTGCACGTGTTGCACTGGTTCCGATTCCGCTTCCCTTTATCTGTGCCCTAAGCTCCTCGTCCTCAATGAGCTGGCCTGCGTTTTCCATAGCCAGAATCATGGATCCTGAATTATATCTTTTGGGCGGAGAAGTTTCTCCCTCCTTAATGTCCAGTGACTGGACGCTCAGAAGTGCCCCCTTTTTTAAACTCTGTATGACTTGAAAAAAACTGAGATCCGTGTCCTGGTCTCCCTGATTTTCACCATCGGCACCACTTTCGTCATTTTCGCCGTCCGTGGTATCTCTGCCGGTGTTTTTCTTTGTCTGGGGTATCCCTGTCACTTTCAGATATCCTTCTTCCGCAAGCACTTTGAAACTGGAGAAAAAGCTCTCTTCTTTTATCTTTGTAGTAATTGCCACTTTCTGATAAACAGCAGGTGGATAGAAAATACTCAGGAACCTTCTTACAATGCAGTCGTAAACTCTTCCTGCTGTGGCAGAAACGGATTTCAGGGCATTCAATCCCTGCCCCGTGGGAATAATCGCGTAATGATCCGTAATCTGCTTGTCGTTAACATATCTTGTCTTTGCCAGACCCTTGTGGCTTCCAAAAGACAAGATATCCTCCAGATAGGGCGTTGCCATTGGATATTTTGCAAGTCCGTTTAAATTTCTGCTGATTTCCTTTGCCACTGCAGTGGACAGTACACGGGCATCGGTCCTGGGATACGTAACCAGTTTTTTCTCATAGAGCTCCTGCACGATTCTGAGTGTTTCATCCGGACTAATTTTAAACCGCCTGGAGCAATCATTCTGCAATTCTGCCAGGTTATAAAGCAAAGGCGGATTTTTCTTTTCCTTTTTCTTCTCAATCGATACAATCTGGCAAGTCACAGGCTGAGGCTCCTTAAGATATCTCACCAGTTCCTCCGCCTTTTCCCTTTCCTTAAAACCGTTCTCCTTATATAAATCAAAAGATTCAAAGTACCGGGAGCCCTGTACAGCCCGCCACTCCCCCTCAAAAGTCTGCCCTTTTGCCTCAATGGTGCTCATAACACGATAAAAAGGGGTTTTTACAAAATCCCGGATTTCCCGCTCCCTTCGTACAATCATTCCCAATACACAGGTCATAACACGGCCTACGGAGATAACCGCATACTTGGTATTCAGATAATTTGAAATGCTGTTTCCATATTTCAGAGTCAGTAGGCGGGAGAAGTTTATTCCCATGAGATAGTCCTCTTTTGCCCGCAAATAAGCAGAGGCGCTCAGATTATCATACTCCGATAAATCTTTCGCCTCCCTGATTCCCCGCAAAATCTCTTCTTCCGTCTGTGAATCAATCCAGACCCGCCTTCGTTGTTTTCCCTCAACATGTGCTTCCTGCTCCACCAGGCGGTAAATATATTCCCCTTCTCTTCCGGAGTCTGTGCACACATAAATCGTATCCACGTCATCTCTTGTCAGCAGACCGCTTACTATCCTAAACTGCTTTTCCACCGCCGGAATAATCTCATATTTGAATTCATCCGGGATAAAAGGTATCGTATCTAAACTCCAGCGCTTCAGCGCCGGATCGTATTCCTCCGGATAACTCATTGTGATTAGATGCCCAACGCACCAGGTCACAATTGCCTCTTCCGATTCCAGATATCCGTCTTTTCGTCTTGTATTCAATTTTAATGCTTTTGCAAATTCCTGAGCCACACTGGGCTTTTCCGCAATATATACTGATTTCCCCATAAAAATACTATACTACCTGCTCCTTTTTATTCCCGCAAGCAACGAGCCAAGCGGAAATGCTTGCATTTCCATTTGGCGGCTGCCGCGGGGGTCAAATCCCCCCGCAGCTTGCTGCGCTGCAAGTTTTATGCCCCGCCAGCTTGCTGCGGGGTCTTTGACTGCTTATGTTTTCTGATTACGAACGGAAACGGTATTCCGTAACTGTCTGATAGCTCCCGTCTGCCCGGCATATCGGCCCTGCAAAATTTTCGTGATGAATAGCATCTGGAAAATACTGAGTTTCAAAGCAGATTGCCGAACGTTTTGTATAGACGGCACCGCCTTTTCCCTGCTCCTGATCAAGGAAATTTCCTGTATATACCTGCATTCCCGGCATATCTGTCCATACCTCCATAACAATACCACTGACATCACCGGCCGCCTCAGCTGCCTTAGCAAACTTTCCGTTATTTTTCAATACCCAGTTATGGTCATACCCATGTCCCAGACGGATGGCCTCATAGTCTGCATTAATCCCTGTGCCTATCGTCTTGGGAGTCCGGAAATCCATGGGAGTTCCCGACACGTCCGCAATCTCTCCTGTGGGTATGGATTCCTCATCCGTTTTTGTAAAATAATCCGCGTCAATCATTATCTGATGGTTCAAGACATCTCCGCTGCGATGTCCATCCAGGTTAAAATAACTGTGATTTGTCATATTGATAATCGTATCTTTATCGGGTACGGCATGATATTTGATTCGCACCGTATTATCCTCTGTCAATTCATAGGTAACCCTCATATCAAGACTCCCCGGATACCCCTGATCTTTGTCCGGACTGTGAAGAAGGAAGGTGATACTATTCTTTTCTTCTTTCTCTACCTGCCACATGCGCTTGTTGTAATAGTCAATTCCGCTGTGAAGATTGTTGCCGTTCTCATTTTTCACCAATGTGTAATGGATACCATTAATTTCAAATGAAGCACCGCCGATTCTGTTTGCATTTCTGCCTATGGTTGCCCCGAAAGACGCTTCGCCTGCTTCATACCCTCCAACGTTATCATAACCAAGAACCACATCCACAGGATTTTTCTCACTGTCAGGTACAATCAGGGAAACAAGTGATGCACCATAATCCGTAACCGCCAGTTTCATTCCCTTGCTGTTGCCAATTGTATAAAGGCAGGCAGTCCTTCCATCCTTTGTCTTTCCAAATTCTTTTTTCTCCTGCATATTAATTTCTCCTCCGTCTTCTGTCAATTTTTTTTCTAAACCATCTCAGGAAAGATAGTTTTTCTGTTGTTTGCACCTCCGGCTTTGCGCTCAGAGCATCTTTCATAAATACTTCCTGGCAATTTACAGCTCCTCCGATTACAGTCTTTTTTTTATATGTCCCGTTGCTTTGTATTACTCTGGCCTTTACATTATCTTTCAACATGATATTCAGACTGTACAGGAGCTGTTTTCTGATATTGCTGTCATAAACGGGACATGCGACTTCCACCCGTTTTTCTGTATTTCTGGTCATCATATCTGCCGAGCCAATGTATACTTTCTGATCTGAGCCATCTCCAAAGACAAACACTCTGGGATGCTCCAGATAACGTCCTACAATACTGGTCACTGTCAGATTGTCGGTCTCTCCGGGAATCCCCGGCAAGATACAGCAGATGCCGCGTACAATCAAGTCCACCTTCACCCCTGCCTTTGACGCCTCCGCAATCTTATTTATAAAGTCCATATCCGTCACAGAATTCATTTTCATAATAATTCTTCCGCCGGATTCTTTTTTTATCTCCTCGTCAATCAAGGCCAGAACCTTAAGTTTCAGGCTGATAGGTGATACAAGCAGATGCCGGTATGTGCCGTCCAGATTGCCGATGGACATATTCTTAAAGAACACCGCAGCGTCTTCTCCAATCTCCTGCATGGATGTCATCAGGGAAAAATCTGTATAGAGCCTCGCTGTTTTTTCATTATAATTTCCTGTTCCTATCTGGGTAATGTGCCGAATTTCATTTTTGCTCCTGTATGTGATCAGACATATTTTTGAATGTACCTTATAGCCTTCAATGCCATAAATTACCCGGCACCCTGCCTCCTCCATGCGCTCGGACCAGTCAATGTTATTCTGTTCGTCGAACCGTGCCCTTAGTTCTATCAAAACAGTAACCTCTTTTCCGTTTTCCGCAGCCGCACACAGGTACTCCACAAGCCGGCTCTGTTTTGCCAGGCGGTAGATTGTAATTTTAATCGTCATCACATTCGGATCCACCGACGCTTCTTTTATCAGCTGCAGAAACGGCTCCATACTTTCATAGGGATAAGAAAGAAGAATATCTCTTTTCTTCACCTGAGCCATCACATTGCCTTTGATGACAGAGGCGCACGGCTGGGGAGAGAAAGGCTCCGCAATCAAGGAGCGCTTTAAAGATGAAGGCACCTTATCTGCTATAGCAAACATATAGTCCAGCTTCATTGGCATCTTTGTGCGGAAAATACAGGACGGAGAAATATTAAACTTATCGCAGAAATATTCCTCCATCTCCTTTTTCAGGGGATTTGCCACCTCCAGGCGCACCACCGCCATTCTTCTCCGCTTATGGAGGGCTTCCTGCATAATGAAACGAAAATCGTCACTGTCCGCATATGCCTCATCGTCCGGAGAAATATCTGCATTTCGTGTGACACAAATATAATTCTTATCCAAAACCTCATACTGCTCGAAAACAAGGTCCAGATATTCAATAATCACCTTTTCCATTCTAATATAGCGAATGTCATTTCCCGGCAGATATAAAATATCAGAAATAAACTGAGGTACAGGTACAATACCTGTCATGCTCTTATTTTCCATTCTCAGGTCTGCAACTACATAGATTTCCTTATTCAGTAAATGGGGAAACGGATGATTAACATCCACAATCTGAGGAGACAAAACAGGCAATACCTGTTCTTTAAAATATTTTTTTGTATATTTCTTTTCCGGCTGCTCCAGTTCTTTGAAATCCAGCCCGCACACTCCGTATGGGGCAAGTTGTTTTTTAATCTCGCCATAGGTTTTATCCCGTTCCTTATACAGAGGAGCTGCAGCTTTATAAATGGCATCCAGCTGTTCCCCGGGAGTCATCCCTGATTTACTGTCTCTTGCCGTATTGTCTACAAATGCCATGTCATACAAGCTGCCGACACGGATCATGAAAAATTCATCCAGGTTACTTGTAAATATGGCTACAAACTTCATCCGCTCCAAAAGCGGTACATCCGCATCCCTTGCCTCCTCCAGAACCCGCCGGTTAAAACGCAGCCAGGACAGCTCCCGGTTCTGTGTGTAGTTCAATGTCGCTTCGCTCATATTTAAAATGGGGTCTGACCCCTTTGCCCTCCATTTTCAGAATATTCTTAACTTTTCAGGAGTGAAATCAAACTTGCCATCTCTCCTAAAAAACTATTGAAATGTTTCCTTTAATCTTCAAGATACTTTATCAATCTCTCGTATTCCTTCTTCATAAGATCATAGCCGTGATTGTAAAATGCTGTTAAGTTCTCCGGTTTCTTTTCCATTCTCGACACCGGCCTTGCAAGGGGACGCAGTACAAATATCTTTCCTTGTCTCTCCAGGGTCTCCAGATAGTTCATTGTATGATTATAGTAAAGGCTTCTTGTCAGAATTGCCTTTATCAGATTCGGATAGGATTCATAAGCTCTGCGGTATATTCTTATCATGCTCCTGGAAAGCTTTTTCTTCCTGTAGCCCGCATTTCTTGTCAGAATCACCACAATCTTTTCGTTTTCCGATTCCATAGCATGCTTAACCGGTATACTGTCTGCGAGTCCTCCATCCAGATATGGTGTGTCGTCCACATTTACAATCGGCGTAACCAAAGGCATGCTTGAAGAAGCACGACATATTTTCATCAATTTATCACGGTCAGTGCGCTCATCAATATATTCTGCCTGTCCGGTCAGACAGTTTGTGACTACAAGTTCGCACTTTATCTCAGACTGCAAATATGTTTCATAGTCAAATGGATATATCTGATTTGGAAATATGTCAAAAATCAAATCCATATTCATCAGACTTTTTTCTTTCATGAACTTCCCAAAACCATAATAATAACTTTCGCTTTTGTCCGAGGGTATCATACAATCTCTCGTCCTGCCAGGTTGTCTGGATACATAGTCTACCGCATTACATGCCCCGGCGGAAACCCCGATTACATGCGACATATATAAGTCCTGTTCCATCAAATAGTCCAGGACTCCTGATGTAAATACTCCTCTGGTCGCACCGCCCTCTAAGACTAATGTTGCTTTCTGCATAGTTTTCCCTCACTTTCCTTTTCATTATATAACGATTTCCTTTATTGGGAAACACCCATATTTTAATTTTTACACGAATTTTACAGTTCAGCCATGCAAACCTTGCTATTTTACCGTATCTCATGTTAAG
>ENA-UOOM01002666-UOOM01002666.1-fermentation-metagenome-genome-assembly--contig:-NODE-2666-length-14248-cov-21.683083_pt1 | contig 14248 bp, 13 predicted proteins | sample MGYA00245781_ERZ724031 | MGnify/ENA primary metagenome ERZ724031 (study PRJEB28704, sample SAMN03018317) | fermentation metagenome | biome: anthropogenic terrestrial biome; feature: soil... | reverse complement strand
AGCTTTGCGCGTGGAAATGCATAATATTCCGCATCGTTTCCAATTACTTTGCGCAACAGGTAAGAGACAATGTTGGTAGATCCCGATGAATATTCAAATACCGAGCCGGGGGTATACTCCAATGGTTTCGAACTGGCGAACTGCGCCATATCTCCTTCTTTGTGCAGCATGTTGTTCACATCGGAGCTGTTTCCGTAATCTTCGTTCCATTCCAGGCCACTGTTCATCTGCATCAGGTGATGGATGGTAATGTTGCGTCTTTCGTCACTCTGCCACTTTTCCATAACGGCAGGTGTATGTATATCCAGCTTCCCTTCTTTCACCAGAATACCTGTCAGAGCATTGGTAAAACTTTTAGCTATCGACCAACTCAAGAAACGGGTTTCAGCGCTAAATCCCTCTGCGTATTTTTCTGCGACCGGCTGCCCTTTGTAAACAACCATAACTGCAAATGTACCCTTGTAAGGGATGGTGTCGGCAAATGCCTGCTCCATGGCAAGGTTGAGCTGTTGTATATTAATTCCCGGAGGGATAGTGTCGAGAATCAGTTCACCCATGGGCCATGCAATGGTGTCGGAGTTTTCCGGCAGAACCGGCAAAACCGGATAAGGATGGGCCTGGATATCGCTCACCGAAAAATCGTTTACAAGAATGCTGCCATAGCTATTCACGAAAGTAGTACGCGAAGTATGCCAGAGGAATCGACTTTTTACTGTTTTGCTCCCTGTGTCGACGCTATTTTTCACAAATTGGATAAAAGAGAAATTCAGGTCGGTTGCCTCCATCGATTCCTGAGTACGGTTGGCCAGGAAGATACCCGACGACAGATTTTTAGCTGCATAACCGGTAATAATAGGCAGTAGTGGGTTTATGTAAAGAACACCACCTAGAAGAATAAACAGAATAAAGACTACAAGAATAATGCGTACTCTTTTCATGGAAGCCTGATTTTGAATTGATCAGCAAAGATAAACAAAAAAGCAGGATGTTTTTCTCACCCTGCCTCGTTTTGATCTTGTTCGAATATTACTCTTCAAAAATTAGGATTTTTTCAATCTCATCTCCCTGACGAATGTTGTCAATTACCTCTACACCTTCGTAAACTTTTCCAAAACAAGTGTGATTACGGTCAAGATGTGCTGTATTCTCACGACTGTGACAAATGAAAAACTGAGAACCTCCTGTATTACGACCTGCATGTGCCATTGATAATACACCCCGATCGTGGTATTGGTTATTACCGTCGAGTTCGCATTTGATTGTGTAGCCTGGTCCTCCGGCCCCCGTACCATCCGGACATCCGCCTTGTATCACAAAGTTTGGGATCACCCGATGAAATGTCAATCCGTCATAAAAACCCTTTTCAGCCAGTTTCACGAAGTTGGCAACGGTGTTTGGAGCATCCTCCTCATAAAATTTCACTTTCATAACCCCTTTTCCGGTGTGTATTTCCGCTGTAATCATATTTTCTACTTTTTAGTTTTTTAAATTATGAATCTGCAAAAATAGCTATTTTGGATGTGATTAAAAAAAGGAAATTATAATTCAGGTAGAAGAAATCGAATTTTGTGCCAAAGTAATTTAACCGACCTCACTCTTTACCGTAATTGTAAAATATCTCTGTTGTATTTCCTAAATCGGGTTTATCACGTAACATCAGCAAAAAGTTTTTGGTAAATTTATGCAAATCATACTTTTCAATTTCGTTCAGGTCAGCCCATACGTATGACTCCGATTCGTCATTTAACTGTACGTTCGTATGGTCGGCACGACACATGAAGTTGATAAAAATAAAATGTTTTTTTTCGTGAAACGTTATATGATTAATACTCTCGTTAATACCAATCATACGAATATCATGAACCGAAAGTCCCGTTTCTTCGAATACTTCCCGTTTTAGCGCTTCTTCCATAGTTTCGCCTAATTCGATATGGCCTCCCGGAATCACAAATTGGTTGCTCCATTTGTGCGATTTGCAAAGGAATACCCTATCATCAGAATTTAATATGGTTGCACCTACGGTGACTTCGGGATATGGGTTCATAATTGTAAAATGTTGTTTTAAATATTATCACTCATTTAACGAATTTCTCTTCACAAAATACGAATATTATTTGTCAACATCAAAAACGGGAAATATATCTTTCAACGAAAACAAAATGTTATCATCCGATAGCACCCTCTCCCTCTCTTACATTCTTCGCTGCCAACTTATCCATAATCATCGCAATTGCTCCATCTCCGGTTACGTTACAGGCTGTTCCAAAACTATCCACCGCAATATAAACCGTAATCATCAACCCGATCATCTGCTCGTTGAACCCTAGCATACTTTGAATTATTCCGATGGCAGCCATGATAGCTCCGCCGGGAACACCAGGTGCAGCAATCATCGTGATGCCTACCATAAAAATAAAGCCGATGAAAGTGGCAAAATCAACCGGCACACCGATGAAATACATAATCGCCAGTGAAAAACCTACTATCTTCATCACGCTTCCGGCTAAATGAATGGTTGCACAAAGGGGAATTACAAACGAAGCAATACTCGGATTTATCTTGTTATTGAGTGCGCATTGCAGTGTAACGGGAATAGTGGCCGCTGAAGAAGATGTTCCCAGAGCCGTCATATAAGCAGGGAGCATAGTTTTTAATGCTTTCATCGGATTGCGTCGTGAGATAGCTCCCGCTACAAAGTATTGGATAAGCAACAACATAATGTGTAGCACAAAAATTACCGAGATCACTTTCAAAAAGAGCATAATCACAGAATAAACCTGTCCGGTGATGGAGATGGAAAGAAACATCCCGAAAATATAGATAGGTAACAACGGAATAATTACGGATCCGATAATCATTGTAATGATATCCCTAAAATCGGAAAACGCTTTTTGCAGCGTGTCTCCTTTGATCAGTGAAAGCCCGATTCCAACACAAAACGACAAAATCAACGCCGACATCACATCCATAACGGGCAACATCCCGATACTGAAAAACGATTTCACGGCTCCTTCTTCAATATTTTGTACAGCTTCAGCATTAATTCCACTGGTTATAATATTTGGAAAAACTGCCTGACACGAAAAATAGGTGAAAAAGCCTGAAAAGAGCGTGGAAATATAGGCGATAACCGTTGTAATGAGTAATAGTTTTCCGGCTCCTTTTCCCAATTCACCAATAGCAGGTGCAACTAGTCCGATAATAATAAGCGGAATAATAAACGATAAAAAATTACCGAATAAATCGTTAAATGTGGCAAAGATCCGCGCAAACCACATCGGCACAAACTGGCCGAGGATTATTCCCAAAATAATAGCGATAACAACGCGCCCTAACAATGGTATTTTAGATAGTTTCATTTTTCGGATATTAATAGTGTAAAAGTACATTTTTTTCCCGATAAACCAATCTTCATCTCCACTGAAATGGACACTATGTACATCGTCTAAAAATAAATATGTATTTTTGCAGTATAATTGTTAAACATAATGTTGAATAAAGAACCCAATAACATAGTATACTCACCCACCGTAATCGATTTCGTTACCGTTGCCGTGGAATTTTGTGTATTTCTCGAAAAGGAAGAGACCATTACGTGTGAAAAGTGGATCGACAAGATGCTAAAACTGCTACCGTTAATGTACATTAAAGCGTCACTTTTGCCGAAAACAGTTGAGATAAACGACGAGCAGCCAGAAACATTTGTTAAGGAAGAAGATTACGTTCGTGTAGCGGCTTCCGTTTCATCGATTATGGGTGAAGAAGATGTCTATCTCGATGTTTTCGTGGAAGACATGAAATACAGTGAACGGCCAATTTCGGCGTTTGTATCGGAAAATATTGCCGATATATATCAGGATGTCCGTAATTTCGTTTCTGTTTATCAGTACGGTCTGACCGATCAGATGAATGATGCCCTTCTTGTATGCAAACAGAACTTTCAAACCTATTGGGGACAAAAACTGATAAATGTGTTGCGACCACTACATTCGATACTTTACAACGGTGATGAAAACAATAATTTATTGGAAACCGATTTAAACGAGGAGGATCTGTGGGACTGACCATTTCAAAAGAGCAAGTTGCAGAACTTCCGTTGGAGATTTTCGACGGAAAAATAATTGTTGTGGAGCACAAAAGTAAGGTAGAGAAGGCAGTTACTGATTTAATGAAGTATTCTAAATTAGGATTTGACACGGAAACCAAACCGGCTTTTAAACGCGGACAGGTTCATAAAGTGGCTTTGATGCAGCTTTCAACCATCGATGTATGCTATCTTTTCCGATTGAATAAAATCGGGTATCCCGATGAGCTGGACGAAATAATCTGCAATCCCAATATTAAGAAAATCGGTCTTTCGCTTCGTGATGATTTTGCTGCCATTCGTAAACGATCGGAGAAAAAACCACAAAACTTCATCGATTTGCAAACCTTTGTTGATGAATATGGAATAGACGACAATAGCCTGCAACGCATTTATGCTATCCTTTTCGGCAGGAAAATTTCAAAAAACCAACGACTCTCCAATTGGGAAGCCAATTACCTGACTGAACCACAAAAAAATTATGCAGCCATAGACGCGTGGGCTTGCCTGCGAATCTATAATCACCTGATTAACAATGGAATCGAATAAAAAAAATCATATCGTACTTCGTCCTAAAAAAGAGGAATCTCTACGCCGATTTCATCCGTGGGTATTTTCCGGGGCCATTGCTAAAAAACCGGAAAACTTGCTTGAAGGAGACATAATTAAAGTTTTTTCCTCCTCGGGCGAGTTTTTGGGTGTCGGACATTTTCAAATCGGAAGTATTTCTGTGCGCATTTTATCGTTTACGGATGAGCCGATAGATGAGGATTTCTACGTTCGACGAATTTCCGCAGCATACAATATGCGCAAAGAGATAGGACTCCTACGCTCCGACAACAATACTTACCGTCTCATTCACGGCGAAGGCGACTTCCTGCCCGGCTTGATTATCGACATCTATGGAAATACGGCTGTTGTTCAGGCACATTCGGTTGGCATGGATACTGACAAGAAAAAAATAGTTGCAGCATTACAAGCTGTTTTTGGCAAAGAAAAACTTGAGAATATCTACTACAAATCGGAGGGGACACTTCCATTCAAAGCCGATATTGCATCTACTGACGAATACTTGTTAGGCGGAAAAAACGTTGACGTCATAGCCATTGAGGATGGATTAAAATTCAATATCGACTGGCTTCGCGGACAAAAAACCGGATTTTTTGTTGATCAACGCGAAAATCGCAGCTTGCTCGAGAAGTACGCACATGACAAGGATGTGTTGAATATGTTTTGCTATACGGGTGGATTTTCGGTTTACGCACTTCGTGGCGAAGCGAAATCGGTACACTCAGTAGATAGTTCGTCAAAAGCAGTATCAATTACCGATGAGAATGTAAAACTCAATTTCGGAGACGAGCAATGTCACTCCTCCTTTTCAGAAGACGCTTTCAAGTTCTTAAGAGAATCTGAGAAAGACACGTATGACTTGATTATTCTTGACCCTCCGGCTTTTGCCAAACACCGCGGAGCTATAAACAATGCATTGCAAGGATACAAAAGGCTCAACTTAGCGGCGTTGGAAAAAATAAAACCCGGTGGAATTCTGTTCACATTCTCTTGCTCACAGGTCATCAGCAAAGAACAGTTTCGTCTAGCAGTCTTCAGCGCAGCCGCTATATCAGGCAGAAAAGTCCGGATATTACACCAGCTCACTCAACCTGCCGATCACCCAATAAATATTTATCACCCCGAAGGAGAATACCTGAAAGGATTGGTTTTACATGTTGAATAAAGTGTGAAAAAACACTTATTAATCATATAAAATCTCCTTTTTAGGTTAATAGTTACAAAATAAGGCCGATTTATAGTCGATATATTTGTCGGTTACCTGAAAACCCCTTATATTTGCATCGTGTTTTTCATGGTATTAGATTTAAGGTTAACAATGAAGATTGGTTGTCGTGAGACAACCTTTCCTTTTTTATAGACATCACCCCACCCTCTCGCCTCCTTTTCACAAATTATAATCATTCAGATTTCGAAGTTGAAATGTTAATCGCTATTTTTGTACAAGAATTTATACAGCGATGGATTTCAGGACAAGAGTAAACATTTCAAAACCAAATTTCGAGATAGGTCATTCTACTAAAATGATGCTGTCAGGTTCCTGTTTTTCAGAAAACATCGGTAACAAGTTGAGGAAAAGCAAATTTCGGGTAAAAGTAAACCCGTTCGGAATTGTATATAATCCGCTCTCCGTCGCAACAGTTATAAGACGATTGCTTTCCAATAAATATTTTGATGAAAGTGATCTTGTTTTTCACAACGATGTTTATCAAAGTTTTCTACATCATGGTTCATTCTCACATCCTAATAAGGATATCTGCCTGAGAAATATTTCTGAATCATTTGCAGATGCAACTGTTTTTATCCAAGAAACAGATATTTTTCTGATAACTTTTGGAACAGCATATGTTTACAGATTAAAATCGACCGGAGAAGTAGTGGCAAATTGCCATAAATTTCTGCCGGACACATTTACCAGAGAGAGATTAACCGTTGAAGAAATCGTGGAGGAATGGAGCGAAATCATTAGTTTGATATTAAAACATAACCCATCAGCAAAATTCATTTTTACAGTTTCTCCCATACGCCATTGGAAAGACGGCGCACACGAAAACCAAATCAGCAAATCCATACTTCATTTGGCAATCGAAAAATTGCATAACAAGTTTGAGAGCGCACTTGTCTATTTCCCTGCATACGAAATTTTACTGGACGAATTGCGCGATTATCGGTTTTTTGCCGAAGATATGATGCATCCATCACCGGTTGCTATCGATTATATTTGGCAACTCTTTTGCGAAACTTTCTTCTCAAAAAGGACTATTGACATAACCAGAGAATGGCAACAACTAAAACAGTCGCTAAACCATAGGCCGCTGAACGAAGGAATAAATAGCCATTATCAATTCCTGAAACAAACTTTGCAAAAGCTAATCGTTTTTCAAAATAATTATCCTCAAGTTGATTGCAACCAGGAAATTGAACTTTTAAAAGAAAAAACAAAAAGATGAATTATTCAATCTCAAAAATAGCATCCATACTCGGAGTTAAAAATCAGGTTTTCACAGATATCGAAATATCAGTTCTGCTTACTGACAGCCGCAAGTTGAGTAATCCGCAGGAAACGCTGTTTTTCGCCATTGAGACCAAACAAAATGATGCCCACAAATTCATCTCTGATTTGTATTATTCCGGAGTCAGAAATTTTGTAGTGACCAAACTTTTTCCGGAATGGAAATCTTTTGCAGGTGTTAATTTTTTACAAGTAACAAACACGCTTCAGGCTTTACAAAAACTAGCTGCTTATCATCGGAAACAATTCAATATTCCCGTTATCGGGATAACCGGAAGTAATGGAAAAACCGTTGTCAAAGAGTGGCTTTACCAACTTTTGGAAGAAGATTACAACATTGTCCGGTCGCCTCGAAGTTACAACTCTCAAATTGGTGTTCCCTTGTCAGTTTGGGAACTAAATAAGGACACCACGTTAGCCATATTCGAGGCTGGAATTTCACAACCCGACGAAATGGAATACCTTGAACCAATAATCCGTCCCACAATCGGGGTTCTCACCAAATTGGGAGAGGCACATCAGGAGAATTTCACATCACAACAGCAAAAGTGTACGGAGAAACTAGAACTTTTTGTCAACAGCGATATATTTGTATACGAGGAAGATAATAAAGTTATACATCAATCGGTAGACACGATGGTACTTTCACAAAAATCATTCTGTTGGTCAAGGAAATATCCTGACGCTCCGCTTTATATCCGAAGAATCGATAAAAATGAGAATAAAACCACTATTCACTACTCGTTCCTTAATTTCGAATACTCAGTTTCCATTCCCTTTATAGATGAAGCATCGGTTGAAAATGCAATCAGCTGCCTGGCAGTTATGCTATATTTAAATGTAAAACCTGAAAAGATATCCATCCGGATGATGAAGTTAGAGCCTGTAGCAATGCGTTTGGATGTACGTCAGGGGAAAAAAAACTGTACAATTATCAATGACTCGTATAACTCCGACATCAATTCCATTAAAATTGCACTGGATTTCCAACAACAACGAATGGTGGATCAATCGTTGAAAAAAACACTTATAATCTCTGATATTCTGCAAACAGGAATTATGCCTAAATCTCTTTTTAAACGGGTAGCAGAATTGGTACAGCAAAGCGGGATAGAGAAACTCATCGGGATTGGACACGATATTTTCGAGAATAGTAGTATTTTCTCTGTGCCAGAAAAGTATTTTTTCCGTTCCACAGAAGATTTTATCCGTTCTAATAAATGGAAAGAATTTGAAAATGAGCTAATTTTATTGAAAGGAGCCAGAAAATATCATTTCGAACAGATAAATGAGCTTTTGGAACAGCGTATTCACGAAACCATACTGGAAATAGATTTGGATGCTCTTGTTCATAATTTTAACTTTTATAAGTCGAAAATATCCTCGCACACAAAACTCGTCTGTATGGTGAAAGCCAATGGATACGGAGCCGGAGCGGTAGAAATTGCCAAAACATTGCAATATCACCGATGCGAGTATTTTGCGGTTGCAGTTGCCGAAGAAGGTATTGAATTGAGGAAAGAAGGTATCTCGGCGCCTATTATCGTTCTTAATCCGGAAGTCAATGGATTTGAAGAACTCTTCTCAGAGGATTTAGAGCCGGAAGTTTATAATTTTAGAATTCTGGATGCATTCATTCGTGAAGCTGAACGGCGCGGAATAACCAACTACCCCATTCACGTGAAAATCGATACGGGGATGCATCGGTTGGGATTTCTTCCGACACAACTTCCGGAATTGATGATTAGATTGAAGTCGCAAAAAGGGTTAAAAGTTAAATCTGTTTTTTCGCATCTTGCCGCTAGTGAAAGTTGGCTGTTCGATGATTTTACACAAAAGCAAATTGATATTTTAGATGCTGTACACAAAGAAATTGAGAAAGAGGCTGGTCATTCTGTTTGGAAACATATTCTTAATTCTGCCGGAATTGAACGATTTCCCAATTCACAATGGGATATGGTCCGGTTGGGAATCGGACTATATGGTGTAAGTGCCAGTGGATTGAATGGACTGAAAAACGTTTTCACATTAAAATCGACTATTTTACAAATAAAAAATATACAAAATCACGAAACCATAGGTTATGGTAGAAAGGAAGCTCTTAACCGTGATGCAAGAATCGCAACTATTCGCATAGGTTATGCCGACGGATTAGACAGAAAATTCGGGAACAGAAATGGCAAAGTACTTATAAATGGAAAGTTTGTACCCATCGTAGGAAATGTGTGTATGGATCTCTGTATGGTCGACGTAACTGATATCGATGCAAAAGAAGGTGACATAGTGATAGTGTTTGGAGAAAATTTATCGGTCATAGATCTTGCCGAAAGTATCGACACCATTCCTTACGAAATACTTACTTCTGTTTCACCGCGAGTAAAACGCGTATATGTGAAAGAATAAACAATCAACAATTATAAAATGGAACAATTAAACTTAACCACGCCGTCGCTTTTGTTTTCGGCTATCTCATTATTGATGCTTGCATACACTAACCGATTCCTATCATACGCACAATTAGTAAGAAACTTAAAAGAAAAGGTTATAGAAGATAAAGACTCAGTAGCTCTTAATCAAATCGCTAATTTACGAAAAAGGCTAAATCTTATCCAAAGTATGCAGGTTTACGGAATAATGAGTCTTTTACTCTGCGTGGTAAGCATGTTTTTTATTTATGTAAAAATGTACAATGCAGCGGGATACATATTTGGAGTTGCTTTGGTCTTGCTTATTATTTCTCTGGCAATTTGTGTTCGCGAAATAGTAATTTCGATGAAATCATTAAACTTACATTTAAACGATATGGAAGAACTTGAAAAGTAAATAAACATAAATTCATTCCAATAAAAAAAGCATCTCAATCGAGATGCTTTTTTATGCTATTATTTACTTACTGAACTTATTCAGCGAAGAAGATAGCTACGCGGTTCCAGTCGTTTTCTGCGTAAGGTTGTTCTGTATCACCTTTCCAGTCAACAGAGATGCGGCTGCTGTCAATTCCGTATTCGTTAATCAACGCGTCAGCAACAGCTTTAGCACGTTTTTCTGAAAGAGCTAAGTTGTAAGCAGGTGTTCCTGTTTGTCTGTCAGCATAAGCAACAATGTTAACTTTTGCATTTGGATTAGCTTTCAAGTATTCAGCAGTGTTATAAACGCTTACTTGTTGACCTTTGTCAATTTTGTAAGAATCGATGCGGAAGAATACTACGTTAGGAACGTAAACACTTTCGCTAACTGCAGGAGCAACTTCAGGACAATCAGGACAAGATTCCGGTCTTTTTCTGAGTTCTTCGTTTTCAGCGCGAAGTCTGTTGATTTGACTGTTAAGATCGTTGATCAGGTTGTAATCCATCAATTCAGCAGGAGTGAATTCTTGTTTTCCTCCAAGACCAAATTTGATACCAGCAGTTCCAGTTAACATGCTGTCATAATCGTAATCACCACCTGTAGGAGATCCATCAAAAGTTTCCTGCATTACTCTCCATCCCAATTCAAGGAAAAGAGCAACACTTCTTGACAATTGGAAATTGTTGATTAAACCAACATTATAAGTAAGTGATTGATTTTGATGTTTGAATAAATCACCATCAGGATTTACTTTTTTCCAATCTTCGTTCAGACCGTACATATAACCGATACCAAGATAAGGAGCAATATTCCATACTCTGTCAGGATTATAACCACCCAAAGCATTTGTCATGTTCCACATCAAATCAAGGTGACCTCCTAGCCAATTTTGCTCCGGACCAAAAGGAACGTTAGCAACGTGTTTGATATGACCTCCGTCAATAACTAAACGAGCTCCCCAAACCGGTGAGTTCCAACGACCAATTTCGATTTGACCCATCCATCCTAAACGATCACCAAAACTAGCGTCTGCGTCATTTTCAGCTTTGGTTAAATAAAGATTTGTTCCACCACCAAGACCTATGTACCAGTGGTCACTAGCTTTGTCCTTCAGGTACACTGTACCGTTAGAAACGTTTTGTACTTCTTGTGCACTCATGCTGAATGCAAAAAGAGCAGTAATTAAAAGTAAACTAAACTTTTTCATAAATTTAAATTCTAATTAAAATTTGTTTTATTACAATAACTCGATAATTTAATGTCTATAGTTAATACTGTTAGGTATAATCTGCTTTTTATAACATTTATATTTTTAAAATGTTCGCAAAAGATTAAAAAACTTATAAAATTTGCTTTTCTTAAGCGAAATCAACGCAAAGATAAATCTAATTTCCAAAACTCAATCGCTTTTTTAAGAAAAAATGATGAAAAGGCGCTACTTTAGGGTATTTTTCCACATTTTTTTAACTTAAAAGCTTAAAATCACCCTAAATAGCTTTTTAACAGTTTACTTCTTGAGTCCTGACGGAGCCTTCTTATGGCTTTTTCTTTGATCTGGCGTACTCGCTCACGTGTAAGCTGAAATTTATCACCAATTTCCTCCAAAGTCATTTCCTGGCACCCAATTCCAAAGAACATTTTTATTATGTCGCTTTCGCGTTCTGTTAGGGTTGCAAGAGCACGATCAATTTCCTTTTGCAATGATTCATTAATCAATGTCCTATCGGCAATAGGTGCATCATCGTTCACAAGAACATCTAACAAGCTGTTATCCTCACCTTCAACAAAAGGTGCATCCATTGAGATATGCCTTCCCGAAACTTTCAATGAATCGGTAACTTTATCTACCGATATATCAAGTTCGATGGCCAGTTCTTCAGCTGAAGGACGACGTTCATTTTCCTGTTCAAACTTTTGGAATGCCTTGCTTATCTTATTCAGAGAACCTACCTGATTAAGTGGTAATCTGACGATCCTTGACTGCTCTGCCAATGCCTGCAGAATGGATTGGCGAATCCACCATACTGCATAACTGATAAACTTAAATCCACGCGTTTCATCAAATTTTTCAGCAGCTTTAATCAGCCCGAGATTTCCCTCATTTATCAAGTCAGGAAGACTAAGTCCTTGGTTTTGGTATTGTTTTGCTACCGATACAACAAACCGCAAATTAGCTCTTGTCAACTTCTCAAGGGCTTTTCTGTCACCCTTTTTGATTGCCTGAGCTAATTCCACTTCTTCTTCAACAGTAATCAGGTCTTCTCGACCTATTTCCTGAAGATACTTATCCAAAGAAGCACTTTCACGATTTGTAATCGATTTTGTTATTTTTAATTGTCTCATTTATTATATTTTATCCTTTCTACTCTAAATTGGGGTGCAAAGATACTGCTTTTTTCTCAATTTGTAAATTTTGAAATTTCTTTAATCGTATCTCTTTTTAATAGCGAAGGATTTGGATATATCCAAACCCTTTGCTATAGAAACACACTTCAGTATGTTTTTGTTACAGAAAAAACCGCCAATTAACTTTAATTAACTCAATTCTCTACTTAGCACCCTGAGATAGGTCAATAGCAATGTATTGTGTTCTTCCATTTGGATAAAAACCAGCAATTAAAATTACTTTGTCCTGACTGCTACTACTTACCGTTGAAACAATTTTGGAAATATCGCTTCCACTATTCACGGGCGTATTGTTGACACGCATAATAATAAATCCCTTATTTATTCCTTCTTTTCTGAACAAACCACTGTTATCAACACTGGCAACCTCAACGCCGCTGTTAATTCCAAGCTGTTGTTTTCTGTTATTAGGAATATCGTTGAAAGTGGCACCCAACAAACTCATACTATCCGAACTTCTTTGAATATCGGTATTTCCTGCATCGTTTTTCAATTCGACAGTGTAGGAGTGTTCTTTTCCATTTCTATCAACCGTAACTTTTACTTTATCTCCGGGACGATATCTGCTCAGCTGATCTTGCAATCCGGCAAAATTCCTGATCTGCACGTTATTTATTGATTTAATAACGTCTCCTTTTTCCAATCCTGCTGCTTTAGCGGCACTCCTGTCACCAAAATCTTCTACCATAACTCCCACTATTTGCGATAATTCAGTTGCTTTAGCAGGATCCTGACGTCTGATCATTTCAATGTTTGGCACCTGAATTCCCAAAACAGCCCTTTGTACAGTGCCATATTGTTTCAAATCTGCAGCTACTTTTCCGGCAATTGAAATGGGTACGGCAAAAGCCAGACCATTAAAATCACCCGATTGAGAGAAAATCGCTGTATTTATTCCAACCAATTCACCTCTTGTATTTACCAGAGCTCCACCACTATTTCCACGGTTAACAGCTGCATCAACCTGGATAAATGACTGAATTCCTAAGTTACCGCCTACAATATTTCCTCTGTTTTTTGCACTTACTATTCCGGCGGTTACGGTAGAAGTAAGATTAAACGGATTTCCAACAGCAAGCACCCACTCTCCTACTTGTAATGCATCGGAGTTCCCGAAAGTGAGATAAGGGAAATCGTCTCCTTCGATTTTGATTAAAGCAATATCAGTTTGCGGATCAGTTCCAACAACTTTAGCTGTCATTTCTCTGTTGTCGTTCAAAGAAACAGTCACTTCAGTTGCGCCTTCCACAACGTGGTTATTCGTGATTATGTACCCGTCTTTCGAGATAATCACACCCGAACCAAATCCGATCTGCTCACGTGGTTGTGTGTTTCTTTCACCAAAGCCGAAGAAAAAGTCAAACGGATTCATATATTGCTGCTGACTGATGGACTTAACCTTCACGTGAACAACTCCATTTACAGATTTGGATGCAGCTTCGGTAAAATCAGGATAACCTTGTTGAGTTGTTAAATTAGCTAGCCTTACATTTTTATCTTGATCAAAGGAGTCAGCGTATTGATTTTGCTCAATCGTTGCCGAAGAGTCTGTTATTCCCTTCGTATTATTTTTCGAAAAGGTATTGTACCCAAATAGAGTAATTACCGAACTAAGAATGGCAACAATAATAATCGCCATAATGTTTTTTACGCTTCCAGTATTCATATCACTTAAATTAGTTTGAATTTTAACATTTACACAAATGTAGAAACAAAAAGTGTACAAGAGTTTATTTTAAGCTTCCTTTTTTGACACTTTTAACTAAAAAAACAATCGATTAACCCGCTTTAACCGTGCAAAATACAATTTCAAAATTTTTAAATGTCAG
>ENA-UOOM01002665-UOOM01002665.1-fermentation-metagenome-genome-assembly--contig:-NODE-2665-length-14249-cov-4.826335_pt1 | contig 14249 bp, 10 predicted proteins | sample MGYA00245781_ERZ724031 | MGnify/ENA primary metagenome ERZ724031 (study PRJEB28704, sample SAMN03018317) | fermentation metagenome | biome: anthropogenic terrestrial biome; feature: soil; material... | reverse complement strand
GAAAAGGAAGCCGCACAGCGGAAAGTGATAGCACTTTCCGGGGCGATGTTCCTGGCGGGCTTTATTGTTGCGGGCTTGGATTTCCGGTATGGCTGGTCCCGGGTGCCCCTATTTTTTGTTACCCTAGCGGCGCTGGTCTTCCTTCTGGGTTACGCCTTGTATGCCCTGGTGCTGCGCCAGAATGCCTGGCTCGCGCGAACCGTGGAGATCCAGCAGGGCCAGCACCTTGTTGATTCTGGTGTTTACGGTGTTGTGCGGCACCCGATGTACACGGCCACGCTGCTGCTTTTTATGGCGATGCCGCTGATTTTAGGCTCCTGGTTTGCGCTGCTGATCTTTCTTGCCTACCCCTTGATCATCCGGAAGCGCATACTTAATGAAGAAGCAGTATTAAAAGCCGGTTTACCCGGTTACGCGGACTACTTAACCAGGGTACGCTGGCGCTTGATCCCTTATCTCTGGTAGCAGGCAATGCTTCACCGGGCTCAAAGCCCCGCGGGGCAAACATGTTAGAATCGCAGTTCGTATGAAGGCAGTTCCGCAACTCGTATTGGGCTCAGGCTCCCCGCGCCGCAAAGAACTTCTGGCGCTCTTTGGCATGCCTTTCAGCGTACGGCCGGCGGAAATTAATGAAGCGCCATTGCCAGGCGAAGCGGCCGGGGATTACGTTGCCCGGCTGGCTGGCGAGAAGGCTGCCAGCAATGGCCTGGAACCGCAGGAGGCCCTGATCGCCGCCGATACCACCGTTGCCTTTGAGGGCAGGCTGATCGGCAAGCCGCGCGATGCTGCCGAGGCCTTGGAGTTTCTGCAGAACATGCGCGGGCGCTGCCATCAGGTGCATTCCGCGGTCTGCCTGCGCTACCAGGAGCGTCAGCAACTGGAATCCTGCACCACCGCGGTTTACATGCGCTACTACACCCCGGAAGAACTGGATGCTTACATCAGCAGCGAAGACTGGCGGGATAAAGCTGGCGGCTACGCCATCCAGCACGCCGGCTTCCACCCGGTGGAGCGCATCGAAGGCTGCCACGCCAACGTGATGGGCTTGCCGCTCTGCAGCCTGCAAAACCTTTTTGAGGCGGCCGGACTAGCCGGCAACGCCGACATCGCCCGGGACTGCATGTGCTATCTGCAGATCGATTGTCCGGTCTGGCGGGAGATCCGCCGGATAGAAACAGCATGAAACGCCTGCTGCTCGTATTCCTCAGCCTGAGCCTGCTCCTGGTTGCCTGCAAGGGCCCAACCCCAACAGCCGCGCCGCAGCCCACCCCCACGGGTTTGCCCACTGCGCAGATCAGTGTTTCCGAGGCCCCCAACCCCGAAGCCGCGGCCAAGGCCTTTCTGGAAGCGGCAAAAACGGAAGATTACGAAACCATGTACGGCCTGCTAAGCCAGGGCGCCCAGGCTGGGATCAGCCAGCAGGACATGGTAAAGACTTACATGGACTCCTACGGCGCGCTTACCTTTGCCAGTATGGAATACGAACTGCGCTCCTTTGCCATCCTTAACCCAAATGCCGCCCAGGTGGCCTATACCATCACCTACCTCACCAACCGCCTGGGCAAGATCAGCCGGGACACCCTGCTCAACCTGAGCCTGGAAGGCGGCGAATGGAAGGTAGCCTGGAGCCCCACGGCTATTCTGCCGGAGCTGGTCAACGGCCGCAGCCTGAAGCTGGATATCGACCCTTCTGCGCGGGGAAATATCTACGATAAAAATGGGAATGCCCTGGTAGCGCAAGTGAAGGCCGTGCAGCTGAGCGTGCGGCGCGACCTGCTTCCCGCGGATGAGCAGGCCTACTTTGTGAGCATGATGGCCAATTTGTGCGGCATCACTGAAGCCAGGGTGAGCACCCTGATGAACGTTGGCAACCTGGATTGGAAAAACCCGATCTGCCAGGTGAGTCAGGAACAGGCTCAGCGCTTTCAGACCGACCTGGATTTTTACACCCGCGGCGGCAGCCTGCTGATCGACGAATCCGTCACCCGCAGTTACGCGGCCGGTGGGGTGGCCGAACATGCCGTCGGTTTTGTGCACCCCATCCCGGCAGATCAGGCCGAGCGTTACAAGCGCCTGGGCTACAGCCCGGATGCCCTGGTAGGCGTGGACGGCCTGGAAGCCTGGGGCGAAACCTACCTCAACGGCCTGCCCGGGCTAACCCTGCGGGTGGTGGAACCCGGCGGCCAAACCGTGACGAACATCGCCAGCGCCGAAAAGGTTGTGAGCGCCTCGATCACCACCACCATTGATAGCGAGCTGCAAACCCGCATCCAGAACAGCCTGGCTGACTACCGGGCGGCAGTAGCGGTAATGGAAAAAGAAACCGGCCGGGTCATCGCTCTGGTGAGCAACCCCGGCTTTGACCAAAACAATCTGGCCACCCTGAACGAAGAGAACCAGCCGGCCCTCAACCGCGCGACCCAGGGAGCCTACCCGCTGGGCTCGGTGTTCAAGCCCATTGCCATGGCAACCGCGCTTGAAGCCGGCATCTACCGGGCCGATTCCGTGCTTAACTGTTCGCACACCTGGGAAAAAGACGGCTGGACGGGTTACGACTGGACCTACTGGTCCGAACTGCCCGCATCCGGCCCGCTCACCCTGGAGGAGGGCTTGATGCGCTCCTGCAATATTTGGTTTTACGAGATCGGCTGGCAGCTCTGGCAGTTAAACTACAAAAGCGACCTCTACGACATGGCCAAGGCCTTTGGCCTGGGTGAGCGAACCGGAATTGAAGTGGGCTCCTTCCCCGGCAAGCTGGAGATGCCCACGGACGCCTTTACCAATTCCCAGCTGGCCATCGGCCAGTCCACCTTGCAGAGCAACCCCATCCAGGTGGTGGATTATTTGGGCGCCATCGGCAACGACGGCACACTTTACCGCCCCACGCTGGTAGAGAAGATCACCCCCATTGATGGCAGCACGGATGTCTACAGCTTCAGCCCGGAAGTACGCCGCAACCTGCCCGTCAGCCTGCAGAACCTGCAGGACATCCAGGATGGGATGATCATGGTGATGCGCAACCCCAGCGGTACCGCGGCGCACGTGATGCGCGGGCTCAAGGGCAATATTGCCGGCAAAACCGGTACTGCGCAAACCGGCATCCCGGGCATGGACGAACACGCCTGGTTTGGCGGCTATACCTTTAATAACAACCCCAACCTGCCGGACATCGCCATTGCCATCGTTTTCGAGAACGCCGGTGAAGGCGCCGATTACGGCGCGCCGCTCTTCCGGCGCATTGTTTCCTTGTATTATTCCAATTACAAAGATCCCGGCGGCACTATGCCCTGGGAAGACGCCCCTTACGTACCATCAACGGAGACGCCCACACCTGAAAGCTGAGAAAACTTCTACGGATATGGACCTGACCGGCCTGGTGATCCGCTCCCAGGCAGGTTACCTGACCGTGCGCACAGAAAAAGGCGACATAATCTGCCGCATGCGCGGACGGCTGCGCAGGGGCCGGGCCGAAGGCGACCGGGTGGCCGTAGGCGACCGGGTGCGGGTTTCACGCAACGCGGATGGCAGCGGGAACATCGAGGAAGTATTCCCCCGGGAGCGCGTGCTTTCCCGGGCGCTTTCCGGCGTGAATTACGAGTACGAGCAGATCATCCTGGCTAACCCAGACCAGGTGCTGCTGGTGTTTTCCATCCAAAACCCGGAACCCCGGCTGCGGATGCTGGACCGTTTTTTGGTCATCGCTGAGCGCGAACACATCCCGGCGATCATCGTAGCCAACAAGCTGGACCTGACCAGCCAGATGCAGGCCGAGGAAGTTTTTGGGGTGTATCAACGCATCGGATACGAGGTGATCTACGCCAGCGCGCGAACCGGAGAAGGCGTAGCCGATATCCGTGAGCGCTTGCAGGGTAAACTGAGTACCCTGGCGGGACCCTCTGGGGTGGGCAAGAGCAGTTTGCTCAATGCCGTGCACCCAGGCCTGGAATTGGCCGTGGGGCAGGTGAGCCAGGGGCTGGGGAAAGGCAAAGGCCGGCACACCACCCAGGTGCGCCAGCTCTTTGAATTGCCCGGCGGGGGTTGGGTGGCAGACGTGCCCGGCATGCGCACCCTGGCGCTTTGGGACATCGAGCCGGAAGAACTGGACGCCTACTTCCGGGAGATCGCCCCGCTGGTTGCCAACTGCCAGTTCTCTGATTGCACGCACAGCCACGAACCGGGCTGCGCGGTTCAGAAGGCTGTACACGCCGGCGAAATTGACCAGGACCGTTACGAGTCTTACCTGAGGCTGCGCTTTGGCGGGCCTCCGGAGATCGAAGAGGATGATGATGAAGAATAGGACCATACTTTTAATAGGATTGGCCCTGAGCTTGTTGATTTCGGCTTGCGGCGGTGAAGGCCGGGCAAGCCTGCCTGCGCCTCAGCCAAGCCAAACGCCGGTATTACCCACGGCTACCCAGGCCCCAACGGCCACGCCCACTCCGCGCACGCTCACGATCTGCACCCGGCAGGACCCCCAGGGCCTGAACCCCTACGATGGCAGGACCAGTATTTCGAAGCAAACCGCGCTGGGCATTCTGACCGGCAGCCTGGCGGGCAATGAAACCCTGCTGCCGCTGGAACTCACGGCGAGCACGCTTTACCGGGTTCCCGTAAGGACCGGCACGATGGTCTTGACCACCAGCGGGGAGGTTTTGCCCCTGGTATCCGGCCTGCAGGTATGGCCGGCTGGATGTCACGGGTCTGAATGCGCACTTACCTGGGACGGCGAAAGCGAACTCAGCATGGACCAGCGCGTGTATCAGTGGGACCTCAGCCCTGATTTTTCCTGGCAGGACGGCACGCCCCTGCAAGCCCAGGACTTTGTGCTTGGTTTCCAGGCATCGGCGGGGGTGCAAAACCGGGCGAACCTCTGGCGGCACGACATCACCGAGAGTATCAAGGCCCCCAATGCCCGGGCCTTAACCTGGACCCTGGTGCCCGGCCTGACCTCACCCGGCGAGGTGGGTTCGATCTTCCCCTGGCTGCCCTTGCCCAGCCAAATGCTGGCGGATCTGGACCCCAGCCAGATAGCCGCAAGCCCTGAACTGCAGGAAGGCCTGCCTTCCTGGGGGCCGTATCAGTTGGAGGCATACACCGCCGGTGAAAGCATGCGCTTTGCGCCTAACCCAGCCTACCCGGGCGAGCATGAGGGGCTTTGGAGCTACGACGGCCTGGAGCTGCGCTTTGTGAGCAGCGGTGATGAGGCCCTGGCTGCTTTTTCTTCCGGCGGCTGCGATGTTTTGGACCCCTCCTACCATTTTGATGCCGCGGATCTGGCCGCCAATGGTGCTGCCGTCAGCCTGGATGGGCCCGAAGCGATGAGCTTTTTGGTCATGGGCGTCAAACCGGCTGCCTTCGATGATGGGCACGCCGCCTGGAGCGATGAACGCGCGGACTACTTTGGCCAGCCTGAACTGCGCGAGGCCCTCCTGGCCTGCCTGGACCTGAATGCCAACTACCAGGCGCTCGCTGCGCCCCTGTATCCTGAGGGGTTTGTGGGCCCGGAATACGTCAAACCCTCCGCCCCAACCCTTCCCGACCCCAACGCCGCCTTGGAAGCGCTGGGCTGGCAGGATGCAGATTCTGACCCGGCTACACCGCGCGCGGCCCGGGGGCTGGAAAGCGTACGCGACGGCACCCCCTTGGCCCTGCGCATGCACACGGGCCAAAGCGCAGCGGATGCGCGCTATGCCGCTTTTATTGCCGGGCAGCTGGGCAAATGCGGGATTGCCGTGGAACATCTGCCCCTGGGCGCACAGGAGCTTTACGCTCCCGGCCCGGAGGGTCCGCTCTTTGGGCGGGATTTCGACCTGGCCCTGGTTTATTTTCAGCCCAGCGGCATGCGCTTCTGTTTGGACCAAACCGCTCTGCAGATCCCCGGCGAAGGCAACCACTGGGTAGGGATGAATATTTCCGGGTATAGCAGCCCGGCAGAAGAAGCCGCCTGTTTCAGCGGAACCGACCCGGCAGGCACGCCCAGCAATATTCCCAGTAACACCGCCTTGCCGCTCATCCCGCACCCCCAATTTTGGCTGGGATTGAATGCCGCGGGTGAATAAAAGCCTGCATAAAAATATGTGCGAAGTTTCACTAAGGTTAATAACCTGATACGAAAAGGCCTTGATGCATACTGTTAATATCAGCTTAAAAGGGCTTAAAAATCGGCGGAAACAGGCTGTTTTAGCCGATGAATACCCAAATCAAAGGCATAGGGCTTTGCTTGACAGTTTTTTTATCGAATGATAATATCGTTTAATACAGCCCAGGTTTTAAGGTACTGGGCGTTAGCATATGGAGAAGGTGATGCAAGGAAAACCGGCGAGGTTTAGTGGAGAACCCAGATCCTGTTTTGCGTGCATATCCGAGACCAATCATTCTTTAACCCACTTGAGGAGGAACACATAATGAAGCGTAAGTTGTTCATGGTTCTCAGTGTCGTTCTGGCCGCATCTATGCTGCTTGCAGCATGCACGCCCCCGGCCGCGCCCACTGCAGTACCCCCCGCTCCGGAGCCCACCGCGGCCCCCGTGGAGCCGACCGCCCCGCCTGCTGAGCCTACAGCAGCTCCAGAACCCACTGCGGTTCCGGAACCCACCAAAGCTCCCACGACCCGTAAGGGTGGCTGGTTGGACGAAATCGTTGTTTCCACTATCGACAACGCGTCCGTCATCACCCAACTGGAAGCCGACGCCATCGACATTTATGTCAACGGTATGGCCTCCACTCAGTTCGAAGAGCTCACTGCCTCCGGTTTGCCCTACAGCGCAACGAATGGCACCTATTACACCATTCAGTTCAACCCGGCCAAATTCACGGATACCGCTGCTGCCCCGAACCCCTTCGAGAGCCGCAAGATCCGCGAAGCCTTCAACTACATGATCGACCGCAACTACATCAACCAGGAGTTCTACGCTGGTGGTGCACTGCCCAAGTGGTTCATGATCATGACCAACTTTGGCGACTACGCCGACCTGGCTGAGAAAGTTCGCGAACTTGAAACCAAGTACGCTTTCAGCCTCGAAGCCGCTAAAGCGATTATCGATCCTGAGATGGAAGCCCTTGGCTACACCATCGAAGACGGTAAGTACATGTTCAATGGCGAACAGGCCAAAGTGGTCTTCCTCATCCGCAGCGATGGCGACCTGACCCGTCAGGCCTGGGGTAACTACCTCTCTGACAACATGGAACAGATCGGTTTTGCCGTGGAACGCCGCGAAGGCGCCGGCTCCGACCTGAGCCCTGTCTGGATCCAGAGCGACCCCGCCGAAGGCCAGTGGCACATGTACACTGGTGGTTGGGGTGCTTCGGTCCTCGACCGCGACCAGTCCAACATCTTCCAGGAAATGTTCCTGAACACTTCCGCCCAGGGTATCCCGGTCTTCCTGGCCAACGTCTCCGATCCTGAATTCCAGGAACTCGGCGATCGCCTGGCCCGCGGTGACTTCAAGACCCTCGAAGAACGCCATGAAATGATGCTCCGCGCCCTCGAACTGAGCCTGCAGGACTCCCTCCAGGTCGCAGTCGTGGACAGCAAACGCTTCGTTCCTTATCGCGAGGGCGTACAGGTTACGGCCGATCTGGCTGCTGGTGTTGAAAGCGCCCAGATCTATCCGCACACCCTGCGCTTCGCCGATCAGGAAGGTGGCTCCATGCGCTGGGCTACCCAGACCTTCCTCTTCGCTGGCCCCTGGAACCCCGTTGCCGGCTCCAACACAACCTCTGACCAGGGTGTTGGCCGCGCTACCTGGAGCTACCACTTCATCTACGACCCCTTCACTGGTTTGGTCCACCCCATGCACGCCAAGTCCGCAGTGGTTACGGCTCTGACCGACCTGCCCATTGGCACCACCCTCGATTGGGTGACCCTCGAACGCGCTGACGAAATCGTCGTGCCCGAGGACGTCTGGGTTGACTGGGACGTTGAAAAACAGGTCTTCATCACCAATGGCGAAAAGAATGGCACCACCCCTGTGAACGCCAACATCAAGACCGTTGTAACCTACAACGATGATGTCTTCGACGTGCCGTGGCATGATGGCGCCAAAGTCTCGCTGGCTGACATGGTTATGGGCTTGATCATGACCTTCGAACGCCCCAACGAGAAATCCGCTATTTATGACGAACAGGCTGTTGGCCCCTACCAGGTCTTCCTGGAAGGCTTCCGCGGCGTGAAGATCGCCTCCACCGATCCTCTGACCGTTGAATGGTACAGCATGAACTACAGCACCGATGCTGAGCTCACCGCTTATTGGTACGCCTTCTGGCCCAACTATGCCTTCGGGCAGGGTTCATGGGACATGATGGCCATGATGAACAAGGCTGAAGCCGACGGCAAGTTGGCCTACACCGATTACAAGGCCGCCGAGACCGAACTGGAACAGACCAGCCTGATCGCTGGCCCGAGCCTGGAGATCCTGGCCACCGCCCTGGATGAACTGATCGAAGCCAAGACCATCCCCTTCGAGCCCACCCTTGGTCAGTACGTTACCGAGGAAGAAGCACTCGCTCGCTACGAGGCCCTCAAAGCCTGGTACGCCGAGAAGGGTCACTTCTGGGTTGGAACCGGTCCCTACTATCTGGACACCCTGGATGTAACCGGCAAGAGCCTTGTGCTCAAGCACTTCGATGAATACCTCGATCCTTCAGATCGCTGGGACAACTACGCGGCCCCCAAGATCGCTGATGTTGAAATCGAAGGCCCCGGCCAGGTTACTGCCGGCGAAACCGCCACCTTCGACGTTTACGTCACCTTCGACAATCAGCCCTACCTGAACGACGACGTGAAACAGGTTAAATACCTGGTTTACGACGCCACCAACGCGGTAGTGGCTGTTGCGGATGCGACCCCCGCTGAAGATGGCCACTACACCATCGAATTGACTGCTGAGCAGACAACCGCCCTCGGCGATGGCGCGAACCGCCTCGAAGTTGCCGTGGTGCCGTTGGTTGTTGCCCAACCGACTTTCGCGAGTGTCGAGTTCGTTTCGGCCAAATAGTTATTTGAAGATTTAGCAGAAAGGGGCAAGTTTCTACAAACTTGCCCCTTTCTTGCCCCAATAAGGCGGTGCCCCAGATGACAACCGAAGCAAACGCAGAACCAATCAAAATTGATTACGGCAAAAGTGCTGCCGCCAGCACCTTTAAGCGTATTGGCCGTTTTATGGCCATGCGTTTAGTGCTGCAGCTTATTACTATTGTTATCGGCCTCTATATCACCATCATGATCGCCAATATGGGCGGTTATGTGGATACGATCTTGCGCGCTGAGATCACTGAGCAAGTCAATATGGAAGTGGCCGCCATGACGGCTAACAAACAGGTTTCTACTGAAACCCGCATGCAGATGGCCGCAGATATGATCCGCATGCGTGAAAAAACCGCTGGCCTGGACCAGCCTTTCATGCTCCGCTCCGTGCGCCACCTCTGGAACGCTCTGCGCCTGGAATTGGGGCGCGCGCGCTTCATGATCAGCGATCACGGCTCGCGCATGGTTAAGAACATCATTTTGGAGAAGCTGCCGCCAACGCTGCTGCTGATGGGCGCTTCGCAAGTAACCCTCTTTTTCGTGACTTTATTCCTCGCCTTGGGACTTTCAAGGTATTACGGCAGTTTTTGGGACAAACTGGTGGTAACGCTCTCGCCTACTTCCTCCATTCCTGCCTGGTTCTATGGTATTTTCCTGATTCTGATCTTTGCAGCCTGGCTGAAGGTTTTGCCTTTTGGCGGTATGGCCTCGCCCAACCCGCCCCAGGACCGCTGGCTGTACTTCCTGGACGTTTTGAAGCATCTGATCTTGCCGGCATCATCCCTTTTTATTTCGGGCTTCTTCATCAGCGTTTACGCCCGGCGCACCTTCTTCCTGATCTATTCCAGTGAAGACTATGTAGATATGGCCAAGGCCAAGGGACTCACTTCGCGGGATATTGAACGCAAGTACATCCTGCGCCCCACCCTGCCCACCATCATCACCCAGTTCGCCCTGCTGATGGTTGGCATCTGGACTGGCGCCACGCTCACCGAGACTGTTTTCAGGTGGCCTGGCCTGGGCACGACCATCTTTAGAGCAGTGCAGATCTATGACACCGCGGTCATCGTTGGCACGACCATCATCATGGCCTACCTGCTGGCGATCACCGTTTTCTTCCTCGATTTCGTTTATGCGATCGTTGACCCGCGCGTCAAGGTGGGGGGAGGCAGTAACTAACTATGAAAGCCTTACGCAACAGCTTTAGAGAAATAAGCCGGTATCCATCGGCAGTATTTGGTTTGCTGATCATCCTGGCAATTGTTGGCCTGGCGATCTTTACCGTGGTCACCATTCCCTACGATGAGGCTATTCGTTTCTGGCGCGGCGCTGAAGACACCATATATAAAAACCCGCGCAATGCCCCGCCTGTCTGGTACAACTGGTTCACCAAGAACGATCTGCCGGCTTCCTTTGATGTGACTTCCGAAGACACCGAGGAATTCACCAAAACCGTCACCCCGCGTGAGGGTGGCAACACCTACGATTTCAGCTACACCTTCGACTACAGCTACGATACGCCGCCGCAAGAGATCTTCCTTTACATACGCTCCAATTACGCAGATAAGAACCCCTTTGTGGCAATCACGCTCAAAACTCCCAGCGGCGAAGAGATCAAAGTGTCTGATTTTGGGGCGACCAGCCGGAGTTTTAACTTCCGCTTTAATCAGGACGAAGGCCTGCTTAAACGCCTGAGCCGTCTGCATGGGCGCACGATCACCAATGCCATGCAAGGCCTGTTTACTGTGCTCAAAAGCGACCCGCCCGCGGTGGACAAGGGCACCTATACCATGGACATTAAGGTAACCGGTTTTGAGCCGGAAACCGATGTTAACCTGGAACTGGTGATGCACGGCGTAGTCTTTGGGCCCTTTGGCACCGATCATATGCGCCGCGACCTGACCACAGCCATCCTCTGGGGCGCGCCGATCGCCCTGGCCTTCGGCCTTCTGGCTGCCGTGGGCACCAGCGTGCTCTCCATGCTCATCGCGGCCATTGGCGCCTGGTTTGGCGGCTGGGTGGATGAACTGATCCAACGGGTAACTGAAGTGAACATGATCTTGCCTTACTTCAGCATCCTGATCATGATCGGCACCTTCTATTCACGCAGTATTTGGGTGATATTGGGGGCAACCATTGCCCTGAACATCTTTACCGGCGTTATCAAAGCCGACCGGGCTATCTTCCTCCAGGTGAAAGAATCCACCTACATCGAAGCTGCCCGAGCTTACGGCGCGGGCGACTGGCGCATTATTGTGCGCTATCTGCTGCCGCGTATCATCCCCACGATTATTCCCGGCCTGGTTTCAGCGGTGCCTGCTTACGTTTTCCTGGAAGCATCCCTGGCGCTGTTGGGCCTGGGCGACCCCACAATCCCTACCTGGGGCAAGGTGATCAACGATGCCTACCAGAACGGCGCCCTCTACAAGGGCATGTTCTACTGGATCCTTGAACCAGCCACCCTGTTGATGATCACAGGCCTTGGCTTTGCAATGCTTGGTTTCTCGCTTGACCGGATCTTCAACCCGAGATTAAGAGGTATGTAATATGGCTGATAAGCAAACAAAGATTTCCACCAGGGAACAGACCCAGCTGGCGCGGGAAAAAGCCGAGCGCATGAACCGGCCTGTTGACCTTTCGGTGACCAAGGAATACGCTACCGATGACTATTTGCTGCAGATCAAAGATCTGAAGCTGCATTTCTTGACCACCCGCGGCCCGGTACAGGCTGTGGATGGCGTGAATTTTGACCTCTACCCCAATAAAGCAGTGGTGGTGGTTGGCGAGAGCGGCTGCGGCAAGACATCCCTGGCCAAAGCAGTGCTGCGCCTGCTGCCCCGCAATACCGGTGAATACAGCGGTCAGGTGATTTTGCGCGGTGTAGATACCATGGCGCTCTCCGATGAGGAATACCGCAAGGATATCCGCTGGGTAAAGATGAGCATGGTGCCTCAGGCGGCCATGAACTCCCTGAACCCGGTGATCCGCGTGGGCGAGCAAGTGGCCGAGCCGATGATCGTGCATTATGGCGCCAAGAAGTCTGAGGCCATGGAGCAAGCCGCCAAGATGTTCCAAAATGTGGGCGTGCCGGTCGACTTTCTGACCCGCTACCCCTTTGAGCTTTCCGGCGGGATGCGCCAGCGGGTGGCGATTGCCATGGCCTTGGTCACCGGCCCGGACCTGGTGATCCTGGACGAACCCACCAGCGCTCTGGACGTGCTGACCCAAGCCAACATCTTTAACCTGCTCAAGCGCATCAAACGCAATCTGGAAACCAGCTTTATTCTGATCACCCACGATATTTCCACCAGTTCGGAACTGGCGGACATTGTGGCGGTGATGTATGCCGGCCAAATTGTGGAAGTGAGCGAGAGCCACCGCTTCTTCAGCGTGCCGCGCCACCCCTACAGCAAAAAGCTGATGGCCAGTGTGCCGCGCCTGCGCGCCAAGGAAGAGCCGGATTTCATTTTGGGCCGGCCGCCTTCATTGATCAATCCACCCACCGGCTGCCGCTTTAAGGACCGCTGCCCAGACCGCTTTGAGAAATGTGATGTGGAACCGCCCATCTTCCGCTTTGGCGAGGACTGGGTGAAGTGCTGGCTCTACGAAGGACAAGGTGAAACCGATGAGTGATCAAGTGACCCTGAAGGATAAGAACACCCAGGCGCCCGAAGACCCCTCTGAATACGTTGTGGATCTGCAGGGACTTGAAGTCTTTTTTGAGCTGCGGAAATTCGGTTTTCAGCACGCGGGTTATGTGCGCGCCGTGGACGGCGTGGACCTGAGGCTCAAACGCGGCGAGACGATCGCCATCGTGGGCGAGAGCGGCTGCGGCAAAAGCAGCCTGATGCGCACCATCCTGCGCCTCAACAACCCCACCGGCGGCAAGGTCTTCTTTGATGGCAAAGACATCACCCATCTGAGCGCCAACGAGCTGAAAGATATTCGCCGGCGGATCGGATACGTCCAGCAGGACCCTTACGGTGCCATGCCCCCCTTTATGGACGTGCGCGGCATCCTCGAGGAACCGCTGAAGATCAATGGCGTTACCGACAAGGCCGAGCGTGAACAGCGGATCCACGCGGTGCTTGAAAAAGTTAAGATGACGCCGGTGGAAGACTATTTAACCAAGTTCCCGCATCAGCTGAGCGGCGGACAGCAGCAGCGCATCGTGATCGCCAGGGCGATGATCCTGAACCCGATCCTGCTGGTGGCCGACGAGCCGGTTTCGATGCTGGATGCGAGTGTGCGCGTTGAGATTTTGAAGCTTCTGCGCAGCCTGCAGGACGAATTCAACCTGGCGGTGATCTACATCAGCCACGACCTGGCCACGGTACGCTATTTCAGCGAGCACATCTACGTGATGTACGCCGGCCAGATCATTGAGAAGGCTGATGGCGATGATTTGATCAATGAAACCGCCCACCCTTACACGCATGCCTTGTTGGCCGCCACCAGCGACCCGGACCCCAAGAACGTGGACGAATTTCAGGATGTGCCCCCGGGAGAACCGCCTTCACTGGTGAACCCGCCGGCGGGCTGCCGTTTCCACCCGCGTTGCCGCTACATGATCCCGGGCCTCTGCGATGTGGAGCGCCCGCCCGAGTTCAACTTGGGCAACAGCCACCTGGTGGCCTGCTGGCTGTTCAAGGACAATCATGTCTAATGCTTCTTCGAGGAACATGATCATTATCGGCGGGCTGATGCTGATCATCTCGCTGGTACTGGCCTGGTTGATGGTGCTGGAGATTACCGTTTCAACCCTGTTCCTCAATTTTTTGTCCATGACGCTGCTGGTAGGCGGGATGGTGGTGAGCACCTGGGGCTTTTTCACGCTCATGGCGGTGGCACGCACCAAGCGCCTGAAGGAACGCAGTGAGCAGCCGGAGGATTTTGAGGATGGATATCCCAGCCGCCGGCCGCACAATTCTGAGTGAGTTTTGACTGGCAGATCGCAAGGCCCTGGTTTTTACCAGGGCCTTGTCTTTTGTATCCTTAGGACGAGGGCCTTCTAAAGCGCGCAAAGTAAAACCGCGGATCATAGGGGGGACGCCGGAAATTGTTTGCCTGGGTACTGAATAGGGGCTTATAGCCTGGGAATTCATTTTATTTCGGCCGATTAATCTCAGTTTAGGTACTTATATGTTCAGGACATGGTATGATTGGTAAGACCAATCATACCAACCCAATTCTAAAGAGGTGCAATGAACGAAACCAGGCAACT
>ENA-UOOM01002663-UOOM01002663.1-fermentation-metagenome-genome-assembly--contig:-NODE-2663-length-14253-cov-7.599451_pt1 | contig 14253 bp, 13 predicted proteins | sample MGYA00245781_ERZ724031 | MGnify/ENA primary metagenome ERZ724031 (study PRJEB28704, sample SAMN03018317) | fermentation metagenome | biome: anthropogenic terrestrial biome; feature: soil; material... | reverse complement strand
GCCGTATACGGCGATTATGACGTGGACGGTGTTATGAGCACCACAATACTATACCAAGCCATATTAAAATGCGGCGGGAAGGCTGTCTATTATGTGCCCCACAGGCAAAAGGAGGGCTACGGCTTAAATTTACAGGCCATAGAGGCCTTGGCAAAGGAGGGCGTAGAGGTGCTACTTACCTGTGATAACGGCATTGCCGCCTTGGAAGAAATAAAGAAAGCCAAGGCATTGGGAATGACCGTGGTGATTTTAGACCACCATGAACCGGGATTTTTGACCAATAATGATAAAGAACAGGATATTCTTCCCCCGGCCGATGCGGTGATCGACCCCAAGCAGCGGGAATGTACCTATCCTTTTCCCATGCTTTGCGCCGGAGGCCTTGCCTATAAATTTGCCTTGAAATTGTTAAGTGCCTTCGCCATTACTGATGCAGCTTTGGAAAAAGAATTCCTATGCTTTGCCGCCATTGCAACGGTTTGCGATATTGTGGATTTGCTGGATGAAAACAGAATTTTGGTACAATGGGGCTTAAAGGAAATTCCAAACACCACAAATGTCGGGTTGCAGGCCTTGCTTGAGGAAACAGGCATTGCAGGCAAAACCATTACCGAATATCATCTTGGATTTATCATCGGGCCTTGCATTAATGCAACGGGGCGCTTGGAAAGCGGTGAAAAAGCCGTTGCGCTATTTTGTCAGCAGGATCAGGCAAAGGCAAAAATAATTGCAAAAACGCTGGTTTCCTTGAATGAGGAACGGAAGGGGTTTACTGCCCAAGGGGCAGAGCGGGCCATCCATCGGTTGGAGGAAGGAACTCTATTAGGGGATAAGGTTTTGGTTTTATATGATGAAGAAACCCATGAAAGCATTGCAGGCATTGTTGCCGGCAGACTGAAGGAGCGGTATTATCGTCCTGTTATTTTAATCACCAAAAGCGAGGAGGGGGCAAAAGGCTCCGGACGGAGCATTGAAGGGTATCATTTATTCCAAGCCCTCTTTTCCTGCAAGGAGCTGTTTACCCGCTTCGGCGGTCATGCCATGGCTGCAGGGTTGTCTCTGCCTGCGGAAAATATTCCCCTGCTGCAAAAACGGCTAAATGACGCCTGCCAATTGACCTCGGAGCAAATGACCCCTGCCCTGCGGTTAGATAAGCAATTGAAATTTTCAGAAATTGATTTGGAATTGGCAAAACAGCTCCGGGCATTGTCCCCTTTTGGGAAAGAGAACCCCGCCCCTGTTTTTGCCTCCAAAAGCATTCATGTGGACCGTGTGGATTTGATCGGAAAAAACAAAGACATCCTGCGGATGACCTTGTCGGAAAACGGAATCCGCCTCCCTGCCCTATCCTTTGACGGTTACGGCAATCTGCTGAAAATTTTAAAAGAATTGTATCCTGACGAAGATTGTGTTAAAATGTTGAGTTGTGGCCAAATAGACCCCTTGCTTGATTTTGCATACAGCATTGAAATCAACCATTATAACGGCAGAAATTCCGTGCAGTTAATGATAAAAGACTTTAGGCTTTCTAAAAATAAGGAGGAGCAGTAAATGGAATTGAAGGATAAAATCAGATCTATCCCCGATTATCCTGAAAAAGGTGTCATTTTTCGGGATATTACCACCCTTTTAAAGGACCCTGCGGGCATGATTGCTGCGGTGGATCAGATGCAGAAAAAACTGGAAGGGCTGGAGTTTGACTTTATTTTGGGCCCCGAATCCAGAGGCTTTATTTTCGGTATGCCCATTGCCTACAATTTGAAAAAGGGCTTTATCCCCATACGCAAAAAAGGCAAGCTTCCTGCTGAGGTAATCAGCAAGGATTATGCCTTGGAATACGGCACCGCAACCATTGAAATGCATAAGGATGCCCTGCAGCCCGGCCAAAAAGTGGTGCTTGTGGATGATCTTCTGGCAACCGGCGGCACAGCCAAGGCCATTGTGGAAATGGCGGAAAGCATGGGGGCGGAAGTGGTTTCTTTAAATTTCTTAATTGAGCTTGATTTTTTAAACGGCCGCAGTGTTTTAGACGGATATCAGGTGGAAACGGTAATCCACTATTAAATAAGAATCAACTGTGCTATTTTCCAAGGAGGATAGCACTTTTTTATTGCAAAGCACCGCCAATTCTAAAGCCTTTGTGGGGCAGATATACACAACACAAGCAGTCCTTCCTATTCTCTGAATTTTAAAAGGGTATCGACAAAGCCGACACCCTAAAAAATCTTAGCTCCTTGCAGCCTTTTGCAATGCGCATATGCTTAACACGATATATTTGGGGAACTCTATTCTTTCCGCATATCCGCCGTAAAGGAAAGCTTAGGAAACAGATTTTGTTTTCTCTTCTTTTTCCGCCTTATAATTTTCATAACTCCGCTTCGTATGAGGTTTTTCTTCCCAAAGCTCTTCTGCACAGGGTGCCCAGTTTTTCGCATATTCATGGCATTTTGCACAAAGATGCTCCGGAGCTTCCGGCGACTGTAAATCCGTAGATTTCGCCCCTGTCTCCTGCACCAGCTTTGCCAAAAATTCCGGGTTTTCCAGCATCGGGCAGGGCCGTAAATGGTTTTTATTGAAAGGCTGATGATCCCGATAGGCCATGAAAATGGGTTGCTTTAAAATTTCCAAAAGGGTATGGGTGCGAATGTTGGCATTGGAATAATGTATAAATACGCAAGGCTCCGCATCGCCATTGGCATTGATATGGAAATAATTTCGGCCTCCTGCAATACATCCGCCTACATATTCTCCGTCATTTTGGAAATCCATAGTAAACAGACCTTTTCCGTGGCGCATATCCCTAATTTCCCTTACCCGGTGATACATCATCTTACGCTGTTCTACGCTGGGCAAAAGCTCCACAGCGGCATCGTTGCCCACAGGCATATAATGGAAATAAAGGGCATATCGATTCCCCTTTTCTACCAATAAATCTACAAATTCATCGCTGACAACCGTTTCTGCATTTTTCGAGGTATAGCAGATGGAGGTGCCGAAAATCAAGCCGTACTCCTTCAGCAAATCCATGGCATCCATCACCTTCCGGAAAACGCCTTCCCCACGGCGCAGGTCATTCACCTCGTCAAACCCTTCCAGGCTGATGGCAAGATAAAAGTTCCCCATACGCTGCATTTCCCTGCACAGCACCTCATCCACCAAGGTACCATTTGTATAGGCAAGAAAAACACAATCATGATGCTTTTTGCACAGACGTAGGATGTCTGCCTTTCTAACTAAGGGCTCCCCCCCCGTGAACATATAAAAATAAATCCCTAATTCCTTCCCCTGTTCGATCACATGATCCATTTCTTCAAAGGAAAGGTTTAGCTTATTCCCATACTCCGCCGCCCAACATCCCGTACAATGCAGATTGCAGGCGCTGGTTGGATCCATAAGAATGACCCATGGCACATTACACTGATACCTCTCACGCATTTTTCTGGTTGTCTTGGTTCCATGGAAGAAGGCTTCAAACCCCAGATTGAGCAGCGTGGTTTTTAAAACATTGGGATGAATTTCATCAAAAAGCCTTTTGACATACTGATTGAGTGTTCCTTCCTCATCTTCCAGCATCTCTGACATACCCTGAAAATCAAAATCAAACTTTTCTCCAGACATATATTTTTGCCCCAATGTCAAAATCTTCCGAAGCATTTTATCCCGGTCGGCCTCCGAGCACTGTAATGCTCCATTGATGGCGGTGCTAAAAGCCAGCCTGCCCGCCCCATGCGAAACTGTTCCCATACTCATTCCTCCCTTATAGTCTCGTTTGTGAAGGTGCATCGGTTTCTTCTATAAAATACAATTTCCATGCACTATTTTCCCGGCTCCTTCACTGTATACAATACGGTAAATAGATTTAGACCTCCATTCAGTATAAAAATAAACCCCAGCAGATACAGTGGGTTAAAACGCAAAAAAAATTTTTCATAAATAACGATCATCAAAAGCAGTGCCGACACTGCCGCAAGCACCGCCAAAATCAGAATGCACCACCATTTTTGCAACCCGAAGCTTTTGGCTTCCAACGCAGTTTGTATCTTTAATACGGCATCAATCATCATGCAAAACGATAGTATTGTCAGAAAATAATCTGACACAACCAGCAATACGCCCATGGTGAGAAAAAATATGCCCAAGCCAAAATCAAACTGAAATGCCAACTGATATGTATCCTTGCTAAAATAACAAAATAGCTTGCTTAAGGCAGTTATGATGACAGCAATGCCCATACAAAGAACCAAAAACGCCGGATTTATTTTTGGAAAGAAACAATAACAGCCTATGGCAAGAAAGAGTAACAATGGCAAACAGGAAATTACTCTTCTTTGATTGATTGCGCTCAAATTCACCCCTCCATCCTATGTATAGCTTATACCCTTGCCTTTCAAATCACTACGGATAAAAAAAGCATATTGTATGATTTTTGGGCATTTCTTCAGGTTTGCCTATAAATCAAACAGGCTTTTTGCCCTCTGTCAACCCCCGAAGGGCCGCTTCAACGGTATTTTCAAAAATATCACACATTTTTTTGATAAACTGTTCCTCATCTTCCTCCATCCCGTTTTTAATCCAGTTGTTCATCATCCCCACCAATGAAAACCGATAAAAATCGCAGACGAATTTTTTATCCTTTTCTTCTATTTGCGATGCAAGATCAAGCCGCTCTATGTAACTCTCCAGAATACGTTCCGACATTGTGAACAAATAGCCCACAAAAATATCTCTGCATTTTGAATAATAGATGTGGGAAATGGAGGCTTTGTAGCGCATAATATATGCAGCAATCCCCAAAAAGGCTTCATTGCAGCTGCTGAGCTCTTGCGCCTTCTCCAACTCCTTTTGTGTTTCTATTATAAAAATATCCTCCATCAAATCATAGATGTCTTTATAATAGTAATAAAATGTATTGCGGTTAATTTCACACTCCTCCACAATATCCTTCACTGTAATTTTATCAAATGATTTTTTTAATATAGAATCTAAAAAAGCTTTCTGAATAGCCTTCTTCGTAAACTGAGACAAGGTATTTCACCCCTATTCCTTTTTTTGGAGCAATCTTATTCCACTTCTTATTTTAATGGTATCAGCCTCTTACTAATAAAATACCATTTATTCACAAAAAACGGAAGGGTTTTTGCAGCTTTACCTCGTTTTATTGTTTATTTATTAACGATATTTTTAATATCCTTCTCTCTTTAAAAAGCTTCCTTTCTTTTTTCTTATTCTTTACATTTTCAGAATCATAAAGATTGCTATTTGTTCAATTCTTTGCTAATATAAAATGCAATATAAGCTTGCAAAATGAAGATTTTCAGGATACTGCCTTCGGAAAGGCAAGCAACAATATTTCCCCCGAAAAAGAACTTACCGAGGATAAAGGAGAATCGTATGTTTGGTCAATTTTTTGTATTATTTGCTTTAATGGCCATAGGCTATCTATGCAGCCGTAAAAAATTTCTAAATGGCGAAATGACCGTTGGTGTGGGAAACATTGTCCTTTTTTTTACCATTCCCGCCCTTCTGTTTTCAAGCCTTGCCAATACCAAGGTGGAACGGGATATGCTTACAAACTTCGGCTTAATTGTGGGTCTGCAATTTTTCAGCTTAATTCTTTTTGGGCGCATACTACGAATATATTACCGCTTTCGTAAATTTGAAGAAGAGCACCTCAATATGCTTGAAGTCACCGGGGCCTCTGTGAACAACGCTTTTATCGGCTTTCCCATTGCACTGATGTTTTTTGGGGAAGAGGCCGTTGTTTATATGTCCGCCAGTGTTTTGGGGCTGAATCTATATGTTTGGAGCATCGGCCTGTATATCATCAAAGGGGTCAAAGGAGAACGCCTTGGCACCATGCTGCGCACGCTGGTAAAAGGTACCATCAATCCAAATATTTCATCTATTTTACTGGGACTCTTAGCCTCTTTAATCGGGCTGATGCAGTATATGCCGGACTTTGTGCAGAGCTTTATCAGCTCTTTGGGGGGAATTTCAACGCCCCTTTCCTTGATTTACATAGGTGCTTTAACGGGGAACAGCGGCATCCGCTTTCTCCTGCGGGATCGGGAAGCATTGGAGGCCAGCTTAACCAAAATGATTTTTATGCCCCTCTTGGCCTTTGTCTTTATATTTTTCATTCCCCTGCAGCCCTTGGTAAAGACCGTTTATTTTCTTTCTCTGGCGCTGCCCTCCGCCGCCATTGTCCCCATGATCGTAGGCCGCTATGGCGAGGGTGCGGAGGCTTCCTCTAAAATGGTGATGCTGACAACCGCCTTCTCTATGGCTACCCTCCCGGTCTGCATTGCAATCTGCAAAATCTGGATGTAAGCCTTGCCAAAAACGGATATTATTTCAAAAAAGCTTGAAAATGCTTGCACACTTTTTTGATCTGTGTTATAATTCTGAATTGTGATTACGGATGGTCCAATGGCGCATCAAGCGGATGGCGTTAAGAACATCTTTGAAGGAAGGAGGAAATAAAATGGATATTATCAGAGAACTGGAAAAAGAGCAATTAAAGAGCGACGTAACTCCTTTTAATGTTGGTGACACCGTTCGTGTTTATGCGAAGGTTGTAGAAGGCACCAGAGAAAGACTTCAGATGTTTGAAGGCGTTGTCATCAAAAGACAGGGCGGCGGCATCAGAGAAACTTTTACAGTAAGACGTATTGCTTCCGGTGTTGGTGTGGAAAGAACATGGCCTTTGCACTCCCCCAGAATCGACCGTATTGAGGTTGTAAGACGCGGTATTGTTAGACGCGCAAAGCTTTTCTACTTGAGAGACAAGGTTGGCAAAGCAGCAAAAGTAAAAGAAGTATTAAGATAAAAATTTACCTCGGTGGAATTGATTCATCGAGGTTTTTTTCGTAAGGGACAAAAGGCTTTGTCCCTTACGAAAAAATAAGGATAAGATAAACAAGCAATCTCAGGCTTATTTTTATCGTTTACCGCAAAGCAGATAGGAGGAAAATATATGGAACAGACACAAACCCACGACGAACCCACCGAAAAAAGAAAAAGGGCGGCAAAAAAGAAAAATGAGCTTCCCTTTTTGCTTCAGATGCTTTTTTTAGTGGCTTTGGTTTTTTTCCTTCGCACTTTTGTATTGGGAACTGTTTATGTAAAAGGCTCCTCCATGGAACCTAATTTCCACCATGGCGATTTGATATTTGTCAATAAGTTGGCTACCTCTATAACTTCCCCAAAGCAGGGCGAAATTGTAATTTGCAGGTTAAATACCGATGGGCAAAAAGAGAATATTATTAAGCGTGTGATCGGTTTGCCGGGAGATGTCATTGATATTGTTTGGAATGGAGACAGTGAAAACGTGGAATACTCCCTTTATGTAAACGACATTTTGCTGGATGAGCCCTATATTAAGGAAACGATGATGAATACAGGGGATTTGGACTACCCTTATACCGTTCCCGAAGGCAGCTACTTTGTAATGGGTGATAACCGAAACGCCAGCACCGACAGCCGCCGTGCCTCCGTCGGCGCCATCCAAAAAAAGGATCTTGCGGGAAAGGTAATTTTCCGTTTATATCCCTTTGACGGATTTGGTATCATCTCTTAAAGGAAGGAACGAAAACATATGAATATACAATGGTACCCGGGGCATATGACCAAAACCCGCCGTATGATGGAAGAAAACATCTCTTTGGTTGACATCGTCATCGAGTTGGTAGATGCAAGAATTCCGTATAGCAGCAAAAACCCGGATTTGGATGCTTTGACAAAAAATAAGCATCGTATTATTTTACTGAATAAGTGTGATTTGGCTGATGAAAAAGCAACGGAAATTTGGACGGCTTATTTTGAAAATCAAGGCTTTTGTGTCATTCAAATGAATTCATTAAAAGGAACCGGCATGAATGCGGTGACTGATGCGGCAAGAAGCATGATGCGGGAAAAAATTGAAAAGCTAAAAGCCCGGGGGCGCATTCATGTCCCCATTCGCAGTATGATCGTTGGCATTCCAAATGTGGGCAAATCTACATTTATCAACAAATATGTGGGTAAGACCACCGCAAAAACCGGGGATAAGCCCGGCGTAACCCGGGGAAAGCAATGGATCAAGTTGAAAAAAGACTTTGAGCTTTTGGATACCCCAGGCATTCTGTGGCCGAAATTTGAAGACCAAGAGGTTGGATTGAAGCTTGCATTTACCGGCGCAATCAACGATGATATTTTGGATGCGGAAACACTTTCCCTTGCTTTTATCAATCATATGCTTCTGCGCAACGCAGACAGCATCCGAAAGCGCTATCAGATTTCCTTTGATACAGCGGAAGAGCCTCATATGGTTTTAAGGCAGATTGCGGAGGCAAGGGGCTTTAAGCTGAAAGGCAACGAGCCCGATCTGATACGGACGGGGAAAATTTTGTTAGATGAATTCCGAGGGGGAAAATTGGGCCGCATTACCCTAGAACTTCCCGAAGATATTCAAGAAATGTTTGCCGAAAAAGCAAAACGGGAGGCCACAAAGGCTGCGGAAACAAAGGTGCGCAAGGAAAATTACAAAAACAAATCATCGTAAATGCCTTTTTCTTTCCAAACAAACCAGCTTTCCGAAAATTTTATATTTTTGAAAAAAAGAGCCTGACTGCTTGCAAAATATGCAGAGCAATCAGGCTTTTTTATTTCTGGTTTAAAAGAAGGAGGATATTTTGAATGACCTGTGCAGTAAATCCCCAAATGGTGTGGCCTTTGTATTCGTAAAACAATTCGGGAACATAGCATTTGCTAAAAGGATACTCTTCTCCCCCTTGAATGCGATGATAGGGAAAGGTCTTCGGCTTTACCGGCTCCCAAACCATATCATAAATTTCCGGTGGTGTCTCTTGAAAAAAGGAAAGGGGAACGGTAAAAATTTGTGCAACCTCATCGGCATTGGGGATAGAGCAGCGCAATACGTCGTAGCTGACATAGCCTACAAACGGCTGAATCACACCACGATACATAGTGAGCATATAGTCGCTTTTTCCCAATATGGTTATATCATTCTGGGGAATGCCCAACTCCTCCTCCGTTTCTCTGAGGGCCGTTTCCTCCAAGCGTTCCCTCGCCTCTTGCTGCCCGCCGGGAAAACAAATATCCCCGGGTTGGGGTACTCCTAAGGCCCGCTTATTCAGCACAAAGCACAACTCCCTGTTCCTTTCTGTAATCAATGCTAAAATAGCATAGCGTTTCAGCTTGAATAAAGGCTCTGCTCTGCGGTCTTTAAAAATATCTGCAATCCCTTGAATCTCTAATTTCTCTATCGGCATCGTGTCAATCCTTTCTGAGCTTTATAAATGATGCGGCCTTCCGCCGCCTATGATCTTCGATTTCAGCATAATGCTTTTTGGTAGTATTTACATCGGCATGGCCAAGGGTGTCGGCCACCAAATAAATATCCCCCGTTTCCTGATACAAATTTGTACCAAAAGTGCTCCGCAGTTTATGGGGAGAAATTTTCTTTACTGTAACGCCCAGAGCATATTTTTTCACCAAATTCTGCACAGCACGAATGGTAATTCTCTTCCCTCGGGAAGAAAGAAACAATGCATCCTCATTTTCTTCCTGTGTGGCGGCATTTAGCCGTTCCTCAAGGTAATTCTCCAAAGCCTCCCGCACCTCTTCACCGAAGTAAAGGAAAACCTCGTTCCCGCCCTTTCGGGTCACTTTAATGGCATTGTTATTAAAATCTATATCCTTTATATTAATGCCCACGCACTCAGAAACCCGCATTCCCGTGCCCAAAAGCAGGGTGGCTATGGCCAAATCCCTTTTTTTTGTACGCTCGTGGTATCTTTTTTGATGCTCGGTCAGCCCTCCGCCGGACTCTACTGCATCTAAAAAATCCGCCATTTCATTGACATCCAAACGGATGATCTGTTTATCATGAATTTTAGGGGTATCCACAATGGCGGCGGGATTAGCCTCTACCTTTTTTTTCTTATAAAAATATTTAAACATAGAGCGTATGGCCGCCAATTTACGGGATTTTCCTTTTTCATCATTATGCAGGGAGGCTGCATTTTCCGGATTTTCATAATCTGCCCGGATATAAAAAGAAAGATACTCCATAAAGCAGTCAATATCCTCCGAGGTAATCTGGCTTAAACAATCCATGGTAAGCTTCGTTGACATACACCCGCCCAAGGTTTGATGCTCCTCATAGAGATAACGAAAAAAAACCCGCAAATCATAGGCATAGGCCAATCTTGTTTTTGTAGAAGTGGTTTGGGAAATTCCACGAAAAAACTCCATCAAAAAAGGCGGAAGCTCCTTCTGGATTTCCCGTAAACGAAGGGTTTCTTCATTTTTTAAGCTTTCATGATACGTTGACATGAATGATAACACTCCCATCCGATCCTTCCATACACGCTTTATCGCTTATCAAACCATAAGCCTTTCAATACTCTATGTCAGCCCATACAAATTAGGAAAAAAAATCAAAAATCCTTGTTCCTTTTTCTCCAAATAAGAGAAGCAATATGGTGCAAAGCTTTTTATAATTGTATCACATAAGAGATTTTAAGGCAACGGAGAGGCGGTATTCCCTTAACACAATGCATTTTATCAGAAAAAGGCTGATTACCGCCAGCTGTCACCCAAAATATCCATATAAAAAGGACGGCAATCCATACGATCTTGATTGCCGCCCCCGAAAGCCTTATAATCCGCCAAGGCTTTCCCTTCTATTTATCCTTCTTTGGCAGCAAAATATACCAAATTGGGCCTGAAATACAAATGGAAGAATAAGCTCCAACGATAATGCCTACCATCATCGGCAGGGCAAATTCTTTGATAGACTGAACGCCAAGTACATAAATTGCACCTACTGTCAAAAACGTAGTCACCGAAGTATTGATGGATCTTGCCAGTGTCTGCCCGATACTTTTGTTAATCTTCTCCGCAATTTCATGCGTCTTAAATTTGTCACGGTTCTCTCTCACACGGTCAAATATTACAATTGTTGCGTTGATGGAATACCCCAGTATGGTAAGCAAAACCGCAATAAAGGAATTATCGACAGGGATACGGAACACCGCATAGGTTGCGATTACAATTAACACATCATGCAGCAACGCCAAAATGGCACTGCCCCCCGCTCTAACATCCTTAAACCGAATGGATATATAGATGAGCATCGCAAAACACGCAATCAGCGTGGCTTTAAATGCCGCCATCTGCATTTCAGAGCTTACTGTACCGCTTACATCCGCAGAGGACTTTATGTCTGACAAAGGGAATTCCGCCTTAATTGCTTCTCCCAGCTTTGTTCTTGTTGCACTATCAATGGATTGTATTTTTACCGCAACCTCGTTTGTGCCGATAACATCTTGAATTTGTGCGCTTTTTTGTCCTGTGATATTAAAAATTACCTCACTTAATTTGTCATGGGCATAGGCCTCTCCTATGTCAATTTTCAAAGCAGTACCGCCGGTAAATTCCACACCCCAGTTCAAGATGCTCTCACCCTTGCCGCCATGATAAACCATAGAGGCAAACCCGAGTAAAATCAGTAGGAAGGAAAGGGCAAAAAACTTCTTTCTGTTTTCAATAATTTTCATTTTTGCCACCCCTCACTTTACACGAAACCCGTAGTTTTTTGGGTTGTGAAATCCCGCTTGAATCATGCTATTTACAATCACTCTTGTTACAAACAATGCCGTAAACATTGAAAGAATAATACCGATGATCAATGTTGTGGCAAAGCCCTTTATGGTTCCGGAACCTAAGAAGAACAACACTGCCGCCGCAATCAAGGTTGTAACATTACCGTCTACAATAGCCGGCAAGGCTCTTGAAAACCCTATTTTTACTGCCGAACGCAAGGTTTTGCCAAGAATCAATTCTTCCTTAATCCGCTCGAAGATAATAACATTTGCATCCACTGCCATACCAATGGAAAGCACAATACCTGCAATCCCTGGCAGTGTCAACGTGATATGGAACAGGCTTAAAACAGTCAGATTCAAGGCGATATAAATAATCAAAGCCCAATCAGCCGCAAAACCTAAGGCCTTATACGTGAAAAGCATATACAATATAACCAGCACAACCCCTACCATGCCGGATAAAATACCCGTGGAAAGGGCATCCGCACCCAATCTTGCACCAACGTTTTCCATCTGCAAAACCGTCAAGTTAAAGGGCAAGGAGCCGGCCCGAATCAGCGCCGCCAGATTTTCCGCACTCTCTCCGGTGAAATTCCCCGTAATAATCGCCTTACCGTCGGAAATCTCTTCCTGCACCCCAGGGGCACTGATGACCTCGTCATCCATAACAATCATAATCTTTTTTCCGATATTTTCTGCTGTTGCTTGTGCAAACAATTGCTTGCCTTCTTCGGTAAATTCTAAGGCAACATAGGGCTGAGAAGCGCCGCCGCTTGTGGTTGCGCCAACCTGCTTTGTTGCATTTTTTACCATATCTCCCGTAAGCACTATATTTCCTTCTTCATCAGCAAAAAGAAGCTGGGCAGTTTGTCCAATTTCCTGTATTGCTTCCTCCGCATCCTCTACCCCGGGAATCTGCACGCGGATACGCTTTGCTCCTTCTCTTGCCGCTTCGGCTTCCGTCCAACCGCTCCAATCCAAGCGGCCTTGCAGCAAGGAGATGGCAGCAGACATTTCTTCGTCCGTAACCGTTTCTTTGTCCGCCTGATACACAATATCAACACCGCCGCTTAAGTCTAAGCCCTGCTTGATATCATTGACACTGAGCCGCTTGTCCTTCCCCACTCCATAATAAGTGAGGGTGCTAAGCCCCAATGCTACAATCAGCATAAGCAACAGCATAAGCCTTCCCTTTATTTTCATGATACAGTCCCTCCTGAAGTCCTTTGTGCTTGTACGATTTGGCACAAAAGAAAGGCGGCTCTTCCTTTTTTCTAAAAAGGAGGAACCAGCCTATTTCGCAATTTTTGAGAATGTCTCCCAAGAATATATAAATAAGAGATCATTCCTCTCAGCAGTCAGTATATCATATTGTCGGAATTTTTCAAGTATTTTTTTATTTTTTTCCATTTACACCCAAAATACCGCCAATGCCGCCGCCGGCAAGAGCCACAATGAGTGTCATAATTTTAGACATACCCATAGAGAAGGAATCGCTGGCCAGTGCTGTAACAATAAACAAAATTACCGCATATGCCACACCTGCCGCCAAGCCTGTGAGCAGGCCCTTCTTTTTTCGGCAGCGCGCCCAATCATACCCTGCAACGGCGGAGGAAATGGCAGTGCATACCAGGGCGATCAAGGGTAGGCTTTGTTCGGAAGCATTTGTATATGTAAGAATAAGCCCATAGGCAATAAAAAAAATACAGGTAATTCCGTATGCCACGGCCATACCCTTTGCCATGCAGACCCAGCCTTGGCTCCCCGGCTTTTCCAAACCCTCTCTTTTTTTCTGTATTTTTTTTGTAGTTTCCTTATTTTTCTTTCTCAAAAAATCCACTCCCGTTCGCTTTTGGTTTATTCTATGGGAGAAGCCCGAAAAATATGATATAATTGCAAGGAAAAGCTTTTCAAAAGAGTCAAATCAAACAAAGCCTTGCAAGGGAAATAAACCTGTGCTTGCAGGGGGCGTTCATACAAAAGAATGGCACGACAATTGTCGTTCTCATTAAAAAAGGAGGCAGGATAATGAAAAAAAACTGCACCATTGATCTTCACACCCATTCTTACTGCTCTGACGGCACCTTTTCGCCGGAGGGGTTAATTCTATTGGCAAAAAAACAAGGGCTTTCTGCCGTTGCTTTAACGGACCATGACACCACAGACGGTTTGGCACAATTCCTTGCAGCCGGAGAAAAATACGGCATAGAGGCTATCCCGGGAATTGAGCTGGCCACCCACTGGTCCCGCTTCCATCAGCCGGAGCTGCATCTTGTGGGACTGGGAATTAATCCAAAGGCCGGTGTTTGGAAAAATCAGATAGAACTGCTCCGAAAAAACAGAGACCTTAGAAACCAAAAAATGGCCCGGCAACTCACCCACATAGGTCTACCTGTCACGCTGGAGGAGGTGACCCAAAGTGCGGGCGGGGAGGTCATAACCCGTGCCCACTTCGCCGCCTTACTCTTAAAAAAAGGATATATTCACACCCGCGAGGAAGCCTTTTCAAAATATCTGACCCAAGGGTGCCCCGGATATGTCCCAAAAATCCTTCCCTCTCCCGCCGAATGTATACAGACAATTCACGCCGCCGGCGGCATCAGCATATTAGCCCACCCCACCCTCTACGGCCTTGCTCATG
>ENA-UOOM01002662-UOOM01002662.1-fermentation-metagenome-genome-assembly--contig:-NODE-2662-length-14257-cov-9.435713_pt1 | contig 14257 bp, 13 predicted proteins | sample MGYA00245781_ERZ724031 | MGnify/ENA primary metagenome ERZ724031 (study PRJEB28704, sample SAMN03018317) | fermentation metagenome | biome: anthropogenic terrestrial biome; feature: soil; material... | reverse complement strand
ATGTCAATGAATCGTTGGTAAAGTACCACATGATTACTCACAAAAAGATGGACTACCTCACTATTTTGGGAATGCAAAAGGGCGAAAATGAATACAGCTACACTCCTTTTGGGGAAACACAGGCAAGAGAGCTGATTTCAGCACTTCGCAAGATTGCACCCTTTGTCATTATTGACTGTGGCAGCTATATCGCCAATGATGTGCTGTCTGCCGTAGCACTTCTTGAAAGTGATGCAGTGCTTCGCCTTGCAAACTGTGACCTCAAATCCATCAGCTACCTTTCCAGTCAGCTTTCCACCCTGCAAAGTGCGGGGCTTGACTTTGATAAGCAATACAAATGTGCCTCCAATATCAAGAGCAATCACGGTATTGAACACATGAGTGGTGCGATGGGAAGTCTGAGCTTTCAGCTCCCTCATTCCGAGGAACTGGAACAGCAGTATCTTGAGGGCAATCTTTTTTTGGATTTAACGTTGAAGGATAGCCGAGATTTCCGTAAGGAGATTGAGAAAATCACAAAGGAGGTGTTCGGATAATGAAGTTAGGCGAAAAGCGAGGAAACTCCATCTTTTATAAAAATAACACCGCCGAAGCTACGGCAAGCAAAGAAGTCTTAGCTAAAGCGGAAACTATCCTTGAAGAACAAGAAACCTCCCTGCAAAAGCGAGCAGACACCATTCTTACAACTGAAAAGAAAAATGCAGTACCGATAGAGCTGGGCGTTAAAAACAACGCACACTCTATTTTTTTTGCACCCGAAACCGCGGGTAAAGACTTTTCCGCAGTGCTGAAAGAGGTTCAAGAGTACGTCTCCGAAAACTATGCCCAGCTTATCACCGACAATTCTCTTGAAGATGCCAAGGAGCAGATGAAGCGGTACATCTCTAAGTTCATTATGGAAAAGCGAATTGCAGTTAAGGGTATGAATGGACTTGACCTTATTGAAGCTCTTTATACCGAAATGGCGGAGTATGGTTTTTTGACCAAATATATCTTCGGCAAGGGTATTGAGGAAATCGACATCAACTCTTGGCAGGACATTGAGGTTCAGTATTCCGATGGCAGAAATGTAAAGTTAGATGAGCACTTTGACTCACCTGAACACGCAATTAATGTGGTGCGAAGAATGCTTCATGTGTCGGGTATGGTTTTGGACAATGCCAGCCCCGTTGTTCTTGGACATCTTTCTAAGAACATTCGTATTGCCGCTATGAAAACCCCAATTGTCGATGAAGATGTGGGCATTGCCGCCTCTATTCGTATTGTAAATCCTCAGAGCATGAAAAAAGAGGATTTTGTAAGCACTGGAACGGCAACAGGCACTATGCTTGACTTTTTGTCGGCCCTCATTCGCTATGGCATTTCAGTATGTGTTGCAGGTGCAACCTCAAGCGGTAAAACCACTGTCCTCGGTTGGCTTTTGACTACCATTCCAGACAACAAGCGAATTTACACCATTGAAAACGGCTCTCGTGAGCTTGACCTCGTCCGCTATCGGGACGGCAAGGTGGTAAACTCAGTAATCCATACACTCACAAGGGACAGCGAAATTCAAAGTCAGTGTATCGACCAAATCAAACTGCTTGATATGGCACTTCGTATGAACCCCGATATTGCCGTAGTTGGAGAGATGCGGGGACCCGAGGCAAACGCAGGTCAAGAGATGGCTCGAACAGGCATTGCTGTTTTAACAACTATTCACGCAAATTCCTGTGAAGCCACCTACCGCCGAATGGTATCTCTTTGCAAACGTGCTGTGGATATGAGCGATGAAACCCTTATGCAGTATGTAACCGAGGCATATCCAATCATTGTGTTCTGCAAGCAGCTTGAAAACAAACAACGCCGTATGATGGAGATTATGGAGTGCGAAATATTTCCAAGTGGTGAGCGAGTATATCACACCTTGTTTAGGTATGTGATTACTGAAAACAGAATCGTAGACGGCAAATTTATCATTGAAGGCTACCATGAGCAAACAAACTCTATCTCCGAGAGCCTATCCAAAAGACTATTGGAGAATGGTATGCCTTTGGCACAAATTGAAGCCTTAAAAGCGAAAGATGAGGTGAAAACAGCTTGAATATAATGTTACTCTTTGCCTGTGCGGGTATGATCACAGGCTTTTTTATTTTGCTCTCCCTAACCCCTACGGAATTCACAGACGGCATCTTTGCAAGACTGCTTACGAGTTCTAATAGCCTAAAGGCTGAAATCAAAGAAAGCACCAACCGAAAAAAGATTGGTTTCCTCAAAAGAGAAATCACCGAGGTGCAAGAGATTTTAAGGGTGACAGGCAGAAGTAAGCGTTTCCCCTTTATATGCTTGTTGTCCTTGGCACTGTTTGCTGTGGGTGCAGCAATTGCCATAGGCTTTGGTAACTTTTTTGCCGTGCCTGTCCTTGCAGTTGGCTTTATGCTGCTGCCATTTTGGTATGTGCGTCTCACACAATCCCACTTCAAAAAAGACATTTCAGCAGAGCTGGAAACAGCACTGTCCATCATTACAACCGCTTACCTTAGAAACGAGGACATTGTGACGGCAGTGGAGGAAAACATCGGATATCTGAACCCTCCTGTGCTGTCTGTTTTTAAGGCATTTACCTATCGCATCAAGATGATTGACCCCGACATCGTTTCAGCTCTTTTGTCTATGCGAGGACAGATTGACAATGCGGTATTCCACGAATGGTGCGATGCAATGATTGCCTGCCAGTCGGACAGAAGCCTGAAAAGCACACTGACACCTATTGTGACAAAGCTATCCGATATGCGTGTGGTAAACGGTGAGCTTGAAAACTTGGTGTTCGGTCCACGAAAGGAATTTATCTCAATGCAGGTGCTGATGCTCTGCAATATTCCCTTGCTGTATTTCTTAAATAAGGATTGGTACAACACCCTTATGCACTCGGCACCGGGGCAGCTTGTTCTTGCCATTTGCTTTGTAATTATGTTTGTATCAATGGCGTTTGTGGTAAAGCTGACACAGCCAATCGAATATAGACGCTAACGGAGGTGAAACAATGCAATTTTTAATTTTACTCTTTGGTACATTTTTGGGTTTGGGTGTGTTTTTCATTCTTGCCGATGTGCTGAAGCTCCCAAGTCTTGCTACAGGCAAAGCAATGCTCACTGCCACCAAGCAAAGTGGAGAGAAAGCAAAGTCCATTGATGCTCTGCTTACAGCTTGGTCAATAAAGCTCGCTCAATTTTTGTCTATGGATGAGTACAAAATAATCCGTATGCAGCACACCCTATCTGCCGCAGGCATGAAGGAAACTCCAGAGGAATTTACAGCCTATGCAATTCTAAAATCGGGAATGATTGCCCTTGTGGTCATTCCTTGTCTTTTGGTGTTTCCGCTCCTTGCACCTATTGTGGTGTTTTTATCTGTGATTGTGTATTTCAAGGAAATTCATAAGGCAGATGAAAAGCTGTCTGCAAAGCGAGAAAAGATTGAGATAGAACTGCCGAGGTTTGTTGCCACCATTACACAGGAACTAAAGGCGAGCCGAGATGTACTCTCTATGCTTGAACACTACAAAAAGAATGCCGGTGAAGAATTTGCAAAGGAGCTTGATATTGTAACAGCCGATATGCGTTCAAGTAGCTATGAGGCAGCTCTCACAAGATTTGAGTCAAGGCTCAATTCACCCATGCTGTCCGACATCACAAGAGGTTTAATCGGTGTACTGCGTGGTGATGACGGAGGAATGTACTTCCAAATGCTCTCCCACGATATGAAGCAGCTGGAGCTGCAAAGGTTAAAAGCTGAAGCACTCAAGATACCGCCGAAAATCAGAGTGTTCAGCTTTCTCATGCTGATGTGTTTCCTCATGATGTACATGATGGTTATCATCTTTGAAATTATCCGCTCCCTCGGCGGAATGTTTTAGGAGGTGGCAAGATGCAGAAATTACTGCGACCATTAAAAAACAATCGTGGCGAGGGATACATTGATGTAGTGGTTCTTGTCTTATGTGCCATGCTCGTGGTGGCACTTGCCGTCAAGGTATTTCCCGCCTATATTGCAAAGCAAAAGGTGGATACCTTTGCCACTGAGCTTATGCGTGAAGCTGAGATTGCAGGCAGAGTCGACTCAGAAACCTCAAGGCGAGAAGAAATTCTCATTGACAAAACAGGCATCAATCCCGATGTTAACTGGTCACGAACAGGCAGAGTACAGCTTAACGAGGAAATCACTGTGGTAGTGATCTACCGCATGGATATTGGCTTATTCGGTGACTTTGGCTCATTCCCCGTAACACTCCGTGGTGAAGCTATGGGCAAAAGCGAGGTGTATTGGAAGTAATGATACAAAAATTATTGAAACCCCTAAAAAATAATCGTGGCAACGGTTATCCTTTAGCCGTTGCCATTACGCTTGTTTTAGTGATGTTTTTTACAGGTATTTCCGAATACTTCCGTCTTATGATAGTAGCCGAGGGTGTTCGTGATGCTCTGCAAAATGCAGCCATTGCCACAGTCACCGAAAACTATGACGATGTTTATCATGGAGTGCGTGAGGGGTATTCGGGAGGATATCAGCCAATGGCTGATGACTTTGAGGAGTCCTTGGACTATGGCGATATTTATGATAAAATGGATACAATCCTCGGACTTACAGCGGAAAACGGTTATCACGTGAAATCAGCAAGCGATACCACCGAATCCCAATTTAAGATATGGGGATTGGATGTAGATATTGAAAACGCACCCCTTGCCTCGGCAGATCGTGAGGGCAACAGGTTCAAGATTGATAGCTCCATAGAACTTTCTGTGCCTGTTTCTTTTGGCGGAAAGCTACTGCCTCCTATGAGAATTAAGGTGAAAAACAGTGCCGGTTATACCCCTATCTTTTAACTTTCCCTTAACTTATCATCTTTCAGTAGCTATTATTTGCTTTGTGTGGTAGTGTTTGCCTCAACAAAAATACAGGAGGAAAAACCTTATGAAGAATATGACAGATAAAACAAAGAGAAGCCTTGTAATTGTAGGCGGTCTTGCCATCAGCGCAGTGCTTGTAATCCTTATTGCAGGAGCATTCAAAACTCCTGCCACTGACGATGTGAACATTCCAAACAGCAGCAGTGAATCCCAAAGCGTTGTGGTGGAAACACCCGATACCACAGAAAAAGAAAATGACATTAAGGTTCCCGACATTGAAATTTCAAAGGATACAGAAAATCCAAATGGCGATGACAAGGGCACCGACCAAACCATTCAACCCGACATTCCCCAAAAACCAACCTACACCGAGGAAGAACTCAAGAACCCCGATCAAAAGCCAAACGGAGAGAAAGTCGATAAGCCTACCGAGGAAAACCCAACTCCTCCTCAGACACAGGAACAGCCTAAGGAACAGCCGAGCGAACCAACAGGTGGCTTGCCGGGCTTCGACAATGTGCCAAACATGGGAGAAAACCAAACCATTAAAGGCGATAGTGATGGAGATATCAATAAACAAGTCGGAATTATGGATTAAAACTTAACAGCTAAATGAAATGCACTGCAGTTAAGCGGTGCATTTTTCTTTTGCGGAAAGGAGATTAGATGAAAAAAATCATTACAGCACTCTGCTTAGCCCTTGCCATTGTGTGCAGTTTTTCTATGCCTGCTTTTGCTGTGGGAGATGGAAATATTGATGGTGGCGGTGGAGATATGGGAAACGGAACAAGTACCAATGTGTGGTCACCGGGCAACGAAGGAGTAAGAGTAACGGTGGTAAAATCAGATACTCACACTGCAGTTACTACCCCAATAGATATCAGTAACCGAACACCAAGCTCTTCAATCTATAACTTTGGCAAAGTAAGCAAGATTCAGTACAGCAATGGCAAGGCACTTTCTCCACAACAGGGCGGATATACTTGCATTAAGCCTGTTCAGGCTATGCCTAAGATTGTAAGTACGAATGGCAGTAATAATATAGATGCCATTAAGAAGTATTTTTGTTCTGAATATACGATTAAATTAATTGCCAATCACACTGGCATGGACTACGATGTGCTCATCGGCGGTAAATACAAGTTGTTGATAGAGCCTTTTGCCTTTTATAAGTTTGAGGGAGTTATGGTTTTAACAACAGCAACCGAAGCGGCTATCTATGATGAGCAAGTCAGTGGTCTGCTTCGCAAACGAATGGCATCACTGACACACAAGAATCTACCGCTTGCCATGTTTCTCGAAGTATCTGACCTCGGCTATCCTGCGTGGAGTGGCAGCACCACTAAAACTGCTTCTAATGCAGATATCAAGTCCTCTCTTGGTCTTGGTATTGTCAGATTTACAGAGCAGCCCGAAAAGCCAAATGTTTCAAGCTATGATTACGAGTACAGAGTAAACACGGAGGTCATCACAGCAGTAACTGTCAGTGGTGGGCAGTCTGATCCCGATAATCCTACAACAGTTAGCTTTTATATTGACGGCAGAACCTACAATGTGGGCAATGTCTATTACCCCGATGGTGATAGCCAGCTTGCTTGGGTAAAATGGACTACACCAAATACCGAGCAGGATATGGTTATCAATGTTTCTGTTCGTGGCCCCGGTGGTACAGATAAGACCACTATCAACTGCAAGATTGTTGACCTTGATAAGAACCCACCGCCGAACCCTGTTGCCGATGACCGTAACGATAGCTTCAGACATGAACCTGTTCCACAAAGGGCAGAAAAGACAAGAGCAAATTGGTCGGTGTGGCGTCCTTGGTGGCAAGAGTACTGGGTGGATCGTGGTCACTGGGAAAGAGATAGCTGGACAGACAGCGACGGCAAAACCCATACAAGTCGTTATTGGGTGTCTAATTGGGTAGATGAGGGATGGTGGGAGTTCGATTTGAACCGCTATTCTGCTTCATTTTCTGCAAATATGAATATTACCTGTGACAGCAAAAACCCAACAGCCACAGGCTCTACCATGAAAAGCGGATATGGCATCAATCAAAAGGTATCTGCAAGTGTCAGTACCAACCAAAGTTCTGCCGTTAGTAAGCCACAAAATGCTGTCAGCTATTTCCCAGAGTTTGGCTACAAGATCTACTGTAGATTGCTTGAAAGAATGGGCGATGGCAGCTTTGAATTTAAGAAAAATCACTACTCTACCTACAAAAACAGAACCCACTTCTCACCTTTGTGGTTTCCCAATGGCAGCTATGAAGTGAACACTTGGGCAATTGATAGTTGGACCCCTATGGGTATGCTTTCAGCAAACCTAACCGACGCATTAAATATCAGAGGATCTGTTTGGGATGACTGGCATATCGGTCCTCTGAACCCTTAAAATGAAAGGAAGAAATGTATGACAAAAAACAAAAAAAATTTATTCTGCCTTGTGATTACAGTACTCGTGTGCCTTGCTTTTAGCACCACAGCTTTTGCTGCGGGGGATGTTGCCGGAGCCATTGAGGGAACTTGGAATGATGCTTCGGGACAGATTAAAACCGTAGTAAATAAGGTTGTATTTCCTGCAATCGACCTCATATTGGCAGTATTTTTCTTTGCCAAATTGGGGATGGCGTACTTTGATTATCGAAAAAGTGGCCAGTTTGAATGGACTGGCCCGGCAATTTTATTTGCTTGTTTAATTTTCACGATTACCGCACCAACTTATATTTGGCAGATACTCGCATAAGGACGGTGGAAAGCAAAAGAAGTGTAACCAAGCCGTATTGGCAAAGTTACACTTCTTTAAACAGTTAAACATTATAATTTGCTACCACTATGTGTTTAGCATCAGCTTTGAATCTATTGCGAATATTTACGGCGTAATTTTTAAAATACTCATCTCGAATAAATTCTCCATATAATTCTTCAGTCAATGGAGTTTTGCCTATAACCATAAGTGCTCTGCAAGGTAAGTTTCTGAAATCAATAGCAAGGCGTCGATGCTGCTCTTCATCAAATCCATTCATCATATCGATATTTCCGTAGTCATTAAATATGCAATCATATGGTGGATCTAAAAATATAAAGTCATTATCATGAGCCATATTGAAAACATTTGAATAATCTGTATTCAATAAAGTAGCACTTTGTAACAATGTAGAATGTTCCTCCGTAATTATTCGTGTATTCAAATTAGGGTACCTACCAAAAGGAACATTATAATCACCACTTGAGTTATAACGAATCATACCAGAATAAGCTGTTTTGTTAATGAAATAATATAGCACACCTTCCATATATTCTGGAGGTATTTTTCCGTTATACATGTCTCGTATAGAGTAGTATAAGGCTTCGTTTCGATTTTCAACACGCTCGTCAGGAGTAAGTGATTTTAACTCTTTGAAACAGCGTTGGTTATCTTCATATATTCTCTGCAAGGCATCTAATTGTATTCTCATATTTGCATAGTTGTTTCGAACATCCTGATAGAAAGATACGAGTTTTGTATTTACATCATTAATTATGGCTTGCTGTGGTTCGAGATGAAAATAAACTGCTCCTCCACCTAAAAATGGCTCAATATAAGTGTCGAAATCTTGTGGAATATATTGTGCAAAAAGCGGAATTTCACGAGATTTTCCGCCCCTATATTTTAACATAGGATTCACGGTATTGCCCTCCTTTCAAGAGTTGTGTGTATGTTAGCATCATATAAAAGATATAGCAAGTTTTTTAAGCTGCAACCCATTTACTTGCACGCTCTTGCAATTGTTTATACCACTGCGTTTCATCCTGTGCGGTATTGGCAACTTCTTGTGCATAGTCGAAGAGTTCTCGAATATGCTGTGGTGTTGGAATAAACTTGGCACCATAAGAGTTTTCTACCATTTTCATGAATACGTCAAGTTCCAACGGAACTATTATTGATGTGCCACCATAGTAAGAAATATTCGTTTTTGACAGAGTAAAGAAGTGAGCAATGCTTGCTTCATTAATTTTAGGTGCGATAAAAAGGCAGAATGTTTCTTTTCCAGTAGCTTTTTTATGTTTTGCAAGATGCCGAGCTACTGGTTCACCCTCAGCTTCATACTGGCGTTGACCGCTTTGCATAGTAACTTCAACTGTCAAAGCAAAATCACCGTAGTCACAAACAATGTCGGGCATATTACCAGTCGCAGTAGACATAGGCTGACCAGCATCATCAATTTTAAAGTTTCCTGTTATTTCTCCACCGTCTAACATAGTCATTGCCCGCCAAGTATTCCATTCAAGCATGAGCGGTATATCATACAATTCATCTGAAATAATTTCATTGTATGTATCGATTACTTCAGAGTATAGACTATAAGACTTAAGTGCCTGTATCTGTGTAGATACAATACTCTCCTTGTTTTTACGAATAATTTCTTCACGTAAATCTTTAAGTTCAGTTATCGATTTCTTATCAAGTTGACTTTTGGTTGTACTGCTGCACCGAAGAATATACTCTTCAAGGTTTGACCTGTTATCGGTATATAAAACTGGTACAGTAGCATTGAATAGATGTTCTTTGAATTTACGCTCGTCATTTACAAAAACAGGATTCCTATCAATTGTTTCTAAAATGAATTTAACTTCATTTATTTTATCTGGCATTATTGAAAGAGAACGACCTTTGTGAGAAATAGATACAAGACCAGTAGCTCTTAGGTACCTAAAGCAAGCGTCTGTATAATCTCTTAAATTGCTTCTTTTAGTCTTCTTAAACTTAGCTAATGAAGCATCCGTGGATTCACGAGTTGACGTGTTACCGGTTTTGATTTCAGCCTCAAATATTTTAGCAAGTTCGTTGTCTAATGTGTGCCCAAAGTATTGTTTATAGCTACCTTGGAAAGAAGATCTTTCAGCACGATAATCAAGGATTTTATTTACAATATTATCAAAATGCCTGTAGTCAATTAATTGCATTCCGAAAAGCATAATTTCATCGAAGCTAACTTTCTCAAGAGTATAAACCAAACGAAACATTTCAAGATAAGGCTTAACCCAAAAAATCTTATCTGAGTCTGCCGTCTCTCGGTGATATGGTGAAGGTAGCTGAAATTTTAATAATTGACGGAGCAGTACTTCCTCTGTGCGTTTATTTGAAACAAATTCACGTCCAGCATCTGTCAATTGAATAGTAGGTTTTAAATCTACAAAGCCCAATGCTTTAGGCCCACGATTGATTCTGTCACGGGCACTAAATGCCATATCTTTTTGTGAACCCTGACCTTCAAAATGAGGGTTTTCTGTCAGATGTTCAATAAATTCTATCTGTGACTGCGTATTCCATACTCGTCCTGTAAAAGCATCAGTTAATAACTCAATCTCTGGAATCATTTTAGTTGGAGTCCGAGGAGAAGTTGTAAAAAATAAAGTTTTGCTTTTGAGAAATGCCATTTTATCACCGCCTGTTTTGAAATTTATCATTATATCATGACACTTCGAAATATTCAAGTGTATTTTTTGAATAACTATAAATAGTTTATCACACTCAGAACTTCTAATCAATCATAGATTTGTAAACATTGCTGAATAGCTTTCTCTGTTGTCTTGTGGTATTGTGTTGTGCTTGAGGAGGTGAGGAAAATGCAGAAAGAAAAAATACTAAGCGAGCTGTACCACGGCAACATAAACCCAGTGGCAAAATCGGTTGTGAAAGGCAGTGCCTATCAAAAGGCAATGTGCCGAATCAGCAGCCTTGAAGAAAAGTTGATGGCACAGCTTGATGAAGAGCAGCAGAAACTTTTACAGGATTTCATATCAGCACAAGGCGAGCTAAACTACATCAGTGGCGAGGAACGATTTACAGATGGCTTTCGCATGGGAGCAAGAATGATACTCGAAATATTTGAAAAAGATGGCGAACAGGTTAAACCGATAATCGGTTAGCTGTTCGTCATTTTTTATTCTCTGAACTTAATACGATGCCTCAAAGCACTGACCTTTTTTCGATAGGTCGGTGCTTTTTGCATATATGCGCCCCACGCAGCCGACAGGAACATTCCAATCGACCAACCACTCACAAGCAACCACACAAAGGGCTACAAATCCGATACTGAACAAAATGTTCGGAGCTTTTTTAAATAAGGTTAAAAAATTGTCTCTGAGTGTGGATGCAGATGAGGAGATAAATAATTTTTATATTTTTCCACTCAACCCTCTCATTTTTTCGGCTTAGTAGTGAGGGACTAAAACCTTTTCTCAAATATGGTTGTCAAAATCGCTTTCCCACCGCCTACACAGTGAGGGGCTATTTACCCAACAAAAAACCGTACCTTGAAAATTTCATGATCGTCTAAAGAATGATACGGTTGCCATGACCTCGAAAGAGCGAGCAACGAAAACGATGGAGAGAACCTCCGACAGGAACTGTCTTTAGGTGAAACGACACTTAAAAATATTAATTTAATCGAAAGGATGATGCAACATTGAAAAAAGAACTGAAGCTTATTCAAATGAGCCAAGTGGAGGTAGAGAAAATCCAATGGGTTTGGTATCCTTATATCCCCTATGGAAAAATCACCGTTGTCCAAGGTGACCCCGGCGAGGGTAAGACCACATTTGTGCTTGCCCTTATTGCTTTACTGACTAAAGGAGAATCACTGCCCGAAGAAGAAACAGGTGCAGAGCCTATCAACGTCATCTATCAAACAGCTGAAGATGGTCTTGCAGATACCATCAAGCCTCGTCTTTTATCTGTTGGTGCTGACTGCAGCCGAGTGTTAGTCATCGATGAAAACGAGGTGGAGCTAACCCTCTCTGATGAACGACTGGAGCAGGCTATCAAAAAAACCAATGCCAAGGTGATTGTCCTTGACCCCATCCAAGCCTACCTCGGTGGTGATGTGGATATGCATCGGGCAAATGAAATTAGACCCATTATGAAAAGGCTTGCTCTCCTTGCAGAACGCACAGACTGTGCAGTTATCCTCATCGGTCACATGAATAAAATGGGCGGTGCAAAATCTGCTTACAGAGGGTTAGGCTCAATTGATATTAGGGCAGCCGTGCGAAGTGTTCTTGTGGTCGGCAGAGTAAAAGATGAACCGACGCTGCGAATTGTTGCTCACGATAAGAGCAACCTTGCTCCCGAGGGAAAATCCATTGCCTTTGAGCTTGACCCCGATACAGGTTTTGCGTGGAAAGGTTATTGCGAAACCACCGTGGATGAACTGCTCTGCGGAAACGGCTCGTTACTCAGCAAAACGGCACAAGCTGAAAAGCTGTTAAAGGATTTGCTTACTGAGGGCGAAATGCTCTCCGAAGAAATTACCAATCAAGCAAAGGAACTGGATATTTCTAACCGCACACTGAAAATAGCCAAACAAAATATTGGAGTGAAATCATTCCGAAAGGGTGATAAATGGTATTCCTCACTGCCAAGGGGGTAAGAGGGTAAGGTTCTAAGGACACTGCACCCTTGCCCCCTTGTTTATCTGAAGATATACCGCACTGTTGCCCCAGTGTGCCGATTGTAACGGCGATGGGAGCAACTACCCCACCCACTGCCAACAAAGCCGTTGTAGGGGATTTGTGAGCCGAAACACGCACCCGTAGCCGACCCATTCCAAGCACCCCACAGGGTGCATTTTTTCTTCTATGCCAGTTATCCGTAAAGCATAAGAATTACCGCTACCACTTTCTCTCCTCGGAGAGAGCCAGCATCGCATTCGGCTACACGCCGATGCTGCTGGGCGGGTGAACCCGCACCCCTTTAGAACGAATCCATCTCATCAAGAAAGCGAGGAAATACATGAAAAACGCAAGACTCAACCTAAGAATTACAGCCGAGGATTTGGAGAAAATCCACCGCAAGGCACAGCAGGCAAACAAGACCCTCACCGACTATGTCACCGCTACCTGTCTCGGCAAGGAAATTGTCATCATCACCGACCTTGCCGAGGTGCTCAAGGAGCTGAAAGCAGTGGGCAGAAACCTCAATCAGATTGCTGTGCTTGCCCACAGCGGTAGAATTACGGCAATCAATCTCAGCGGCTTGCAGGAGGAGATGGTGATAATTAATCAGCAACTCAAAGAGATTTTAGAGCGTAGGAGGTGGTCAGCATAGCCATTGTCAGCTTTGCAAAGTTCAAGAAAAAGCAGTCACGAGCCAGTATGTCTGCAGTCATGAACTATGCCATGAAAACCGAAAAGACACTGTTTGAGGGAGAGCGGTTGGTGTCGGGACTGAACTGCTCCCCCGAAACTGTCTACTATGAATTTATCAATACCAAGCTGTTACACGGCAAAGACAGCGGTCGTATGTACTACCACATGGTGCAGTCCTTCCCAAAGGGTGAGGATGTCCCACCCAAGATTGCACACGAAATGGCGGTCAGGCTGGCGGAGCATTTCAAGGATTACGAGGTGTTAATCTGCACCCATACCGACCGTGACCACATTCATTCTCACTTTATTATCAACTCGGTTGCCTTTGACTCCGGCAGAAAGTTTCACATCAGCACCCCGGAGATAGAACCCATACGGCAGTTAAACGACAGGCTGTGCATGGAATATGGATTTGAAATATGCCAGCCGAAATCAAAATACGACCGCACTAAGTCCATGAGTGTTTCGGAATACCACGCTGCAGCAAAGGGCGAAAGCTGGAAAATGCGGCTGATGAATACCATCGACGAGTGCATGAAACACGCAGCCAGTAAAGATGAATTTATCGAGTTGATGGAGTTTGAGGGCTACGGTGTCAAGTGGACAGACACCCGAAAAAGCATTACCTACACCACCCCCAAGGGTATGAAATGCCGAGATGATCGCTTGCATGAAACAAAATATTTAAAGGAGAGGATGGAGCTTGAGCTACGAATCAGACAGGAAATTATCACTGGAAGAACTCAAACAGAGAAACAAATCAGCAGCACCATCACCGCCACCGACAGTCGCTCCTTGTCTTCTGACACAGGAGAAACTGGACAATCTGTTTTACAATCAGAGCCTCATTTGGGAGGGGATAGAGGATTTACAGAATCAGCTGAAAGCATTGCAGCAGCAGAGCCGCAGCCTCAAAACGCAGATGAGCAGCCAGCCGACACAGGCAGACTTGGAGAAATTGAACAAGAGCCTGTCACAGATACAGCAGACCTTATCACGGGCTGGGAGGAAGAAAGAGAAGCGTTTTTCTCTGCCCAAACTGAGATTACCGCAAATAGAATGGACAGTTTGGCTTTGGATACTCATCAGCTTGTTACCCTTGGCAGTGATATTATCCGCCTTGGCAGGTCTGTGGAGTCTCTTAGCCAGCCTGTTCCTGTAAGGGACAGCACCACTCAAAAGGTTGTTCGCGAACACAAAAAGGGCGTTGGTCAAAAGCAGGATGACCACAGCGGATAC
>ENA-UOOM01002659-UOOM01002659.1-fermentation-metagenome-genome-assembly--contig:-NODE-2659-length-14275-cov-5.586006_pt1 | contig 14275 bp, 7 predicted proteins | sample MGYA00245781_ERZ724031 | MGnify/ENA primary metagenome ERZ724031 (study PRJEB28704, sample SAMN03018317) | fermentation metagenome | biome: anthropogenic terrestrial biome; feature: soil; material... | reverse complement strand
GGCACGGTATATTGTGCGGAACCTGTACTCCGAGCCAATGTACCGGAAGGGGGTGAACTGTTTGTCCATCTTCAGAGTTTGCTTCACATAGCTTCGTAAAATCTCCCCGATAAGGTAATGCTGCCCTTGCAGGGGACGTGGATTGTCCTCATCCATAAAATAATAACGCGCAAATGCCTTTTCTAACATATCTGTCAGATAAGCCTCGTCCCTTGCAATACTTTCCAGCGCATCGGGTGTTACAACCTTATCTTTGTATCGATTATAGATGATTTCCATCAACCTGTGAAAAATGGATCCGAACACATCCGACTCCACAGACTCCTGTACTTCCGTCTCTTCCCGGAGTCCCTCAACCGCCGTGAAATAGAATTTAAGGGGACAGTCGATGTAATTGTTGATGAGTGAAGCCGACAAATACTTTTCTTTTCCTCCAAGAAAATCATCCAGCTTACGCATCACTTCCGCCGTCTTTGTTACCAGAACAGGGCCAATCTCCGGAGCATAAACATCGTAGGTAAGCACACGCTCCGAAATTTCAAATAAAGGGTGATACAGGTACTTCAGCTGATAAAAATATCGGCTTACCTCACCGGTCTGCATCTCCTCGGTGCGGGTATCGTACAACATATACACCTTTTTGGCGCGGCTGATCATCCTGTAAAAATGATAGGCATAGGTGCCGTCCCGATACTCATGGGTGGGCAATCCGAATCCTTTTCTCAGCGTATAGGGAATAAACGAGCTGGAAGAATTTCCCAGTGGGAACACCCCTTCATTCATGGATAGGATGATCAGGTTCTCGAAATCGATTGTACGTGTTTCCAGTACACCCATAACCTGCAGGCCCATCAGCGGTTCACCGCTGAAAGATACACTGATACTGCGGCTCAGTTTTTTCAGGAGACTGAACCATGTTTCCACCGTCATGTTCCCTGCCCCTTTTAGTCGGTCCTGTAATTGGGTAACCGTCTTATAATACTGAACTATAAACTCCTGCTCAATATCGGCCGAATGGATGTTATCTCCCGGCTTGGTTTCATCATGTTTCCCGGACATATTCTTTTCTCCGATGGTGTTTTCCGTATTCTTTTCGGAGGTAAGAAACTGATAGATATAGATAAAAATGCGGTGCAGGTAATCGCCGGCTTCCTCCCAGCCGGTTACCGGAGTGAAGATCAGTGACAGCAGGGGGTGGCGGGGAATCTCCGACAGCGGTACCACAATGCGATTATGGGTGAGTATATGTTCTTTGAGGGATTCCACTTCTGCACTTGCAGCTCCGTTCACCAGGGGGTGATTGAGCAACGCTTTCACGTAACGGTGATAAAAGGCGGTTTCGCCGTTCCAGCTACGCAAATTATGTTGCAAAAGTGCCACATGCTCCACCAGGCTGGCTATAGAAGAGTGAGATAATCCGTACCCCATGGTCACGTTGATCTTTCCTATTTCCGGCGGGATGGAATAAAGAACGGGTAACAGCAAACTTTCGTCGGGCAGCACTATGGCAGAGTTGATGGCTTCGCCGGGATCGGGAATCGCCTTCGACCCGATGAGCCGGGAAAGAATGTGGGTCACGTGCTTTGCCTGTCCTACGCCGGAAGGGACGCCGATAACTTCAATCGTCGTTTTGTCCGTTTTCTCATCCGACTCCGGCAGTGTGAATAACGACGGATATCGGGTAAGATTTTCCTGTACGCAAAACGATGCCCGGTTTTGTGGATCGCGCACCAGTGGAGAATCATAGTCCCAGTAAAAATCAGCCTTATGCTGATTTTTCAGATGATCCATTAACATCTTTTCCGCTGGAGTAAGTGCATTCAGTCCCACAAATATAAAGTGTCCGGCAGGCCACTCCTTTTCATTTCCGGTCTTCGTTCTTTCAGCCACTTCCCGGTATATCATCCCTTCATAGGCTCGGCCCTTCTCCATCAATTCACTCCGGAAGGAAACATATAGCGCATACAAAATCTTCCAGGTTTCATGAAACCTTTGTTTGGCCTCACTACCCTCAGTCGGCATAAAGTTCGTCCAAAAGCGGCGAATGGCTTCCACCTGATCCGTAGAAAGATGCGTCATGTCATCATCCAGCGACCTGAAGTCATGGACATTGCGGAAGAGCTGCTTTGCATCTGCCAGATACTTATCCACCTCATCGAAATCGTTAAGCAGCATATCACCCCAGTAGAGGAAATCGTCGAACGACTCTTTCGATCCGCTGATCTTCCCGAAATGACGGTACAGCATCACCAGCATCTCTACCCGGTCGGCAGGTTGATAGGAGGAGAGCGACACAAAAAGCTCCTGGATGGTGAGCATGGCAGGGGAAAAAACAGGTTTACCGGCAATCTCCGCCAGGTACTTCTGCAGAAAAATCCCTGCACGCCTGTTGGGAAGCACAAACGTGTACCGGTAAAGCTCGTCACCGTACTGTGTATGAAACCGTTTTGCTACTTTATAGAGGAATGGCACCATTGTTTGATAGAAATAGAATAGTGTCGCTTAAATAAGCTACGGCTGCAAATATAACTTTTAATTACTTTATAAATGGTGTAAAAAAACAAATTCCTTAGATGAGTTTCGACAGTACTTATTGAAACATTATTCAAAATAAATCACTTTCATTTGTTTTTATTCGCAATTTTTGAGAAATTTGGCGAATAATTGAAGATGTCTACCGTTGAATTCTCACATATCGCCTCCACATACATCGAAAATATGGATGGTCTCTATGCATACGCCCTCCATATGGGCTTCGATGACCAAACTTCGATGGATGCTATCCATGATGTGTTCTATAAGCTTTGCATCCGTCACTCCTCATTGGATGAAATAGAAAACCTGAAATCTTACCTTTTCCGGGCGTTACGTAACCGGCTCGTGGACCTTAAGCGATCCAACAGAGAAATACCCAGCCTCTTTACAGCTAATGAAAAGAACGAAGAGATCCTATCCTTTAATCTGAACGTGACGGTCGAGGATGAATTAATTCTGAAAGAGGATTCCGATGAAATTCGCCGAAAGGTTGAAACTGTTCTCAACCGCTTAACTCATCGCCAACGTGAAATTATCTATCTGCGCTATATTCAGGAATGCAGCTACGACGAAATCTCTGACATCATGAATATTTCTATCGCCGCTTCCCGAAATCTCGTAAACAGATCGTTCGTAAAACTTAAAGAAGCCATGTTAACAATCTCCTTATTTATCTTCATTATAAAATAAGGATCTTGCCCTATCATGATTACATTTAATTATAAGCACTTTACACTATCAATTCATGTGATATTAGGCACGAAAAAGCCCTTCCGTAAAATAATTTTAATTTAATGCAATTTTCTTTTATGATGAATATTGATGATATTTATCATACATCCTCGTCTTCTAATAAGGCAAGGGTAAATGTAATGAAATCTTAATTAATTCTTAACGATTCTGTAATATTTTAATTATTCCTTTGCACTTTCTTTATTAATCAAAAGAGTTGATTCATATTCACCTATGCGGAATGAAATTGACAATAACGATTTTGTCCGGTTCCTGAAAGAGGAAACATTCATTGAGTGGAAATTATTTCCAACCGATGAACTTGATATGTACTGGAATGATTATATCAAAAATCATCCGGAGGATCGAAAGAATATCCTATTGGCTGAACAACATTTCCAGTCAGTAAATATTTCGTCACACGCCATACCAAACGCTATGAGACAGGAAGCCATCAAACGGCTTAAACAGTCACTTCTTGCATACAAAAGAAAACGTAGAATCCGCCTTTTTTCATATACAGCCGCAGCGTGTGTAAGCCTATTAGTTATCTCGGTTCTCTACATCCAGAAAGTGGCGAATCAATCCGAAAGAGTTTTGACCAACTCGGGTAATTACATTGTCGGGAATGAACTAGAATCAGAAGATATCTTATTTGTAACAGGTGATAGAACCACCACTTTCCAAGGAAATGTCGATATGGAGATGAAGGGTAATCAAACGATTCAAATTAAAAGTGAACACGCTGAAGACACGGAGATCTCAATAGGACAGCATGCCACAAACAAGTTGATTGTTCCTTATGGGAAACGGTCTGAAATTCTGTTGTCTGATGGGACACACGTTTGGTTAAATTCCGGTTCGTCCCTTGAATTTCCCTCGACATTCTCCGAAATGAAACGGGAAGTGATCCTCTCGGGGGAAATGTATATCGAAGTCGCACCCGTTAAAAATCAATCTTTTATCGTTCATACGCCAGGTTATGATGTAAAAGTGTATGGAACAAAATTCAATATATCCACTTATTCCGGATCACCATCTAACGTAGTGCTAGTGGAAGGAATAGTAAGTTTGAAAGCTGCTGAAAAACAGGAATTATTCCTGTCTCCGAAAGAGCAGGCTATTTATTCCGAAATTTCTGGCAGTTTCAATAAGCGGGAAGTGGATGTCCAATCTTTTATAAGCTGGAAGGAAGGGTATCTTACTTTCTCGGACTCACCTGTAAGTGAAGCACTTAAACAAATAGAAAGATACTATAACCTTTCATTCAATTTGGATGATGGTGTTTCTTTACAGGGCTTAACCTGCACCGGAAAAATAATCCTTTCGGACAATCTGGACAATGTGATGACTGCGCTTTCATTAATATCTGCAACAGAATATAAAAGAAAAGACAAACTGATATATATTTATAAAAAGGGAACCATTTAAAAATTATATGTATGAAAAGAAAGAATAAGGAACCTCAAAAGGAATAAATACTTGAAGTAAAATGCCGAACGATAGTGCGAATATCGTTCGGCCAATTGATTCCCAATTACTATGTTCATTAATAATTAAAATCATAACAAAGGTATGAATAAATACTCTATCGGGGAGAAAGAAACAATTAATAAATTTAAACACATCATGAAAATAACCTTACTCCTGTTATTTTTAAGTGTCTTTTTCTCGCAAGCTGCAGATAGCTATTCACAGGAAACATCATTCACGCTACATCTTAAATCATCTTCAATAAAAGAAATTTGTGTAGAGTTGGAAAAGAAGAGTAATTTTCGGTTTATTTTTGCAGGAAATGCTAAAAAGATTATCAACAAGAAAGTTACTTTATTAGCAAATTCTAAAAATATTGAAGAGATTCTGGATATTATATTGTCTGACACGGACCTGTCCTATAGGCTGCTGGAAGATCAGGTTGTCATTTATCAGAACAATACTGACATTGATTCAAGGAAGGATGAAAACATACTTTCCATGCAGAATTCTCAACAATCAAACCGTATTAATATTACAGGCAAGGTAACTGATGCATATAACGATGAGCCAATTCCGGGAGTCAATGTCGTGATTGCGGGTACAACTCTTGGAACGACAACCGACATTGACGGTATTTACGATTTGATGGTCAATGAGGGAGACACTCTTATCTTTTCATTTATCGGTTATTTAACACAGAAAGTTGAAGTTGGTAAAGCGAAGATTATCAACGTAAGACTTTCTGAGCACACTGAGATGTTGGAAGAAGCCGTGATTGTAGCGTTCGGCAAACAGAGCAAAGAGAGCGTTGTCTCTTCAATCACAACGGTCAACACCAAAGATTTAAAAGTACCATCCAGTAATTTAACGACCGCTCTATCGGGAAAAATGGCCGGCCTGATCGCCTATCAAACAACGGGGGCACCTGGTGATGAAGATGCCCAGTTTTTTGTGCGAAGTGTTACCTCTTTTGGTAGTGGTCTGACATCGCCACTGATTTTGATTGATAATATTGAGATGACCTCAAGAGATCTCTCCAGGCTAAATCCTGACGATATTGCCAGTTTCTCCATTTTGAAAGACGCCTCCGCCACAGCTCTCTATGGGGCAAGGGGTGCGAACGGCGTTGTGCTGGTTACAACCAAAGAGGGAAAGAAGGGAGCAGTAGATGTACAGATCCGTGTGGAGACTTCCGTCTCCACGCCAACAACGAAAGTCGACATTGCCGACCCTGTCACATTCATGGAATATTCCAATATCGCAAGCATGACACGTCACGGGGAACTGACCTATCCCCAGAGTAAAATAGATCAGACAAAAAATCCGAACAGGAACCCATATGTCTATCCGGCAGTCGACTGGAAGGATATTCTGACCAGGGATCATTCTGTAAACCAGAGAGCAAACATCAATCTTACCGGTGGTGGAGAAGCGGCCACCTATTATATTGCAGGTTCTTTTTCCCAGGACAATGGTATCCTGCAGGTCGATAAGGTGAATCCATTCAATTCCAACATCAATTTGAAGTCATACGTTGTCCGCTCGAACGTCAATCTCAACCTATCGAAGTCCCTGGAAGCCAAGGTCAGGGTCAACGCAAATTTTGAAGATTACACCGGCCCAATCGGTGAGTTTGGAAGTGGTGGCGCCAACACCTACGGGAAAACATTGATTGCCAACCCCGTTTTATTTCCTCACGTATATGCTCCGGACAGGGAGACACAATATGTAGATCGTATGCTGTTTGGTAATTATTCTGACGACGATTACGGAATGGGTTCCGACCAATACATCAATCCTTATGCCGACATCATGAAAGGATATGAGGATGTACGAAACAACACTCTCCTGGCACAACTGGAGTTGCATCAGAATCTGAACATGCTCACGGAAGGCTTAAGAGCCCGCTTCATAGGAAGCGTGACACGTTATTCAGGTTTCAACATCCAACGCAGTTACAGACCATTCTTCTACCAGTATATCAAGGGTACACATGACCCGGGAAATACTACTTTCCCGTATGAACTGGCTGTCTTGAATCCGGAAGGTGGTTCCGATTTTATCGATTACAGTGCAGGTGACAAGTTTGTAAGATCCAGTTATTACGGAGAGGGCGCGGTGTTGTATAACCGGAACTTTGCAAGCAAACACGACGTGGGGGGACTGTTGGTGGGTTCTCTCAAGGAGAGCATGGATGGAAGTCCCAGCAATCTTGATTCATCATTACCCTCAAGAAATATTTCGTTTGCCGGACGTTTTACGTATGGATTTGATCAGACCTATTTTGCAGAATTTAACTTTGGACTAAACGGTTCCGAGCGCTTTGACCCGGCACATCGTTGGGGATTTTTCCCTTCCATTGGTGCGGGGTGGCAGGTATCAAACGAACCATTCTGGTCGGCTATCAAGAAGGTTGTTCCCAGCATGAAAATCCGGGCAACCTATGGATTGGTGGGTAACGACGTCATTGTTTCAGACAGGGACAGATTCTTTTTTACCTCAAACATTGACCTGAACGGGCCCTCGGCAGGCAGGTTCGGCAACAATCCCTATGAGACATTCAGTCGTCCTACAATCAATATTCTGAGATATGCAAATCCCAATATCACATGGGAGGTATCATACAAAACCAACCTGGCTATCGAGCTGGGATTGCTGGATGATGACTTGACACTGATAGGTGAGCTGTACCACGAAAAACGCACCAACATTGTTCAGCTCAGACCTGACATCCCTTCAACAATGGGACTGGCTGCAGGCATCCGCACAAACTACGGCGAAGCAGTAGGAAAAGGTGTTGATTTGACTCTGGACTATAATAAATCATTCAGTAACTCAATGTGGTACATTATCAGGGGTAACTTCACCTATGGGACAGCAAGGATTACCAAGTATGACGAACTGGATTACGCTGAAATTGCCCCATGGCTTTCGGTTGTGGGACAAAAGGTGGGGCAACAGCGTGGTTATGTGGCTGAACGTCTGTTTATCGATGATGAAGAGGTAAACAACTCTCCCTTACAACAGGTTAACAGCGGAATAGGCGATTATCAGGCGGGAGATATCAAGTATCGCGACATCAATGGTGACGGGGTGATTAACTCATTTGACATGGTTCCCATGGGATACTCGGCCAATCCTGAAATCCAATATGGACTTGGGGGGTCATATGGTTACAGGAATTTCGATATTTCGCTTTTTTTTCAAGGTTCTTCGCGATACTCATTTTTCCTGGATGCGGAAAAAATGGCTCCTTTTGTTGAAGTCACCTCTGGTGGCAAGAAAGGGAACAGAGCAATGTTAAACTTTATTGCCGAAAGTGTCTGGACGGAGACCGACAGGGATATCTACGCCAAGTGGCCACGTTTATCGCCGGATGTTGGTTCAGCCTCAAAGGGAAACAACAACAACTTTGTGAGAAGTAATTACTGGTTGCGGTCGATCGGTTACCTGCGGTTAAAATCATTAGAGTTTGGATACACCATCCCTGAATTTAAGGGTATAAAAGCGAGGGTATATGCAAGTGGAACAAATTTGATGACATTCTCAAATTTCAAATTATGGGATCCGGAAATGAGTGGAAACGGACTGGCGTATCCTCTGCAGCGTGTTTTCAATGTGGGTCTTCAACTTAATTTCTAACCTGCTTATTAATAATAACAACAATGAAAAAAATATTTTGCTACATCATAACCATTTTTCTTTTCACTTTATCGGGGTGTAACAAGTTCCTGGATATTTTACCGGACGATAAAGCAGAACTGAAAGATGCTTTTAAAGATAAATACAATGCAGAGAAATACCTGTTTACCTGCTATAATAGCCTTCCCAATTTTGTTTCTCCCATGAATACGCTTGGCCTGTCCGGTGGAGGAGATATTATCTATTCGGAAAGAAATACCGGTGGTGGTTTATCATCTGGACCTCCTGCGCCTATGATGGCCTTTCTCAAGGGAAACAATACGGTCAATCCCTACATGAATTTCTGGGATGGACTGAACGGTGCTCCAAGAAATCTATGGGAAGGGATCAGGCATTGCAATATCTTTTTAGAGGAAATACTGATTGAAAATGGTGGTCCCCGTGATGTGGATGAGATGCTCAGAACCAGATGGATTGCTGAAGCCAAGGCCATTAAAGCGTATCTGCATTTTTACCTGTTTCAGCTTTACGGCCCGATTCCGATTGTAGACAAGGCTGTTCCCATTTCGGAGAAAGGAGACAAAGTGAATGTCTACCGGGCTCCGGTTGACGAAGTAGTAGATTATATCGTAAACACACTGGATGAAGCGATTGAAGATCTACCGACCATGAACGAGCTGGATGTCGTCAGTGAATTTGGGAGATTCACGAAAACCATCGCCTTGTCAATCAAAGCCAAGACATTGGTGTTGGCTGCCAGTCCGCTATTCAACAACAACAACTATTACACCGGTTACAAGGACAAAAGAGGGACAGAGCTCTTTCCTGCCGGGGATAGTGGAAAAAGATGGGAAAGGGCATTGGAAGCCTGTGATGTGGCCTGTCGGGCTGCAGAAGAAGAAGGTGCGGTTATTTTGATTACTACTGATGGCGGGAACAATGCGATCAGGGGAATTAACATAACCAATATCAACGATACTACCAAGGCGATGGTAAGCCTGCGTCAGGCAGTTACAGAATCGTGGAATCCGGAAGTAATCTGGGCTGTCAATGAGAGTACCACTTTGTTACAGAGATGGAGCACCATGTTGAGCAACGACGAATGGTTCAACTTTGGAGGAACTGCAGGAAATGATCTGGGTCAAAGGCATTCGCCAACCTTGAATATGGTTGAACAATTTTATTCGTCAAAAGGGATTCCCATTGAAGAAGATGCCGATTGGGAACACAATGGCTGGTATCAGAACAGGTATAACACACAGCTTCCTGATAAAGAACATAGCAAGTACTTTATCAAAAAAGGTCAAGAAACAGCCATCCTTCATTTCAACCGTTCTTTACGATTTTACGCGTCAGTGGGTTTTGATGGTGGCATTTGGGAAGGGAGAGAAAAAAGCCTGTCAGAAGCATCTTATCCCAACATGTTCAGACATTCTGGAAGTGGTTACAAGCATTCGGAAACTTATGGTGGATATCCTTATGCTGGTTATCTGGCAAAAAAGCTGAGCCACCTGAAAACAACCTATACTGAAACCCGAATCACGCTGATAAGAGAAGACTACTCTTTCCCGATCATTCGACTGGCTGATATCTATTTGCTGCTGTCTGAATGCCTCAATGAGGTGGGTGGTCCTACGAAGACCGATTCAAAGGGCAACAATGCTTTCTTTTACCTCGACCAGATCAGGGCAAGATCCGGCATGGAGGGCGTTGTGGAGAGCTGGAATAAGTATGCGCTTGACAGATACAAGACAAAACCCAACGATATCAATGGCTTAAGAGACATTATCCGCCAGGAGCGAATGAACGAATTGGCATTTGAGGGACATTTTTATTATGATGTAAGAAGGTGGATGTTGGCTGAGGAGATGTTCAACAAGCCAATATTGGGCTGGAACAAGGATGGGGAAAACAAGAAAGACTTTTACAATATTAGAGTTCTATTGGTTCCCCGATTCTCGATGAAAGATTACCTGATGCCTATCAGGACCAATTCACTGCTACAAAATCCCAATCTGGTACAAAATCCGGGCTGGTAAATCACAAGAGAATACAAGCAAATTTATGAAAATGATGATAAATAAATATCTTTTACTATTGGCAATCATCTGTTCCCTGTTGATGATTGCATGCACTGATTCCTATATGGGCATAGAGCAAATAAAGACCAGTTCGGAAAAACCGGACAAAATCAGTGTCAGGGAGGTAATACCGAAATCGGGTGCTCTGGAAATCCATTTCACACTTCCCAAAGGGAATCCCAACATTGCTCAGGTAGTTGCAACCTACACCAACAAACATGGTAAAGAAATGGAGTTCAAGGTCTCCAGATACAGTTCTTCAATATTGGTCGAAGGTTTTATCGGCACAGAGGAAATGACTGTGCAACTGGTCTGCATCGATAGTAGCGGAAATGAATCGGATATCACGGTTGTGAAAGCTGCACCACTTATTTCCCCCGTTGAAATTGCACTCCAGACCATGAAAGTTGAACCTGCGTTTGGAGGTATCAAGGTGGAATGGCAAAATACACATGCTAATCCTTTTATAATTCATGTTCTAGCAGAGGATACCCTACAAAAGGGTGTTGCTTCACTAGCGGAAGATTTAAGTAAAGCGATCTACTCGAGCGACTCGTTGAAAACATTCGCCTATGTTCGGCAATATCCCGCAAAAGAACAAAAGTTTGGTTTTATCGTATCCGATAAATGGGGTAACAGAACGGATACATTGATTTCTGTATTGAAACCCTACAAGGAGGAATTGATCGAATACAGTCGTGTAAAAGCAGTTACATATTTTAACCCCACCTATTACGGTGGAGTCAGGGACTATGATACGTATGCCATCAATCCAGCTACAGGAATTCAAAATGATGGGAATGCTCATTCTACCTCTTTTGCCCCGCAAACCATGTTCAATGGTGTTAAAACAGGCAATCTTTTCTTGGCCTATAAATTCATGCGAAATCTCACAAATCCTGATCCCTCCACTCGCTCCTTGGTGCATGATGTGTTTGTCACTTTTGACTTGAACATGGAAACCCGCATTAGTAGAGTGAAAATTTTTCCTAGAACTGGTTTAGGTTATACCTATACGCGTTCAAGTGTGAAACGTTTCCGTATTTGGGGTACCAACGATGATAACAGCGAAAGGTGGTCGAAATTCCCGGGTAATTGGACTTTGATTGGAGAGTATGTGGGAAGAGAACCGGCAAAAAGGGATAATTTAACTCAGGAAGAAATTGAATATTTCAATTTAAAACAAGAGTATTCAATCAGCGAAGACAATGTGAACCCTGCAGCAAATACAACCGCGACCTTCCGCTATATGCGCCTTCAGCTGATGGAATCATATGTGCAAGAAACGACTTTCTACACGATCAATGAGTTCGAGATGTACGGAGATATTCAACAGTATTACTAGTTAAATAAATCAATATGAAAAAGATAAAGCAATATTTTTTCAAAGTTGCGGTAATCAGCTTCCTCTTTCTGGTCAGTTGTGACAATGCCAACGACTTATTGAATCAATATATCAAGGATGGGCCTATCATTTATGCTGCAAAAATAAATGAACTACATACCCAGTCGGGCTATTACCGATTCAGGGCAAACATTTATCCTGCAGAAGACGTAAACCGTTCATACTGTATTTTGAGCTGGAACAACTCGGAAGGATTAAAAGATTCCGTAAGGATTGAATACAATAAAGAAAACTTCGACAATGATCTGAACTGTTATTACGCAATTATCAATATTCAGCCGGAAGAGGGTATTCAGGGAAACCTGGAGATCAGAGGTCAGAATGTAGATCTATTCGGCAACAGATCGTTAATTGTAAATGGCAGCGCCTACATATACGGCCTAAACTATGTCTCCACCTTGATTAACGCACAGATCAGCTTTTCAACCGGTAACAAAAATATCATTTTTGAACCTAGGGTTGGAGCAGTCGGGAATCTGCTCAGTTATGAAAAAAACAGTGGTGGTTTTACGGAAGAAGTTTTTGTTTCAGACAACAGCTATCCACTTACCGATGCAAAACCGGGTGGTGTAGTAAGAACCAAAACGAGGTATCACATCTCCGACACGGATATCGATACCCTGGAGGTTGTTGAATATCTGGAATCAACCATTCCACCTCTCTAAAATTGAGTCCCTTCCTGATAAACAGGTTCTGGTTCAACACTGAAATTCATGTTTCACGGAAGGGACCATTTTTTATTAAAAGGAGATTGCATACATTATTATTACAAAGCAATTCATCATGAGAAAAACAAATATAGCGCTGCTACTCTTCATCATTATTAGTGTATCTTGCCAGAAAGGGCTTTACAGTGAGAGCAAAAGAAATAACAGACGCAATGAGGCTGTCCGTGAGGCAGCAATGACAATGTCTCAATTCCGTAACACATCTCCGTTAAATCTGGATAGTGAAAGATTAATGCTATGGAGAAAATTTCAGGAATATTCGGATCAATTAAAGAGCACTACTTTCAAGGAGTATCTGAAGAAACCGGAAGAGGAAGCTGTGATGATGGAAGATACAATCCCCACACTGTACTTCTATCGGGAAGGATTCGACAAGGTACTTCACGAGGTAAAAAACAGCGAAGTGCAATATGGAAACACACTCGTCTGGATGTTGTATAACATGGGGTTTGTGGTAAAAACGCCCTCCGGCTGTTTCGGCATCGACATTGATCATCGTTTGGCAGAACGGTTGGAACCCTATCTTGACTTCCTCTGTATTACCCATAACCACGGAGATCACTACAATAACAAATTGATTGAAGCGATGATCAATCATGATAAACCGGTGTTATCAAATTTCCACAAGGGAAGTCAGGAATATGTTTCTACAGTAGCCACATCTTATAAGATTGGCAATTTTTCCATCCGCACCGACATTTCGGATCATCTGGCCAACCCTGATTTGCCAGACTTTGTCACTCTTTTCCGAATTGAGGGAGGGGATGATTCCGGGAATTTCTCTATACTTCACTGCGGTGACTCGGGATTTAACCCAAAACATTTCACCAATATTGCGGGAGAGGTAAACATGGTTATCCTCAGATGGGGAGCACCACGAGAAAACAATATCCTGGGCAGCGGGAAAGGTCAGGTAAAACCGGACTACGCAGTGTTATCACATCTGATTGAATTAAGACATGAACCCTATCCACATGGGCAGGCTTCGATAACCAAAACATTGGAACATCTGCCAAATGTAAATTGTGAAAACACCATCCTCCCTTTCTGGGGTGAAAAAATGAGATGGGAAAATGGGAAATTATATTGAATAGATTTAAAAATAGATTCTTCAAATTTTAGAGATTGTCGCAAAATTTGCGACAATCTCTAAAATTATGCACATATAGCAATACCTTTTCATAACACACCCTGCGCCATCATGGCATCGGCCACTTTCATGAAGCCGGCAATGTTGGCTCCTTTCACGTAGTTGATGTATTCACCGTTCTTTCCGTAGGTTACACACTGTTCGTGGATGTCATTCATGATCTGATGGAGCCAGCGGTCTACTTCCTCGTTACTCCAGGAGATATGCATGGCGTTCTGCGTCATCTCCAGTCCGGAACATGCCACACCGCCAGCATTCACAGCCTTACCCGGTGCAAAAAGCATCTCATTTTCTATGAAGAAGTCTACAGCATCTGAGGTACAACCCATATTGGAAACTTCAGCTACCAGAATCACCCCGTTTTTCTTCAATGTTTTGGCATCCTCCAGATTCAGTTCGTTCTGGATAGCACAAGGCAAAGCGATATCCACCTTGCATTCCCAGGGTTTCCTTCCTGGAATGAATCTGGATCGGGGAAATTCATCGGCATAGGGAGCCACCACATCATTGCCCGAATTGCGGAGTT
>ENA-UOOM01002658-UOOM01002658.1-fermentation-metagenome-genome-assembly--contig:-NODE-2658-length-14282-cov-5.241372_pt1 | contig 14282 bp, 14 predicted proteins | sample MGYA00245781_ERZ724031 | MGnify/ENA primary metagenome ERZ724031 (study PRJEB28704, sample SAMN03018317) | fermentation metagenome | biome: anthropogenic terrestrial biome; feature: soil; material... | reverse complement strand
GCCGGCAATAACCCTCGATGCGCTCAAAATAGCTGCCTGATCCGTTTTATAGAGGACAGTTTACGCCTGCGCTCCAATGAAATAATTTGACGTGGGGTGTGCATTATGCTCCCATTCAAGGCATCAATAGTCTACTTAGCAATCACTCCGCCAAATGGAGCCACACCGGAAGTGTATTGCTAAACGCCTTATTTTACAAGGGATGTTTCGCCATTTTATCATTTTCTGAGTGTACGTCTATAAATCACACCCTTAGTACCACCTATTGATAGAAAGCATTCTGTCAGTAGGTGGTTTTTTTATTGCCAATGTGTGAAAAAAGTGTTGATATATCAAGGGATTTCGCGTACTCCTGCTTCCAGAATGCGGCTCGTTTTCCACATCAAAATTGCCTGTTTTCACGCCGACGTGGTGTCCATATGTTTGGAGCCAAAAACCCCAAAAGTAATAGTTTGACACTTGACCAGGGGGGTGCATTCTCCCAGTAATAGTTTGACATTAGAAAGCAAATCGTTTGACAACTGAGGAATAACAAGCGAAAAACGGACAGTCTGGTCGCAAGCAAGACTCCGCTACAGCTCAATTAGCCTATTGCATGCACTGAACTGGCGCACTTCAAGCGTTACCATACCTCACACCCCAAGGCGGAACTGCTGGGGCTTGCCGCGGCCAGAAACGAAGAAATACTGAAGCAAAGCTGCAGACAGGCCGAGAAAGACTACGAAAGCGCGCTGAAGCAGATGAATGCTCTTGAGGATGAAGCGGTTAAAGCCATCGCGGGGGAAAGCCCGATAGACTTGAAACTCATCAACGGGATGTTGGTTAAGCAACGGGCTAAGCTGGATGCATGTGTGCAAGCTTCGGAACAGGCAACGCATAAGTTCGAATGTGGGAAGCAAAATTCATGCGCCGCCAATGCAAAGATTTCTGAATTATTTTCCTGGGCAGCCTGCTATGATAGTGCCAACACAGAAACCAAGCACATGATCCTATCCCGCTTGATTGATCGCGTGGAGGTCGGCAGCGGTTACAAAATTCAGATTTACTTCAAAGTAGCGTTCGAGCAGTTTACAGCAAAGACTGCTTAAGCCGCCGTGTGCGAGGCGCTTGTCGTCAATCTTCCCACACCCGCTGCCTGCGTAGCGGTGGAGGATGCGTTTGTCGAGGTCGGGCCCCAGGATTACCTGCAGAAGCGTTGTGGCCTGACCGCGGAGCATATTGTGGCGGTCGCGGGAGAGTTGTTGAGGCGCAAATAAGGCAAGAAATCAAAACCCGCTATCAGGGTTGATGGCGGATTTTGTGGTATGCGCGGGGACAATAGGCGTGTAATCCTCTGCCTTTTCATTTTAGAAGTTATGGGGATTCATTATGCTATAGAAACGAAAGACAATTAATACTGAAAACACAAGAAAGAAATTACAATGTTTAGCAAATAATTGAGAACCTCCATACCTGTCTTTGTGGTATGGAGGTTCTCACCTAATGTTTACTGGTTATTTTACAAATGTCGATTGCGGAGTGTCTGCATTGATTGCGATATCGCTCATTTGTGTCATGTTTACAACGTAAGTTTCTCCAACAAGAAGAGATGCCAGAACGGCTTCAGCGTCATCTTTGCTGTCAAAATACTCCGTACGCAGGATCTCACTCCAATCGTCGCGGATGGACTCTACCGGCCCATTGCCGCTATCGAGAGAATTGAAAAGCCCCTTGTATTCATCATCGACATGAACGCTAATTTGAATGAACCACTTCTCAGGATCGTGCATATAGCCGTCTCTGGTAATTTGGAATCCGGCGCCCAGATTATCACCATTACTGCTGTAGATCCCGTCCAGTGCCTTATTAGGATTCTGAATGAGATTAAATCCATGCATGACCTTGCCGGAATCAACCAGTGTTATCTTGTACTCACCAGCTTTACGTTTATATGGACCACCTGCTTCATTGGTAACAATTGAAGTGGTTGACAAGTTGATCTGACGCCCATCTGCGGTGAATGGGTTGTCTTTCCACATTTGGAAGTATTTTTCGGATACTTGCATGATCATGCGGCGCTCCAGGAAATTTGCCCATTCCTCCCATCCGGGAACCATGGCCTCAAGCAAGGAAATCCCAGCTTTTTCGGCTGCTTTGTTAATCTCTAGCAATGGATAATGTGCCATATGCTGGGGCAGACTGTAATCGACAGTAACGTTTTGCTGCAAATAGCGTAATCCATGAACAAAAGCAACTCGCTGTGCACCTTGAGAAACTCTGTTGACAGTACCATAACCGCCCATGTATCCAAATGAGATTGCTATACCATCATCACCGGTAACTTCAAAAATGAAAGAGCCCGTGCCGATGGTATGACCAGGAGTGAGGATCGGCTTGAATCGAACACTGCCAAAATCCAGCCATTCATCCCAGATATACGTATCATCTATGATCTTCATAAGGGAGAAATCGGATACTATTCCTTTAATCTCAGGGAAACCCAACCGATCGTAACCATAGGTATCCTCATATGTTGCATATACAACGGGGTCGCTCCCCGAATTCTTTAGTACCTTTGCGAACTCGGCAGCTGTACCATAATGATCGCCATGTCCATGAGTCAAACATATATATTCAATATCGCGAGGATTAAAACCCATGTCTTCAATGTTCTGCCAGTACAGATAGCCACAATTCGGCCATCCGGTATCAAGCAATACAAGGCCCTTATCTGTGTTGAACAGATACACAGCTACGTCATTGTCACCAACAGAGTACATTTTTCCCGGTACAATTTCGAAAGGCTTTGTATAGGCTAACCATGGACGATTCATTGGTTTTTCAAGTACGCCACCAGTCGTGGTATCAGGATAACAGCTGAACAAAGCCATGGTATCATATTCTACCAGGTACTTCTCTTCCACAACTGTCTGCGGCGTTAAGTAGTATATCTCCTTTACTTTGGATGAATCGCTTTTTGTATAATTACTGTCGAATACAGTAATTGCCATCTGACGATTTGCGGTTTTGTAGAATGTGCCATCGGTCTGCTCAGTAACAGGCAAGTCTTCAAGTGTTCTTGCAACCATTTTCTTAGCCGACGTATCGATTTCGTATACTTTCACATCTTCAGAGAGTGAATAAATCTCTTCAAAGCTATTTGTGTCGCCAATTGTAAGGGTATTGTCAGCTTTACCAAGCACCCATCCAGAAGCAAGCAGATTGCCAGCATCCCCATTCATTGGGGAGAACTCCGCCCCATATTTCATAGTGTCGAAGTAACAATTAGCACCGGTCAAATCATAGAGTTTGTTGAAAGTGACAACTTCATCATCATTATTATAACAAATCTCAATAAATGACTCAGCCATGACAAACCAATTATCCCTGCCAGAAGGGTATCCGATTAGCATATCAACTGAGTCTTGATCTAGTTGAGAAGTTGTGACTAATCTTGGCTGCCCTTCTATCAATGCAGAAACGCTTACTACGCCTTTTGATATCTCAACAGGAGCACTTAAGCAATAACCCAGTTTTGAATACGCTATTTCTGTTTCTGAGTCTGCATTAGCCCCCACAGTGTAAGCGTCAAACGTAACCACGTCTACCCTCTCGGCAAGTTTCATAGGAGAATAGCTCAGATCCGGGAACTGCATTGGAGCATTCAAGAGCACTTAAGGGCTCTCAAGTGCTCTTAGGAGTAACCCGGAGCGCGCCGGTGGGATTGCACGCTGGCCGCGAAAGGAGCGACGACTATGTCATCAACCGAGTTAAGCAAACTCAATCATCATGCCAACCTGGCGCAGTGGCAGCAACTGGTGTATGACTGCCGGCATAGCGGGATGACCGTCAGAGCCTGGTGTGCAGAGAACGGGGTTTCGGAGAAGTCGTATTACTACCGTCAGCGGAAGGTATGGGAAGCGACACAACCTGAGACAGTGGGGCGCGGGTCGTTATCGCAGCCAGCGCTTCCGGCCATCATCCCTTATGCTCCGCCCATAACATCGGCAGGGAGGGAACCCGCGGCTGCTCCTGCGCTTGTTCTGCGCAGTGATACTTGGACAGTGGAAGTCGCCGCCGGTTGTGACCCGGAGCTGCTCCGCCTGGCCCTGCGCGCGGTCAAGTGAGATGTTTGACCCGGTAAAGATACAGCATGTCTATATCGCCTGCGGCTATACAGATTTACGCCGGGGCATCGACGGCCTGGTCACTTTAGTGCAAAACAGTTTTCACCTCGACCCTTTTGCCAACGCGCTGTTTCTGTTCTGCGGCCGCCGGGTGGACCGCTTCAAGGCCTTGTACTGGGACTCGGACGGCTTTCTCCTGCTGTACAAGCGCCTGGAGCACGGCAAGTACCAATGGCCCAGGAGCAAATCAGAAGTGTTGAGCCTCAGCTCCCAACAGTTTCGCTGGCTGCTGGAAGGCTTGAGTATCCACCAGCCCAAGGCTCATAAACCAGTGAAGGATATCGTGTATTCTTAAGGGCACCAAGAGCTGGGAACCGTTGAAAACGCTTGCTTTTCTGGTGTTCTTTGTGTGACTTTCCAGCTTTATTTTGGTATAATTGAGCTAAGAAAATCAAGGGAGAAAACGACTGAGTGGGCATGGAAACCATCACCATTTCCAGAGCGGAATACGAGCAGCTGAAGTCCGCATTGACCCAGGTCGCCACTCTGCAGCAAGAGGTCAACTGGCTGACGGAGCAGATACGCCTGGCTCGCAAGCAGCGATTCGGTGCGTCCAGCGAGAAGAGTCGCGCGGACGACGGTTTCGTTCAGCTCAGTTACCTTTTCAATGAACCGGAATGCATGGCCAGAGAAAGCCAGCCTGAGCCGGATGTTGAAGAAATTGCAGTCAAGGCTCATGCCCGCAAGGCGCGCCGCGCCACTCAGGAACAACTGCCTGAGGACATCGAGGTCGAGGTCATTGAAAAGACCCTCCCGGAGGAGGAACGTGTTTGCCCTCAATGCCAGGGGCAGATGAATGACATCGGCAAGGATATGTCCAGACGGCTGAAAATCATTCCGGCCAGGTTTGTGGTGGAAGAAACCCACGTGCACAAGTATGCCTGCAGGTACTGCCAGGAACATGATATCACCACGCCCGTCATGACAGCAGCCTCGAATCCCCCTGTCATCAAGGGCAGCATCGCCACGCCGGAAGCCATCGCCCATGTCATGACCCAGAAGTTCGTTATGTATTCTCCGCTGTACCGCCAGGAACAGGAGTACAACCGGGCTGGTGTGCCGCTCTCCCGCCAGACTATGTCCAACTGGCTGCTCAAGGCGGGATCTGCATGGCTCAAACCAGTTTACGAGCGGATGAAGACGGAACTGCTGAAACAGGACATTCTGCACGCGGATGAAACCACGCTGCAGGTGTTGCACGAGCCGGGGAAGAAGGCGCAGAGCAAGAGTTACATGTGGCTATACCGGACAGGCCGGGACGCACCGCAACAGTTGGTCGTGTATGAATACCAGCGAAGCCGCAGGACGGAGCATCCGGAGACCTTCCTCAAGGATTATCGCGGCTATTTGCACGCGGATGGCTATACCGTCTACTATGGGCTGCCAGGCGTTACCGTGGCAAGTTGCTGGGCGCATGTAAGGAGGCGGTATAACGAAGCCTTGCAGGGTACATCGAAAAAGGACTCTGCCAAAGAATCAAATGCCCTGAAGGGGAAGCGGTATTGCGACAGCCTGTTCGCCATTGAGAGCGAGATTGGCGTCCTGCCGCAGGTAGAACGGCTGGAGCAGCGCAAGAAGCGATCCAAACCAATTTTGGAGGAGTTCCACGACTGGGTATTCGCGTTGAACGACGCGCCTAAGTCACTGCTGGGAAGCGCCGTTCACTACACGCGGAAACTTTGGCCCTGGCTGAACAACTATCTGTTGGACGGTCGGCTGGAAATTTCCAACAACCGCGCGGAGCGCAGCATTAAACCCTTTGTGATGGGGCGAAAAAATTTCCTGTTTGCCAACGTGCCCAGAGGCGCAGAAACCAGCGCTATCATCTACAGCCTGATTGAAACTGCCAAGGAAAACGGATTGGACCCCTATCGCTATCTGACCTGGCTAATGCGTGAGGCTCCGAAACTTGATATGCGCGCGGATGAGCAGGTGGCCAGGCTCATGCCGGTCAATGCGCCCGAAGAGTGCAGGGTTAGAAAAAGCGTTTGACGCTTACCCCACAGTGAACAGAAGTGTGCAAATCACCAATAAAGTTACCAAGCTAATTTTCTTGAATTCTTTGTTCATTTCTTTTTCCTTTCATTTGAATTGTTAATTTGTGAATTGTTAATATGGACATATAGAAATGAGGTTTCTGATATACTATATTGAGTTGTCACCTCCTCTACATACAAGCTGTGAAGCTTGCCACCTACGTTCCATTATACTTGCAACACCTCCCTGCTTATATGTTTGTATCACGCTCAGTCATCTGCTGAGACTTCCATTTGGTTTCCAGTTGCCTTTTTATTGAAGAACTTTGATAACATTGGCGAAAACAGACCAAACACTACCATAAGGGCCAATACGATGGAAACCGGCCTTGAGATGAAGTACCCAAGCATATCGCCTCGCGAGAACATCAATGCCTGCCGCCAGTTTTGCTCCGCCATTGGCCCCAGTATCATTCCCAATACAATCGGTGCGGTGGCAAATCCGAACTTTCTCACGAAATAGCCAATAACACCAAAGATGCACATGATATAGACATCTATCATGCTGGAACTGATTGCATAGGCTCCGATTGCTGATAGGGCTACGATGATTGGGCTGAGAATTGCCATTGGCACAATACTGATCTTAACTATCTGCTTGGATATAAGCAGACCGATAACGCCCATCAGAATATTTGCAAACAGGAAGCCAAGAATTATGGTGTAAGTTATATTTCCTTGTTTTGTAAACAAGTCATACCCAGGAACCAAGCCTTTGATCATCATACCTCCCAGCATGATGGCTGAAACAGCGCTGCCGGGTATACCCAACGTTAGGAGTGGAATCAGCGCTCCGCCTGTGACAGCGTTGTTTGCGGATTCCGAGGCGGCGATGCCCTCAATAGCACCATGTCCGAACTTCTCAGGATGCTTGGAGCGTTTCTTGGCTGAATTATACGCAACCCAGGATCCAATATCTGCTCCCGCTCCGGGCATGATACCTATGAGAATGCCTATGATAGATGAAATACCGATTGTCGGGAGCATTTGTTTCATTTCCGCCCTGGTGGGCAATGGGCTTCCCTTCAACAGTGAGTCCGGATCATCCAGAATGACCTTTTTCCCCTTCACCATGTCTTCTACACCAAACATTACTTGCGATATGGAGAAAAGGCCGATCATTGCTGGAATTAGTTTGATGCCTGATTCCAATTCAATGATCCCAAACGTGAATCGGGGGGATCCGTTCATAATGTCTAGGCCAACACAGCCTATCAACATGCCAAGGCAACCGGACATTAAACCTTTGATCATCGAATCCCCTGCAAGACTCCCAATAATCGTCAGGCCAAACAATGCAAGCAAAAAATACTCAAGGGAGCTAAACAGCAGGGATACCCTTGAAAGTGGCGGAGCGATGAATAGCAAAGCAATCGCGCTAACTGAACCGCCAATCATGGAGCAAATAGTCGCAATGCCGATGGCTTTCAGGCCTTGCCCCTGCTTGGTCATGGGATAACCATCCAACGCAGTGGCCGCTGAGGACGGTGTACCCGGCGTGGCAATCAAGCAGGCAGTGATGGACCCGCCATAGATGGCTGATGTGTACACAGATGCCAGCAAGACCATACCCGCTGCTGGCGACATCTTGAACGTGACAGGAATTAACAAAGCCACAGCCATACTGGCAGATAGGCCAGGCAATGCGCCGACAATCATACCACCAAGAACGCCGACTACCAATGCGATCAATACCTCCGGTGTGAGAAGGATCCCAATAACCTCGCCAATCATATATATACCTCCACTAAATTATGGACGTGCGCAGCCACACAACAAAGAGGAAATACACAAAAGTTCCGTATCCCACCACGATGATCGGGATCATCCAAATGGGGCGCACTTTTAGTATCAACATATAAGCGACCAGCATAATGCCGGTGGCAACAAAGTAGTTTGTCCAGCTGAACAACAGTGCGTAAAGAACTATACCTGCAAAGTAAAGGAGAGGCATCTTGATTTCTTTTACCGTAATGCCGCTGACTTTACTCTTCTTGCGAAAGGAATCGATAACCATCATCGTATTTAAAAACGTGAACAAAGTGATGATCATCCAAGGGTAGATTGCAGATTCCTTCAGCAGTGAATTGGTGATCAGGTATGCAGCAAGCAGAAAAGCATACAAGAAAACACCGACAATCAATGTCTGGTTTAGCTTAGGCTTGGCCATTGTGTTTGTCATATCTCCTCCAATAATGGATACTGTTCGGCCACCGTACGCGCAGTGGCCGAACAGACAGAGCGAGCGGTTACTTCTTTTCGATTCCAAAGATAGCTAATGTAGTTTCTGTCTCACTCTTTATAAAGTTCGCATAATCCTCGATGCCTACGAAGTTTGTGACAGCACCGATGTCCTCCAGGGCTTTGATGGTTTCAGGCGCATTGATTGAATCCTTGAGCGCCAGATAAAGCTTTTCACGAATCGTAGGATCGACGCCCTTGGGCAAGCCATATCCGCGGGATGAACCGCCATAAATACTTCCAAAGCCCAGTTCCTCACAAGTTGCCACATCAGCGATGAGACTTACGCGCTCGGGGGCAAAGACGCACAGAACCTTGAGCGTTCCGCTCTTCATTCCGGTAAGCACATCAGACACATTGCCAACAAGCAAATCAGCGCTCTTGTTCAGCAGGAAAGTTTCATTGTCTTTAGCTCCGGTAGTGGTCACAGTCTGAATTTGCGTCCCATGGTCCTTATTCAACCGTTCGACGATGGTGGAATCATCGTTCATGATGCCGACAGCCGATGCGCCCGTGAGAAGTACGTTACTCTTGGCGTATTCAATGAGGGATGCTAAGTCTGAATACCTGGTCTCATCAGGTCTGATTGCAATCACATTGTAGTCGGATACCTGGTTGGCAAGAAGATCGATCGACAGATAATCATACTCACGTGGGTTGACGGGATCATAAGACCCAAGATTGTAGTTGGGCGTGTTGACAAGGCAGAATGTATATCCATCAGGTGCCGTATTCTTTATGATCTCGTTCCAAAGAACCCAGCCGCCGCCGCCGGTGATGTTCTCCACAACAACCGGCTGACCCAACCTGGTGCTTAGATTCTCAGCAAGGATGCGGCTGAGAATATCCGAACTTCCCCCGGCGGCATAACCGCAAAGGAGTTTGATCGGTTTGGATGGATAGGTGTCAGCAGCAGCAAAAGCAGTGGCAGTAAGCATCATAAGGGCAAGAACCAGGGCTCCCAGTTTCACTTTTTTAGAAAACATTAATGTGTCCCTCCTTAAATAACTGGTCGATGTTCCTTGACAGGCATGGATGTTGACAACTCAACTGCTTACAGTCTGGTAACTCCTCCTTTCGCTGGTTAGATGATATGACATACTTACCTGGATGACATTACTTGTATATCTCGCACCCAATCTCCTTGATTTTCTCATCAACCCAGGGTCTGTCGTATTTCCCTTCTTTTATAATGGACTGCATTAGTTCATATTCCTTCTTCATGATGGCTTCCGTTTTCCTAGCCAATTCTTCGGCTTCATCCGGTCGGACCACAATGACGCCGTCACCATCGCCAACAATGATGTCACCGGGATTGACCACGATGCCGCTGAGTGAAATCGTACCGCGCAGTTCACCGGGGCCATTCTTGTAAGGGCCATTTGGGGTTATCGCCTTTGCGTAGACCGCAAAATTGCCCAAATCAGATAGTTCATCCGCGTCCCGGATACTGCCGTCAATGACGATACCCTTAATGCCACGGGATTTACAGTAGGTAGCCATGATCGCACCGAGGATTGATCGTTCAGTCATCCCTCCTGCGTCAATGACGATCACATCACCTGGCTTTGCCATATCCATGGCTTTGTGGAACATCAGGTTATCTCCTTCGGCGACCTTGACGGTAAAGGCAGGCCCAAGCAATTGTGTTCTGTCAGTTCCAATCCTCTTAATGTCCGGGCGCAAAGCTGCTGTTCGGTTCATGCAGTCATCGATATTGGCAACCGGCATCTCCTTGAAGGCATCTATTAGTTTTTGGTTTGGTCTCTGATACTCCGGGTAAATCCTGCAGCCGATGTTTGTCATGCATCTTTCCCCCTATTTTGATATGCCTATTTTATTCTTCGGGTTATTCATAACCGCTTTATTAGCGACATAGTATGGGTCAACAATATTCTCATTCAGGGCACGCGTGACCAAATCCAGCGCCAGGTGCAATTGAGTGGCTTGGGCTGTGTCCCCGTAGAATGCACTGTGACAAGTCAAAACAACATTCTCCATTTTTGTTAAAGGATTCATTGAATCTATTGGTTCTTTCTCAAAAACATCCAGACCCGCAAATCGGATTTTTCCTGAATCAAGCGCTTTGATCAATGCTTTCTCATCAATTAAACTACCTCTTGAGATGTTTATGATCATTGAGTCATTCTTCATCCTGCTAAAGGCGTCCTGATTGAATATCCTTATTGTAGTTTCCGTTAGCGGCGCGTGGATTGAAATGATATCAGATTTTTCGAGAAGAGTTTCAAAATTAACAAAATTAACATCCGGATACTGATCTTTTGTTTGTTGTGTAATATAGGGATCACAGGCAATGACCCTTGTACCAAAGCCCATATGCATTATCCTGAATAGGGGGCGGGCCGAGCCGCCAAAGCCATATAAGCCCAGCGTCAAGCTGCCCAGGTTTCGCGGTTCATAATATTGGGCCTTTGGCCACTCTCCGTTGCGAATGTGCCTATCATAGTAACAGGTATTGCGACTTAACCCAAGGATCATTGATGCTGCATGTGTTGCCAATTCTTCAATGCAGAAGTTGGGCATATTCAGCACTATAACGCCGTGTTGAGATGCCGCATCAAGATCAACAGAGTTTACGCCTATTCCGAACCTTTGAACAATCTTCAGGTTGGGAAGGTTTTCCAGTACATATGCGCTAATGGGAGGATTACCGGTAGCAAGAATTGCAGATGCGTCCTGGCAGTGCTCAATAATGTCAGCTTCACTGTCATAGTGTTCCAAGCGGCAACATATACCCTGGCTCTGATAGTCACGTTGCAATTCTTTCAGCTTTACTGGGCTTATACTGCCATAGTCTTTGTCGACAACCACCGCGCTCATCACTTTAAAAACCTCCCATAACATATAGCAATTATTTATCAAGCTCCGGATATGTGCCAATTTACCTTGCTCGTGGTTGTTTAAATGACTTTGGTGTTGTACAATCGTGAAGTAGCGACCTAACAATGTGCTTCCTGGCTGTTGTTACGCCCCTATACTACCTGCCTGGATTCATCTTGTCCAATAGACGTTAGTAATTTTAAGTATAAAAAATTTTCATGGAGGATCGTATGTTTGGTAGTTGTCATTATTTCAAAAGCATTGCTCAGCATATGAATTTGACACAGGCAGCCGAAAGTATGTTTGTTACTCAACCCGCATTGTCAAAGTACCTGGCTAAACTGGAATTGGATCTCGGTGTAAAGCTTGTGGATCGCTCAAAAAAGCCACTATGTTTAACAGAGGCTGGAATGGTTTACTATTCGTATGTTGAAGACTATGAAAAAATGATACGGTCTCTTAAAAAGGATTTAAGCCAATTCAATGTGTACCAGCATCATATAAGGATTGGTATCACAACCTGGAGGGGGGCTGCGATCCTTCCAAAGGTATATGAAGCTTTTATACCCAAATATCCAAATTACGATCTTGTTTTTAGAGAGTCAGTTGGTACAACACTGTTAAAGGAGTTGGAAGCTCGAAATCTTGATTTCTGCCTCATGAATCTGAGTGAGTCCTCAACTGCTTTAGGCGTAAGCAAGGTGGTATTGGTTAATGAGGAAATAAGGATTGTTATGCGGAAGCAACACCCTTTCTTCTCCCGTTTCCCACAATACCAAGATGAGATGTATCCGGTTGATATTCATCACTTACAAACAGAGTCTTGTATACTGCTTCAGCCATCACAGCAACTGACAAAGTGTGTGGAGGCCTTATTCAGAAACAAAGACTTCCATCCAACCAGAACACTCAGGTTATACTCGATGAGTACTGCATTAAGTATACTTGATCATTCGGATATCATATCATTTTATCCACATTCAGTGCGTACAAGCAGTACGCTTAATGTTAACCTTACAACCAGGCGTATTTTGGGCGAAACAGTGCAACTGCCTTTTGCATTGGTCTATCGAAGCGATTTTCCGTTAAATCCGGCATGCATACCTGTCATTGAGTTTTTACTCAATATGTATGAAGTGCCATTATCAGCATTGAACGTGTTTCTATAAATATACCGAACTATCAAGCAATGAGGCAGCATATTCATGAGTTTTCGTGACAATTGTACTCACACGCTTTAAACTTCCTATCTTTTTCTATTTTATCGGTATCATATCAATAATGATATGATCTTCATCTGTCTGTCTCAGATTGTCCTATCCGGGATCAGTGTAAGCGTAAAGCAGAGCGTCACCTGTTGAACCGCACACAAGACGGCTACAATGTCTCCAAAGTGTCGTGAGAAACCACATGTGGTTTTTCATGACGGATTGGAGATGGTTGGATGAATACCAGGGATATCGCGGCAGAGTACCGCCTTTCGCATTGGGCTCAAATCGTACAGGACCGTTCACAAAAAGGGCTTTCCGTCCGAGCGTACTGCGCGGAAACAGGGATTCATGAAAACACTTACTTTTACTGGCAGCGTAAACTGCGCGAGGCAGCCGGCGCGCAGGCTGCAGGTCTGCCGGCCGTGAACGCTCCGGTACCTAAGGGCTGGACAGCGCTGAGTGTCCGGACAGACTCAGCTAACACGCACAGTCTCATCGTCGAGGTGGGCGGTTGCCGCGTTCGTGTTCAGGCGGATACGGATACAGCGTTGCTGGCACGGGTCTGTCAGATCCTGAAAGCGCTGTGATACAGATCAACGGCATGCCCTGCTACCTCGCCTGTGGAGCAACCGACATGCGCAAATCCATCAACGGCCTGGCTGCCATGGTAGAGGGGAGTTTTCGCCTTGACCCGTTTGCGGGTGCGCTTTATGCGTTCTGCAACCGAAACCGTGACCGGCTGAAGATTCTGGAGTGGGACGGGGATGGCTTCTGGCTGCACTTCAAGCGCTTGGAGAAGGGGCGCTTCAGGTGGCCTGCGGAAGGCGAAACGCAGACCCTGAGTCTGACCGGCGAGGAACTGAGCATCCTGCTGGGCGGGTCGAAAGTGGAACTGAAACTGCGCCGGAAGGAAGTCAGTGAACGGCGGATGACATAGGCAAACCTGAGCCCAAACACATAGGGGAGCCGGGGCTAAAGAAGCGCGTAAACCGTTGATTTTACTTGTGTTTCAGCGCTTTTCGCAGTATAATAATCCCATGAAAAAGAGTGAGTTGGACGCTGTCAGCGATGCCGTGATTCCGGATGAAACGACCGCGCTGAAAGCCCGGGTTGCGCAGCTGGAGGCCCTTGTTAAATACTACGAGGAGCGTTTACGACTCTCCAGGCACAAGCAGTTCGGCGCGTCCAGCGAGCAGAGCGGTCATAATTCGGATCAGCTTTCCTTTTTCAACGAGGCGGAAGTACTTGCCGATGCGAATGTGCCGGAACCCGAACTCATTGAGATAGAAAAGCACTACCGTAAACGCACACGTCTGACAACAGACAAACTACCGGAAGACCTGCCGGTGGAAGTGGTGGAGCATGACCTGCCGGAGAGCGAGAAGGTTTGCCCGGAGTGCGGCGGAGAGCTTCATGTCATGGGCCGGGATTCCCGGCGTGAACTGGTCATCATCCCCGCGCAGGTGAAGATCCGGGAACATATCCGGCTGGTATACGCCTGCCGTGACTGTGAAAAGGATGAGTGCGGTGTTCCCATTGTGAAATCACCCCTTGCGCAGATCGAAGCGACCAGCAGGGTTCTGGGCGGAAAACAGGCGTCCAGGGATGCCAAGGGGAACATGCGCGTCCTCATCTTTGAAGGCTGGCCCTACGTGGATGCCCATGGCCGCAGGCAGCTGAGCCTTCGGCTGGGAGACGCGCCCGCCTTCACCCAGCGCCTGGGCGTGTGCGTCATCAACGCCGACGCCCCCAACAAAGAGGCCGCCATGCAGTACGTGGAGTGGCTT
>ENA-UOOM01002657-UOOM01002657.1-fermentation-metagenome-genome-assembly--contig:-NODE-2657-length-14286-cov-4.637973_pt1 | contig 14286 bp, 13 predicted proteins | sample MGYA00245781_ERZ724031 | MGnify/ENA primary metagenome ERZ724031 (study PRJEB28704, sample SAMN03018317) | fermentation metagenome | biome: anthropogenic terrestrial biome; feature: soil; material... | reverse complement strand
TTTACGTGAGGTTTACTTCTCTCGTATTTAGCTTTTCCCATTTTTTATTCCTCCTTAATAACAGTTTTAAGTTCTAAGTTTTAAGTTCTAAGTTCTAATTAATTAACAAATCTACAACAATAAAAAAATTTAAATCCTCTGATGTCGATAAAATGGTTTTACATAGAACGTACAACTTACAACTTAGAACTATACTGGAGCCCATGGCCGGAATCGAACCGACGACCCCCACCTTACCATGGTGGTGCTCTACCTACTGAGCTACATGGGCACGTATTTAATGAATAATTAATAGTGAATATAAAATAACTCATTGCTTAAAGAGGACATTCTGTCAACAAAAGCAATCATAACACATTATTATCCATCCATTATTCATTTTTTATTATTTAACTGGTGGTGGGAGATGGATTCGAACCATCGAAGGCTGAGCCGACAGATTTACAGTCTGTTCCCTTTGGCCACTCGGGAACCCCACCACATGTAAATTATAATACTAAAATTAAATTTTTATGTCAACAATTAAGTATGCATGTCTTCAATTAATGTTTCTTTTAAATAATTTTCTAATTTTCGCTTTACTCTTTGCAATGCATTGTCAATACATTTTACTTGTTTATCTAAATCCCTTGCAATTTCATAATAACTCTTTCCATTAATATAACTTAGCAGTACCGTTCGTTCAAGTTCACTTAGAACTTTATATATCTTTTCTTCAATATCCCCCGCTTGCTCACGGCCGATGATGATCGCCTCAGGACCCGCATCTTGTTCATTGATTATAGCATCTATTAATGACATATGAGACTTTTCATTATAAATAGGCATATCCAAAGAAATGGATGAATTTAAAGGATTATGTTTTTGCCTTGTAGATGCCTTTACCGCTGAAATAATCTGCCTTTGTATACATAACTCTGCGAAAGCCCTAAAAGAAACACACCGTTCAGGATTAAAATCTCGAATACTTTTAAATAATCCGATCATTCCCTCTTGGATGATATCCTCTTTATCTGCACCTACTAAAAAAAACGAACTGGTTTTTACTTTGACAAAATTCCGATACCTTTCGAACAACAATTCTTCAGCTTCTCTATCTCCTTCCCTTGACATCAAGGCTAATTTCTCGTCTGGATAGTTTGATAAAACGTTTTCAACTTGAAGTAAATTTGCGTTCACAGATATTCCTCCTATAATGCTATTCTGCTTGTCCCCGTCTAATTTTATCTAATTTATTTATAATATTAACATCTAGGCTTTTTTCGAGATGGTTTCTTTCCTTATGATATTGTGCTTCTGTTTTTTTCATAGATGTTTTCTTTGCGAAATAAAGATCTTTTTCTAATTCCAAAGCCGTGATGCGGTTTGCTCCGCTTCCCATTATCATCCTCTGCAATGTAAAATCAGAAGTAACTACGTAAATCTCGTAAACTTTAGGCATATCATAGACTAATTTTTCAATATAGCTATCTGCTGTCTGATGTTTCTGAGTAAATATTACAGAGCCATTTTCAAATACTTCTTGCTTTATTCTATCATTAATATTGTAGGCGTCAAACACAATTATAAAATAATAATTCTTTAATTTTGCATAACTTTGTATCTCTGATATGAGTTTAGTCCTAGCATCTTCTAAACTTTCTTTTGCTATTTCCTTCAAATCTGCCCATTGATTAACAATATTATAACCATCTATAATTAAGTATGTCTTCATCATTATGCATTCCTTCCGCATAAGCTCTACGCTATATGTTCCAAATTCTAAGTGATTAGTCACCTTCGATGACCATTTTTTCTTTTACTTAGAACTGAAGGTAGTACCCAATTTATCTTACCAAAGGCAGGATAAATTGAGTGGCACTACCCCCACTAAGGTTGGTGAGGCTCGTGACGACTATAAGGAAAGAAGTCTGCAACCTACGCCTATAACTTACATTTCAGAACTAATTCCGCTGTTTTGCCGCTTCGCTAAGCAGTATTCCAGTTGCTACAGAAGCGTTTAGGGATTCTATTTCACCGTACATTGGAATGGAGACTAGAAAATCGCATTCGTCTTTTACCAATCTACTAATCCCTTCACCTTCATTGCCTATAACAATTGCCATGGAACCTTTGAAATCACTTTCATAATATTTTTGTCCTTCCATTTCCGCTCCAGCAATCCAAAATCCTTTTTCTTTTAACTCCTTTATTGTCTGGGTTAAATTGGTTACTTTACAAACAGGCATGTGCTCAATAGCACCTGCTGAAGCCTTTATGGCAATGGGACTAATATCTACAGAGCGATTTTTAGGTATGATAATGCCATGTACTCCACAAGCATTTGCCGTACGAATAATGGCTCCAAAATTATGAGGATCTGTTATCTTATCTAGAATCACCACTAAAGGAGACTCTCCCTTGACCTTAGCGCTTTCTAAGATATCTTCTATTTCAGCGTATTCATACTCAGTGGCAATTGCAATAATTCCTTGATGATTTCCAGTTTTACTCGTAAAGTCTAGTTTCTTACGATCCACTTGTTGTATCTTTATTTTCTTTTCCTTTGCTAATTCAAACAGCTCTTGTGCTCCAGTCTCTCTTCTACCCTTCGCCACCATAATCTTTTCAATACTTACATCCGATTTAAGAGCTTCGACTATTGGATTTTTACCTTCTATTTGCCTTGTCCCCTTTAAGGGTTTGTTTGTATTCAAATGCAATCCATCCTTTTACATTTTCTCAAATTTTTCTCTCACTTCCACTATACGTCCACAAGTCATTTTCCCCTCAGGGCAAGGACCATTAACGCAACTAGGGCCTGCATTTTTAAATAGTATTGGGGCAACTTTTTTAACTAGTATAAGCATTTGAGTGGCCAGCTCTCTGATTTCCCACTGAGCTCTATTACAACATCTTTGATTAAAGAAATGAAGTAATTCTCTTGTGTTCATAGTCGCTACTATTTTTGTTTCACATGCATTAGGTAGTACATACCTTGCATCTTCTATGGCTGCTTTTTCCGCTATAGGAAGTGCTTTTTTCTCACTCTTATATTGTCCCTTTATTTCTTCCATATGCTTTTTCTGTAAAACAGTGACCAATTGATCATATGCTCTTTGTTGCTCTTCCATAGCGTGAATATAGATCTCTTTTGCTTCTTCATTTTTTTCAATTTCAGGTGGTATAATATAGCTAAATTGACCTTCTCTTACGTATCTCTGGGATTTTTGGCTGTAGCTAGCTAATCGATGCCTGACTAATTGATGAGTCAAACTCCTTGATACGCCTTCTATTCCAAAGGTAAAGCTTACATGTTCTATAGGTGAAGCATGTCCCATATCCATAAGCATGGTCAAAAATTGGTTTATCTTGTCTTCCGTCAAATCCTTTAATATGTGGTCAATTCCCGAGTTTGAGTAGCATAGTTTTGCCGCCGCCGAAATTATTTTTTCCGGCTCTGGCGTATGTGATAAGAGGATGACCTTTAATTGTTCCTGCATTTTATTCCTCCAAAATCTTTAGTCTTTACTTTGTTTACAAGAAAAAATGTCCTGAGCTCTGCGATCCAATCTGCTGATTTAAGTTGTACCTAATAATATAGTTCGAGTTATTATTTTGCTTTTTCTCTTCTTGCCGCAGATTGCCTCAACTGCTCTGCAGTTGAGGTCGTTGGCACTTGCTCATAGAACTCATATCATTTTTTTGTGCAAGCACAAAAAATGTCCTGAGCTCTGCGATCCAATCTGCTGATGCGAATATTATATCACAAAATTTAGGCTATTAACTTTTCTTTATATTTTTTAAAACAATTTCTATAGTAAAATCCTCTTCTGTAATGACGATGTTTTTACTTCCTTCGTATTTATCTACAACAGCTTGGATATTTTTTAAACCAAAACCATGATTTGATCTATCTTTCTTTGTAGTAGATAATTTTTTGTCTTTATACTGAACCTTTTCTTGATCTATCGTATTGGTACAATCCAGAAAGAAGAAGTCTTTTTCGCTTTCTATATATAAGCTTATTTTTTTTTCTTCATTCGCTATTTTTTCACATGCTTCAATAGAATTATCTAGGATATTGCCTAGTAATATTGTAAGATCCACATCATCTATTAACACATTATCGTAAATGTCGATTTCTGTGTCAAATGCAATCTCTTTCTTTTTCGCGAGCATATTTTTTACATATAAAATCGAAGCTATCACCGAGTGGTCAATATTAAGAAGGTAGTTAACGGAATTAATCGGCTCTGTAATCTTATGAATATAATGTTTTGCCTTTTCGTAATCCTCACAGTCGATGCATGCGCTAATAACAGATAAGTGATTTGACATATCGTGCTTAATTGCCCTTATACTGTCTACTGCTACACCTAATTCTTGATTGTACTTTTGTTCTGCTTCTTTTTTTTGTAGTAAAAGCTTTAATTCTATTTGCGCTTCTGATGCTTTTATAAGCAATTCATAAATATGTACAGATAATACACAAATAGAAACATTGGTTAATATCAATAAATATAATCGAATATTCGTTTGTAGTGGAACAGTAGTATAAATATCAATAATTAAAATCAAAAGAAAATTGATCAGAATAAGAAATAAGACAATTTTTACACTGGTCAACTTACTAATTTGAACTCTTAAAGAAAGTAATTTTTTTGTTTTTCTATGCACAAGGTACGTAATAATTAAAAATAACAACATTTTAGAAATGACAATTGCGCCAATGCTTATAAGGGAAACTTGCGTAATTTCTGTCATATTTACATCGAATATGGCGACAAATAATAACATGACCACATTTTCTATGGCTATATTTAAGAGCATAAAAGTACCTAATGCGACTACTTTTTGTTGAATTGTATTAAAATAAATAAAATTAATGAGAATAAATATAGCTAGGTAAGAAAGAATCGTTCCTATAATAGCAAATTGCCTCAAAAAAAAACCCATGACCGTAATGAGCAAAACATATAGCAGATTAAAATTATGATGATATTTTGCTGTAAATTGCCCATTTAAATACTTAAAAAGAATCATAGATTCTACAAAAAAAACCATAAAACCAGCAATCTGCCATTCCATGTTCATTCCAATCCCCCCTTTTCAACGGATAATATATTTTAATGTGTCTATAGTCTCATTTTAAAGTAAGTGAATGAATTTGTAAATCACCCCTTTCCTTATATTTATCATTATTTCCCTTTTCAATAAAAAGAGGCTATCCCACTAACGTTTTTTAAATGCTAGTGCAATAGCTCCTTTTTACTTAGTTACCTATATATTAACCATTGAAGCTGCTAGTTGTAGAATCCCAACATTTCCAATGTCTTCCACCGTATTTTTGGAGTACTATGATTTGAACTGCTTACTTCAATACTTCTTTCATTAGATGAAACTTCGTCGCATTGTTGCTCTTGAACCATCTTCTTACCATCTTTATTGTATTTATATTGAACCTCCCCTTGATTTTCTTCTTTAGAAAATCCTTCATCCTGTACTATCGTTTTGGAATATTTTCTTACACTTTCATTTTTTATTATCTTCTCTTCACTAATACTATTTTGATGAGAATACTCTTTAGATTCTGTTCTCTCTTTATCTTGCAATTCTTCTATACTATCGTTACTTTTTAGAGAATCCTTTGCCAATAGCTTACTGTTTTCTTGTTCCTCTTCTGTTGACGTCTCCGTTTGCACATCTACTAAACATAATGGTGGAAATAATACACACCACCAATTCTTTCCTTGCCCACTCCCTAGAATGACCCTAAGAGCTAAATAATCTCCAGCTGGCAAGGAAAAGTCTTTGTAGTATTTTGTAGGAAAAAACGTAGTTTCTAATTCTACAGACACATCATTGTCCATATTATATGTACGCAAAGTTTCTTCAGCAATATGCTGAATTTTTTTGCTGTTTTTATTTATGATGTTTATGGTCTCGTCTTTTGATGTCGATGCTTCTAATTTAGGAATCATGTACTCTAGTACATCGTCTTTTACTTTTAGTTTTACTTGTTGATCGACTTCAGTATCACTATTTGCAATAACGTGAAAACGAACTAGTTTTTTTGCTAAATCATTAGAACTTAATACCTTACTTTCTAAAATAAAAAGATCTAAACTTGCTTCTTTTGAATATGTATTTACGACAAAAACACTGCTTAATACAAGCAGGATTAACCCACATGCTATTATCTTTTTCATATATAATCGGCCCCTTTATTTCTTATGTTAGGAGTATGAACCCGAATTCACCAAATTATACACGAAATTAAAAATATTTTTTAATCCATGAGAAAACATCGGAAAATTTAATCATCAGCCATCAGCTACCATGTATTGGGGTCGTCCTAAATGGTCTTATTAAGCTACTTATAAAGTAGCAAAAAATCATAATATGATTTTACCATGTAAACTCAATATTCGTTGCATTAACTTGACCCACGCATACTGGTAGCTAATAGCTGGCCTTTAGCTTTCCTCATACTACTTTTAGCTCCTACGATTTTTCTGTCCAATCGTTTCTCTTATTTAAGGTGCCCTTTAATCTTATCAAAGGACTTAAACAGCAATACTGGTTTTCCTAATATAAGAGCAACATTATAAAGCTCTGGAGATTTTTTTTGAAGGGCGGATATCTTTTCTGGGAAAGTATCATAATCTGATGTAAGGTCAACGTATTTGTTACAAAGCAATTTATTTTTACTCTGAATAATGCCATCTGTCATTTTTACTCTACTTATAGGCTGTTCACTATATGGTTGATCAAATTTCAGTAAAACTCGATTGCCCTTTACCTTTATCTCATTATCTTTGTATCCTCTCCTCTTTAACCCACCAATAAATGCATCTCTCATTTGATTATTTGGAAAAGTAATATCCGTATGCATAACGAGCTCCCATGGCTCACCGAACTCACCTACTATAAATCCAGTATGCCACCAATGTCTTCCATGCCGCGAAAATAATTTTCTTCCTTGTTTTTCTAAACGTACGGTCATTTGAAGCATTTCTTCATCTCTTACTGTATGAAAAAAAGTGCCATTAAATAAACCAGGTATATCAATATCAGGTCCTTCTGTATTGTATACGCCAATTTCACACCCTAGAGCCATTCCATATTGGCCCTTCCAAAATTGAATAAGCCACCTTTTATTACCGTATTCGAAATAGATGGGTTCAGAATCTACAATTAGATTAAGAGGAGCACAAGCTTCATCATACAGTCGACAGTACCCCATATCTCTTTGCCACGCATCTAATTTTGTATAAAAGATGTCTTGCTTTTCATCGTATAGATACCCAGCAGCTGATGCCAATTCCCTCCATTCATCTTTGTCGTCAATTTCCTTAGGGGGTGCCTGTTTCTTTGAGAGAGCAACTCTTCCTAAGAAAGCTCCTAAAATTGCAAGGAGAACGACAATCAGTATTTCAGTACTCTCATAGCTATACGAATGGTTCACAAGATTGCTTTCTAAAGCGTATACCCTCTCCCATAGGAATAGATTGCCTGAAGATAATAAAAATCCACTTAGAATACATATAAAAGATACAATATATCTACATACACGACTAAAAATAAAAATCACCACCTAAATGCTATTTATACCATAGTATTCAAGGTGGTGAGTTGTGTGCTTTGCACACAACTATTTATGACTGAGAATTTAAAATCAAAAAACGCTTTCGCTTTTTAAATATACTCTTTTCTATTTTTTATTTACATTTCATGAAATACACCCTTAGTATCAGAGCTATCTATTATGGTGGACAAGGCATCACACTATAAATCACAGTACTATTATAAGGGAAATAATAGCTGAAATTCTCGCCATAGCGATCAAATAATTCTAAATTATTTTTTCCCGCCGTAGTATTGATACAAATAAGTTAGTATATTACCATTGTACAGCTTTCTATTCTTCGTAGCTCTCTTACCGAAGTATCGTTCAAAATTCAGATGCCCTGTCAGAATAAAGTAAGACCAATCATCTAATTTTTCAAATGTTTTTCCCATAGTTCGGTATAATTCCTCTACTTCTCTTTTTGTTGAAAGTCTTTCTCCATAAGGAGGGTTGGTAATGATTGTTCCGGCTCTTTTACTGGAACTAAATTCTGAAACATCTAATTTTTGAAATGCTATTACATCATCTACACCTGCTAGTTTTGCATTTTCCATAGCTAATTGGATGGAATGTCTATCAATATCAGAGCCTAGTAATCTAAACTCATCCCTTTCAATCATCTCTTTCGCTGCTTCTCTTGTCTTTGAGTAGCATCTCTTCATTTGACCGTTCCAGGTTTCGCTAGAAAAAGTCCTATTGATTCCAGGTGCAATGTTTTTGCCCATTAGTGCAGCTTCAATGAGCAACGTTCCCGAACCACAAAAGGGGTCTGCTAACTGTCTTTCAGATTTCCAATGAGATAAAAAGACAATTGCTGCTGCAAGAGTCTCTTTTAGAGGTGCTTCATTTCCCTTTGCTCGATAACCTCTTTTGTGAAGACCTACTCCAGAAGAGTCTATAGACAAGGTTACTTCATCCTTTAAAATATTTACAAATACAGGATAGTTTTCACCACTCTCCTCGAACCAGTTAATTTTATATTTTTGTTTTAATCTTTCTACAATGGCCTTTTTCACGATGCTCTGACAATCTGACTTGCTAAATAATTTTGACTTTACAGAAGTAGCTTTCGCTACAGGAAAACGCCCATCTTTGGTAATCCACTGTTCCCATGAACAAGATTTTGTCTTCTCAAAGAGTTCGTCAAAAGTAGTGGCATTAAACTTCCCAATCTTCACCAATACCCTATCAGCTGTCCGCAGCCATAAATTTGCAATAGCTATAGCATCTTCTCCACCGCTAAATTCGACCCGGCCATTGCTCGTTACAATATCTTCAAATCCTAATTTTACTATTTCCTCTTTTAGAATTCCCTCTAAGCCAAAAGTACAAGTTGCAATTAGTTCAAGTTTTTTCATTTTATTCTCCTAATAAGTAATAACAGTCGTTAAAAGTAGTGACGGTTTTTTATAGCTGGAAATAGCACTTCATTTGTCTAGCCAAGCGGCAAAAAAAGTCGAAGCTGTGACTTGCGGCAAAGTTTCTTTACATTCAAACCATAAAGGTGTACATAGTATGTTTTAAAAACTTTATAGCAATTCATAAAAGATAAGATTTTCATTGAACATTGAATAATAAACACTGAACAGTACAAATATGCGACCTACTTGTTAACTATTCAGTGTTCCATGTTCATCGCGACATCCATCGCATATTTGCTTATCGTCTTACCAGCTTAGTTGTCAATTTCTCGTAGTCCCTCATCTTTCCCATAGACAAACAAATAACTATAATCTGAGTCCTTCAGCGCATTAATCTGTTTATTCATCTTCTTCTTTGCTATTAAGGTCGTTACCATGTAACCGTTCTTTCTAAATTCATCTGCTTTTTTAATTATATCGATATAATTTTCCTCAGGATGGTACAAAAAGGCAACTTTTTTGTTGATTTCCTGGGCAATACACTGCTCTTCTAGGAGTATTGTTATGATACGTTCAAACCCTATAGAAAAGCCTACTGCTGGAATAGATTCTTTGGAAATATTGCCGATCATATTATCGTATCGACCGCCTCCAGCTATGGAAAAGCCGTAAGGTCCATAAGTAATTTCAAAAATTTGTCCTGTATAGTATCCCATCCCTCTTACTAGTGTAGGATCAAATACAATTTCATACTGCCCACTAGACAGCTCCCTTGCAGCTCTTATAACCTGCAACAAGCTATTCTTTACGCCTTCATCTCCTTCAATTTTATCCAAGTTATCTTCACTTAGTGTTGTAAAAGAGTGGAGTATGTCCTTTACACCTTGATCATTATAGCCTTTTTCTATAAGTTCTTTCGCTACACCATCTTGTCCTATTTTATCTAGTTTATCTAAGACAATGCTTATAGATGAGACATCCTCTGGCTTGAAACCTGCCGAAGTGATCATGCTGCTTAAAATTCTGCGGTCATTGATTCTTACTACAAAATCTTTAAATCCTATTTCACCTAAAGCTTTTGCAGTAGTATGAATCAATTCAATTTCTGCAACTTGCGTCTCTTCACCTATAATATCTATGTCACATTGTTTAAAAGATCTAAATCTTCCCTTTTGAGGTCTTTCTGCTCGAAAGACATTGTCAATTTGAATGGCTTTAAAGGGAAATTCAAGAGCATTTTTATTGTTTGCAAAAAAACGACTAAGAGGCAGAGTTAAATCATATCGAAGACCTGTATCACATAAATCCTTTATGGTAGATTCTTCATGAACATCGAGTTTCTCACCTCTTTTTAGGATAGTAAACAACATCTTCAGGTTTTCTCCACCTTCACTATTCATTAACAAATCAAGGTTCTCTAAAATGGGCGTCTCGATTCTCTCAAATCCATGAGAGCGATATATTTGTAATATTTTTTCTTGTAGTTTATCTCTAAGCTCCATTTCTCGAGGAAGAATATCCCTAGTTCCTCTTACAGGATTCGTGTGTATACTCAATGGATACACTCCTTTCTGGTATATGATGAAAGCAATTTTAACAATTGTCAAACTATAATCAAACCATTGTTAATATACACTTTATTCTTTAAATTTTTCACTTTTAATTACTGCTCAATCTTTATTTGGTGATATACTTTCTTACCCTTTTTAATAATCAACTGTCCATCTTCATCTAAATCAGACATTGTAATTTGACGGTTGATATCTTGAACTTTTTCGTCATTTACAGATACCCCTCCTTGCTCTACTAGTCTTCTGCCCTCGCTTTTGCTCTTAATCAGGCCAGCTTGTTGCATAAGGTCTAATATTCCAATATGGTTTTCTATTGTGCTTTTCTCTACTATTGTTTTGGGCATATCAGCGCTTTTGGATGCATTATTAGCAAAAAGGCTTCTTGCAGCTTCTTGCGCTCTTGTAGCTTCTTCTTCACCGTGAATAATTTTTGTCACTTCGTACGCTAATATTTCTTTAGCCTTGTTGATTTCAGAGCCTTGTAATGCGCCTAATTCTCGAACTTGTTCCATAGGTAAAAATGTCAATAATGCTAAGCATTTCTCCACATCTGGATCATTGATATTTCTCCAATATTGGTAGAATTCATAAGGACTGGTCTTTGCTGAATCTAACCATAGTGCTCCCTTTTCTGTCTTACCCATCTTCTTTCCTTCACTAGTCGTTAATAGAGAGAACGTCATACCATATGCTTGTCCGCTTAATTTTTTTCGAATAAGCTCTACTCCTCCTATAATATTAGACCATTGATCATTTCCACCTAATTGCATCTTGCAATTGTATTTTTCAAACATTTCATAAAAATCATATGACTGCATTAACATGTAGTTAAATTCTAAGAAAGTAAGACCTTTTTCCATCCGAGACTTATAACATTCTGCTTGAAGCATACGGTTTACAGAAAAATGAACGCCCACATCTCTCAAGAACTCAATATAATTTAAAGACAATAGCCAGTCAGCATTGTTTACCATCAAGGCTTTATCCTCAGAAAAATCAAAGAATTTTTCAAATACTTTTTTAAAGTTCTCTGCATTGTGATTAATCTGTTCTAAGGTGAGCATCTTTCTCATATCGCTTTTATCCGTTGGGTCCCCAATAGTAGTTGTTCCACCACCTAATAAAGCTATCGGCTTATGACCTGCTCTTTGCATATGGGTCATAGCCATTATTTGAAGAAAGTGACCCACATGTAAGCTATCTGCTGTTGGATCAAAACCTATGTAAAAAGTTACAGATTCTTTACCTAATAGCTCCTTTATAGCTTCTTCATCAGTACATTGTTCAATAAATCCTCTTTCTTTGAGTATATCAAATACATTTTCCATTAAAATCCTCCTAAACTTTAACAAGCACTTTACTTTTTTATAATAATATAGCAAAAGATTCTAAAACCTACTTTTACTCTACGCATTTCTTTTCGTCATCCATTCTACTATAAATACCTTTAATATGGCAAAGGTTGGCACAGCTAAAAACATCCCCCCGATTCCAAATATTTCCCCACCTATTATAACAGAAATCATAATCCAAAAGGGCTTTAATCCTATTTGATTTCCTAAAACTTTTGGTCCTAGTAGATTATCTTCTAATTGTCCAACAAGTATGACTAAACCTAATACCCATGCTACTTTGCTAGGACTATTAAATAATGTAATAAGAACGCCTATCGCTCCTCCTACAATAGGGCCAAAGTAAGGAATAATATTTAGCACAAGGATAATCAGACTAATCAATGAGCTATGAGGTACTCTAAGAAGAATTAAGCCAACAAAAACAAAAGATGCAACAAAAATGGAACAGTAAATCTTTCCAATAAAAAATTTATAAAAAGTTTCGTCCATCAATCCTAATGTTTTCGTCCATTTACGGTAGGTATCTTTGGAGATAATACTTTTAACGGCAGTAGTTATCTGTCTACCTAAAACCTCGCTGTCCAACAATAAATATATAGATAAAAATAAAGATAATATCAATCGAAAGAGCTTACTACCTACTCCTATTACACTTTCTATTAGATATGTTAGAGTATCTTGTATGGTTAAATTACCCTCACCTAAAAGAGTAGATAAAAGGTCTTCTATACCCCGAGAAGACGCTACCCCTTGTGAGCTTTTTGTGGCAGGCGAATTCTTCACAAAATAATTTATATACTGCTCTAATTGGAGTTTACTGATGATGTCTTCTACCTTCCCAATATAGCTCGGTACTCCACTAATTATAATCCTTACACTCTGCCATATTTGGGGTAATATAAATAAGAGTATCAAATATACGAGAAAAAATAAACAAAAATAGACTAACAGTATAGAAATGATTCTACTGTATTTAACATGTTTTTTAAAGAAACCAATTCTTAAAAACCTTTTATCTAAAAGCGTAACAAGTCTTTTTAAAAAATAAAAGAGAATCAATCCCCAAAACAGAGGTTTAAATACATCAACAAAAAAACGTACTCCTTTTCTAATCAAATCCATTAAAGTTCCAATATTTGTAACCACTTTATAAAACAATAAGACCGTGCATAGAGTAAGACCTAAATACAAATACGGCTTTAATTCTGCTTTTATCTTAAGTTTATCCAATTTATCACCTAATGTCATTTTATTATATCCCATACGAATTTTATATTAAATAATCCACCTATAAGTTCCTATGGTTTTAATATTATACTTTATATCATACTAGCTATTCATGTATAATAAAGAATGTATCCTTATCATCTATAAATGTAATCTATTCGAAGGAAATACGGAGGTCAAAATGTATTACTATTTAATTGTTATCGCTATCATCCTTTTGGATCAATTCACTAAATACTTCGCTATAACCCATGTAAAAAATGTGGTTACCATCCCTATTATAGAAAATATTTTTCATTTAACTTATGCAGAGAATACGGGAGCTGCATTTAGTATTCTATCCAATAAAATCCCTTTATTAACAATAGTCACATCAATTTTTATTATTTGTTTATTAATTTATATGTCAAAGATGATTATTGAGAAAAAAGGTTTTCAATGGATGACATTAGCTCTTACTTTTGTTATCGGAGGCGCAATAGGAAATCTAATCGATCGCATAAGATTTGCTTATGTAGTAGATTTTTTTGAATTTCGCTTTATTCAATTTGCCATTTTTAACGTGGCCGATACTTTTATCGTTGTAGGCTCCATCTTATTAATTATATGCATTTTACTCGAAGAAAAAGCGTAGCCAACGGGCTACGCTTTTTGTATAGTGAAAGCTTTTTATTTACATAATGCATTTAATCTAAACACCATTCACAGTCAGTGAACTAAAAGGTTTTACTTACAACTTAAAATCAAAAGCGCCAAAGGAGCTTTTCTATTCTTTTAAATTTTTTAGCTCGTTCTTTTGCTCCATGATTACGATAAGCTCTTCTGTTGTCGCAATATGGCTTTCTGCAATTGTCCTTGCTAGATTTCCATCTTTATCTTTAATGGCATTGAGCATTTCTTTATGCTCTTTTAATAGTAATCCTGTGTTGTTCATTTGAGTAAAGTAAGCAACCCTGTACCTTTGAACCTGTTCTCGAAGATTATTAATCATTTGCATTAATTTGCAGTTTTGAGCAGCCTTATATATAATGTCGTGAAATTCCGTATCGTAATGGATCAGATCAATTATATTCTTCTTAGTAGCAGCTTCTTCAAAATGGATTAAAGAACTTTCCAATCTTTCAATTTCCTCTGGTTTCGCATTTTGAGCTGCTTTTTTT
>ENA-UOOM01002655-UOOM01002655.1-fermentation-metagenome-genome-assembly--contig:-NODE-2655-length-14299-cov-5.525555_pt1 | contig 14299 bp, 14 predicted proteins | sample MGYA00245781_ERZ724031 | MGnify/ENA primary metagenome ERZ724031 (study PRJEB28704, sample SAMN03018317) | fermentation metagenome | biome: anthropogenic terrestrial biome; feature: soil; material... | reverse complement strand
AGATTCGTCGCCCGCGCGGAGGTAGTCCGCCGCCGTCGTAGCGACCAATACTGCACAGGAGAGCACCGCCGCGTCGTCGCTCTTTTTTCTTGCCGCAGCAGAGAGCGTAAGCACGACGGAGGCCGCCAGCGCGAATACCAAAATTGCGACGGAAAGCTCCAGTAAAAATGGTCCGGCAACGAAGCGCTTTCCTCTTGTGCCGATCATCTCACGCCTCCCGCATAGGAGCGAAGCAATGTTCGACAACTGCGGGTTTCACCGCTGGGGGCGGTAGCTGTCAGGCGAAGGGCGTCGCCTTCGACAGCAAAAGTGAAGCTCGCCACCTCAACGAGTGCGGTTCCCGCTGCCGGGTCGAATTCAAAGCTTTCGTCCGCATAAAGCTCGCAGAGTCTTCCGTCGTATAAGTATATGTATGTATTGTAGACGATGCCCTCGATATTTTCAGCCATCACCAGCACATCCGTTCCGCCCATGTTTTTGGTGGACAGGAAACCCTCGCTATCCAAAGCGTGCACCTTACCCGAAACGTAGGTCAAGCTCGCACGCAGCGCATAATTCGCGTCGGAGCCCTCGCTTATCGAGCGGTACATACGCACGCCGAACAGCGAAGTCAATAGCGCGGCTAGGGCGAAAGCTAGCAGCAAAAAGAGCAGCAACGCCTTGGTTGCGTGCCTTCCGCGTTCAGCTGCCAACTTCGGCACCTCCCCGCTCAAAAACGAATACGTCCGGCAGGAGATTGCTGGCAAAGGCATCGTATGATACGAGGTAATGCCCCTCGTCGTAGCGAAGCCCGTAATTCTCCTTCAGGTAATCGAGATTGGATGGGTACGCTCCCTCTATCGAATAGCAGTTGACCGCGGCGCGCATGACCGCCTGGTGAATCGCATTGATGCCGTTTTGCTGGGTGCTCTCTTTAACGCCCTCCGTTCCGCGAATCATCACAAAAACAAACGCCGCAGCGAGCAGCAGCACAAACGCAATCAACGAAACGTTCTTCTTCACCTAATCCTCCTAAAAGGCCGACAGAATCTGCAACAGCGGCAGCATTACCGAAAGCAGTACAACTCCGATAATCGCTGAAAGCACCGCAACTATGGCGGGCTCCACCGCGCCCAAAAGGCTCGAAAGTCCTTCCTCGATCTCAGCGTCATACATGGTGGAAAGCCGCGTCATAACTTCGTCCATTGTGCCGGATTGCTCCCCCAGGCTTACAAGTCGGGCGTACACGCCGGAAAAGAGCCCGTTTTCCTTCGCTGCTGTTGCAAAGCTTTCACCTTTACCCATGGAGTTGGATATGAGTTCGACCTTTTTTATCGCCTCGCTCTGGGCGAGTATCCCCGGGAGCATGACCACTGCACTGTCAATGTCGTACCCGCTGGAGAGCAGCAGAGACAGCGCGTACGCCACCCTGCCCGAAGATATTTTATCCGCCACGCGGCGCGCAAAGGGCAACGCGGCCAGAAGCGAAACAAGGCGCTCATAACCCGCAGAAGTCTTGGTGGAAAAATATACAAACAGCCCCGCTAGGACGAGTATGCCGATAAGCGCCAGACAAACAATGCCCGCGATGCGCCCAAAGGACAGCACCCCCGAGGAAATTCCGTATGCGCCGCCAAGCTGGGCATAAACATCCGAAAAGACAGGGAGCACCTTTATGAGCAACACCGCGACCACCAGGAGCATAACCAAAGCGAGAAGCAGCGGGTAGAAAAGCGTGTTCTTCAGTTGGCGGCGAATCGCCTGCTCGCGCTGATAGTACTCGGCGAGGGAATCCATGACCTGTTCCAGCCTGCCGCTTTTTTCGCCTATGTCCACGAGCGCGACCATGTACTGCGGGTAAGAACCGTCTTCCAAAAGTGCATCCCGCAGCGTGCCCCCGGCGTTGAGCTTACCCGCAACTTTGCTAAGGGCGCAGTCGCCCGCTTCTTCCGCCGCGGCAAAAAGTCCTTCCGAAAGCAACATTCCAGAACGCAATACGAGGGCGCATTGGGCGCTGAACAGGGAGAGTTCCTCCGCTGTTTTCGTGGTGCTTTTGCTCATATATGCCTCCCGTCGGCGAATTAATCTCATTAAATTGGCTGAAAAAGGCTACGCAAGGCGCGCAGCCTGATTGAACATTACTTGTGGCAACTCAATAGATGTATTTTGTAGCGTAATTGCTTCCATTCCCGATAAATTTGTTGATTTTTTTGCTGTTGCGCGCGGCGGAGGCGAACGTGGGATCCATCAACTTCCACTCCTCACCTGCGAAGTGAACCTGCTTCACGACCCAGCCTTCACCCTCGATGTAAACTTCGTTCCAGGCGTGATAGACGCTGTCCGGAGCGACATAACCCATAACGAGCTTCGCGGGAACGCCCACAGACCTTAGCATCGCCGCCAACATGGAGGCGTAATCGTAGCAGATTCCCTTTTTGGATTCATATATTTTGTCGAGGTCCGGAACGTATCCTACGAGTTTACCCGCAATCGCATCCTTGGCTTTTTTGTAGTCGTACTCGTAATTATCTATGACGTAAGCGTATATCGCGTCTATCATCTCGATGTCGGTTTCGAGATCCTTGCAGAGCTTTTTGGCAACCTTGACTACCTCGGTGGACGAGTCGTAGTCGACCTTTTGATTCGCGTGCAGGAAGGGTGCGTCCTCCGATGTTAGTTTAGCGTCGATATTCTCGGAGTATAGCATCGAGTAGGAATTCCCCGTAACGTGCATATAAACGCCTATTTTGTAAACCCCGTCGCCAAGCTGAAGGGGATAGGCCTCTGTTTTGCCTGTTTCATCCAAGTCGTAATTGTATACGCTATTGCCGCGGGTGATTCTCACCTTTAACTTTTTATCGGATTTTCCAACGTGGTTAATTAGTACAAAGCCGTTTTGCGATTCATCGGCATCGACGTTTACTCTGCCATTCCCTGCGGCAAAAGAGTTGAGCGGAAAAACAGCGAACAAGGCAATAGCCGCTATCAAGATACAGGCGTATCGACGAAATGTGGTGGTCTTCATAGTTTTCCTCTTGAGTAGTCTTGGTGGTTGCTTTTAGTGTGGTATTGACCGCATCAACCTGTTATACGTGTAAATTATAGCATCGCAGTCTTTACATTCCTAGTTTTTCGCGGAAAAAGAAGGATTTGTGACCAATTGTTTACTATTCTGTTGTATTCGGATACTGATTTTACTCAATAAAAAACACCCCCGACAAAGGGAGTTCAACTTAGGGATTTACGAAAACAAGTAAATTTTTAACCGACTCTCTTCAAGCGGAGAATCAAAAAAAGCAAAGACTGCACCGGAGGATTTACCTTTAGTGCAGTCTTTCTTATTACCCAAAATAGGCTCGATATATTTTTATGCATTTATTACTTCTTCAATTATTTGTTTTACTTTTTTATTACTTATCTGTGTATGGAACGATACCTTATAACCATCAATGGTTAACTGCTTGAAGAAAGCTTCTGCACATTTAATTTTTGCATTTTCTGTGCCACGTAAAGTAGACTTATTTTCTACTAATTTTGTCTCAACTACAACATTTAATTCTTTAGTTCCATCGCTTTTTTTAACTACATACATAAAGTCTGGGCTATAGTTTTCTCCGACAATTGTAGGAATAGCAATACTCGATTTTGGGATTTTACCATAAACCACAACTTCATCAATTCCTGCTCCTGACATCATGATGTTATCTTTCTCCAACGGAGAATCAAAAGCAATCTTATCATATAAGTACTTCTCTGAAGGAGTGCCTTCAACAAACATAGTGCCGACAGTTCCTTGCTTTATCATCTCTCGCGGAGAGCCATCTTTATAAGTTAATGCAGTTTCGGTAACAGGTTGTGTCGAACGAGCATAACGAAATCTGGTCTGTGTTTCTTGAATTCGCCAATCTGTAAAACTTCGAATAATATTGGTAGCTGAATACTCATTTATATGCTCCGGAAGGATTGTTTTTTCTTCAGCCAACTTGCACATAGCATCATGTATGACCTTAATCGGAATGCTTGTCTGATTATTAATTCGTTTAATAAATTCATTATAAGCTAATGGTTTCTTTATAGAATATGAAACTCCGGAATCTTCTTGTAGATACATTTTTTTGCCGTCTGTAGCTACTTCATCACGTTGGCTATAAATGGTTATGTTTCCGAAAGTATCACCTTCCCTAAGAATGTCATGTAATGCTTGTGGTATTTCAGATTCCAAATCCGAGTCATAAAAAAGATAGTATTTCTGATTGATTGTTTCCCACAGCTCTTTAAGTTCAGGATATACAGCTTTTCTGATTCTAATTTGCTGTGATTTATTCTTATTTTTATCGGTAACCTTATTGCTATTAACACCACTGGTAAACTCAGGATATTCGGCAAAGAAAGCATCTCTATTCTCAGAACAAATCTCGTAATTCCTGTTTATATATTTTTTAAGTAACAAATCTGTAAACAAGTCATCAGGGTCGATGTTTCTTGCTTTCGCAACTTTATCTAAATCATCAGTGTTCAATACTAATGTCATTGGCAATTCACCATTGATTTCATCAACTAATTTTTGTGCAAAATCAGCTTCTGTAAAATCAACGATATAATTTAGTCTAAACTCTTCATTGGATATACGATTACCGTTTTCATCAACTGGTAGGCGCAATCCTCGTCCTACTTCTTGTAGCTTACTATTTTCACTACCACTTGAACGCAATTTTGCAATGGTAAAAATATTAGGATTATCCCATCCTTCTTTCAATGTCCACTTAGAAAATAAGAATCTTCTTGTATTATATGTTCCGTCTTCATTACGAAGAGATATTAACCCCTTCTTATTATGAAGAATCTCATCTACTTCTTTAGCAATTGCCTCATCGGAATCACTGTTGTCCTGTGAAAAATATCCTGCATGGCAGGCGCTTATATCTGCAGCACTGGCTTTAAGATATTCTCTGTATTCATTCTCACTGTCCGGCAACTCATCTATTAATGAATTCAACCTTTCAAGAAGTAAGCGTTCAAACATTTCCTTTAGATATGGCATCTTACCTTCATCAGATTCTCTATAGGATGTAATATCATCAATAAAGAAAAGTGCCAGTGTTTTTATCTTGAACTGTCTACCGGAGAAATTCTGGCGTTCCGTTTCAAAATGTCTCTGAATTGTCAGTTTAACCATCTGCTCCTGATATGAAGAGGAGTAAATATCGGTGTTGAATTCTTCACCCTGAAACTTTGTCTGCCCGTTGGTAAGCTCAATAAAATTCTTTCCGATAGCTGAGATAGTAATCCCTTCAAATGCCGGGTCGATGATAGATAAAGAATCACCACTTGAAAGATTGAATGTTTTTGTATCCTCGCCACGTTTTTTGAAATGAAAAGTAGCAGAGGTTTTGGATACAACTGTGACCAATTTTACCTTCTCTTCTTTTTGTGACAGTGGCTCGAAATGTTCCTTTGCCACACCCTTTATTAGATTCTGATTAAAAGAGTCACAGGCATTCAATTCGTATACCAGATTATTCAAGTCTTTGTAGGTGACCTTATTGCGGCCACGTCCCACAGAGACTTCTGGGAAAGTTGCACCAAAGCGAATTATCATCTGGGGCTGCAATTCTTCCACAATAGCTTTATAGGCTTTTTGGTCTCTTGAGAACCTATGTGGTTCATCAATAATGACAATCGGCTTTGTGGCCCTGAGGGCGTTAAACGGCCTGTAAAATCCCTCTACAAGGTAATCGTAATCGGAGCGTGTGAGCATATTGCCATTTGTCAGTAGTTGCATATTGACAAGTAACACATAAATTTTATTTGTATTCTGACAAGAGCCAGTTACGAAATTGCGAATAGGTGAAGGCATAGCAAGAAAGCCTTTTTTCTTTTGTTTTGGACTTTCTAATACACCTAACTCAATATCACAGTTATATCCGCAGGCATCGGAAAAATGATGCTTTACATAACTGTCAGAAACAAACTGCTTTGTACCTGCCTTTATCGGCAAAGACGGAACAGCAATGATAAATTTGTTAAAGCCATAGTGTTTATGCATTTCATAGATTGTCTGCGTATACACATAGGTCTTTCCTGTTCCAGTCTCCATTTTTACATCAAGATTAAGATATTCACCTTCATCACGGCAGCCACGGTAATCGCTACGGATATTTTTCTGTATTTCAAGTATATTATGGAGCAGGCGAGCGTCTTTGTGGTCAAAGGTAGGATTCTCATATGCAAGATGCGGTTTTGTGATTCTCACGCCATCCAATGTGGAAACCAGTGCATCAACAGCTTTCTGCTGATGCGACAGTTCTCTTTCAAGTATTAATTCCAAATCCGCACCTCCTTAGTATCTGATATCCAGATTGATTTTTAGATTTTTTTCAGAATCACGGAGCATTTTGACATTAGTCTTCAAATTCTCCATTTCCACATAGTTGAAGCTGTATCCAAAAAGAATGATATTTTGTGGATTAAAGCTGCCCTGTGAATTATATTTTTCTATAAGAGCCTTAATTGCATCCTCAGTCATACCAGGATTTATGAAATACAAATGATTACGGCACCAATATGCAGTATATCCGGCAAGATCAACCATCTGCATATCATTGTTAAAACCGTATCCATCGTGTACAAGCCATGTAGTCAATACTGTATTGGCTCCAAATTCGTCATACACAGTAGTATCCGTGACAAATCCGCTGTTATCAAAGGACTCCATCTTATCTAATGTTGACTGGCTTACTTCCTGTAATGTGTAGTGCTTAAAACCGAGGTCAGCAGTAGTGTCTGGATATTTTTCCTTTATTGCCTTTGCAGCACGTATAATACGTTCTATTCCAAGAAAATCGAGTGTATGAGGTCTTTTATTTGCATCAAGAAAACTAATATTCTTTTTTAATGAGCTAAGAGCTTCTCCTGAACTATATGGAATCTTATCATCTAAGTTTTCTGGCAGCTGAATTAAAATACAAGAAACCATACTATTTCTGTCAATATTAAACTCTTGAACAGCTTGCATCGTTGTTGCAGAACCGCTAAAAAAGTCACAAACTATACCATTGGATTCTCCTGATAGCCCCATATGTAAAACTCTTTTAATTAGTTCAACCGATTTTGGATAATCAAATTCCGCTTCTGGCAAAATGCTTTTAAGTGTCCTTCTGGCAACATCCGTAGATAACTCTCCGCCCTGCCAAAAAGATTTAGCCTTAGAGGTTCTTTCTTCATCTTCGTCAAACTCGTCAAACTCATCATCCGATATAACTGGATTAAGCGCAGGGTTTAAATAAACTCTATGCTTTATTCCCCATTTGCCTTTATTATTCTTCGCTGGATGCAGTATTTCTAAAGAATTTGCTACATGATCTTTTCCCCAACGCCAACGTCCATCACTGCCATCTCCACGTAAAGGTACTATTTTTTCATATCCGTGTTGTGCAGTCATAGAACACTTTTCCGTTGTAGGGTTGTAATAGATAGGGAAATACATATTAGGTCTATCTTCTCGCCTGTCTGGTCTACCACGCTTTCTTAAATCTCTTAGAGCATAAGCATTTCCATTTTCGTCAATATATTTATATTGTGCCTTTTGTTCATCAGTTAATGGCATACCACCAGATATGAATTTTTCGCTAACATACATAAGTAAATACTCATGAGTAGTTGCAATATTAGCTCTGTCATTACGTCCTTTAAGATTATTAACAACAACAATTTGACCAGCAAAATTTTGCTCTCCAAAAACATCATCACAAATTAACTTTAAATTTCCTTGTTCATTATCATCTATAGATATAAAAATAACACCATTATTCGCAAGTAAACTTTTTGCCAGCTGCAAGCGAGGATACATAAACATAAGCCATGCTGAATGGGATGCGCTTCCGCGGTTAGTTAAATCAAGAATACGTTGTGCCTGTTCTTCATCAATGCTTAATCTTGCAACAAGGTCATCAACCGTAAAGCTGAAGTCATCATTATATACAAAGCCGTCTGAACCAGTGTTGTATGGTGGGTCTATGTAAATACACTTAACCTGCCCTGCATAGGATTTGAGCAGGTGCTTCAAACCGTCAAGGTTGTCTCCGCTGATATAAACATTTTCGCTGTTCGCATTTTCCGAAAGTGAATTATGAGAATCATTCGGCACAATAACCGTTTCCGTATCCAATGATGCAAGCATTTTTGCATAGCTTTTTCCGAGAAATTTCAATTCATATCCCTCATGTGAAATTTCAATTTTATCTTTCAAATATTCTGAGAAACGAACCACATCGAAGGAGCCATCTGCTCTAAAGCAAGATGGAAAGTTATCTCTCAAAATCGCTATTTCCTTATCGTTAAGAGCCACGCTTTCATTAGCTGCCATAATATCTTTAATCATTATCTTTTCCTCCATCCTGCACCTCATTGGGTACAAATTCTAAAATATCGTCAACCTTGCAATCTAAAACCCTGCAAATGGTTTCTATGCTCTCCAAAGACACATAGCTGTTGCGTTTCAACCGGGTTAGTATATTGCCAGAAAATCCGGCTCTGCGTTGTAATTCAACATTGGATATGTCTTTTTCAATCATCAAGTGAAATAACTTTTTATAACTGACAGCCATTACGCACCTCCATGTGTTCGTGGTATAACACATCAATTTTATCACGCAAAAGTGATAATTACAATATGAGGATGTAAATTTCACAGCATTTCACAGTTAACTTACCTACCGAAACGGTACTCGAGAATATCAACCTTTTAACACTAAATGGAGCAATGAAAATGTGGAAAATGAGTTGCTATTATACTTTTTCAGAGCAATATATGTAATGAAGGAGGTGCCGCTATGAGTAGAGACTGGACACATGAAGAATTGCAGAATGCAAGCAAAGCTATGAAAGCCGCCGGGCTTTTAGGTTGCGAAGAGTTCTGCGAACAATTAAACAAGACCATCTTCACAGCCTATTGCAAGGACGCAGATAATAACCTTATAAAAATCAGTGGCCCATATAACGGCAAAGAGGAATTAGAAAAACAATTGCAGGTGCATTTTAGCCACTTGAAAGTAATCACAGTGCTATCCGAGGAGGATATTGCATTTATCAAGGAAAATCTCTAATAAACCATCACAAACGAATAGACCCCGTTACTATACCCACATCGGCATGGTAGCAAGGTCTATTCTTTATTCTCTGTTTTCTACTTGAGCGGCCTTCTTCCGAGCATAACTTGCTCGTCTGTTTCTCCGATTACGCTCGGCTTGGCAATCCCAACTATCGCAATATAGTTGACGGCTCGAATGTCTCACAAAATATTTACCGCAGGCAAGGCAAGAAAGTATAGAGCCTTGCGATTCTTCATAACGGAGATCCGGGTCTACCGGCGGTGCAACATCAGCTATCATTCTCGAAAAGGTGTACCAACAAATATCAAACACCGATTGAATGTCAGCTCCATACATCACTTTCCCGGCTTTCTTATCTAATTTCAGTCTCATTCGGAAGTCTGGAAACATATCAATCACTTGCAATATATGGTCATCGTAATTCTCTAAAATGTGAGCCATGTATTCCTCATCATCCTCATATTGCCTGTATCGTTCAAGATAAGAGAGACTGTCACAAAGCTTACCTTCATAATAGAGATTCCTTGCGTAGTCAATTTCCCCGTAGTATTTAACTCTCCTCAAGGAAAAGTACAGTTCAAAAACCGTACCTAAGTCGCACAAATCTTTTAGGAATCGTTTTATGCTGAAAGTTGCGTCATTCTGTATCAAATCCCTGTAAGTGATATGCGCAAATTTCTCGCTCCTAAGCATTTCATAAAGACTATCAATTTCATAAGGATGAATATTGCTTTTACACCAATCCCAGACGGCATCTGTAATCGAAACAGTGCTGTCTGGGTTATTTAATTTACCGTAAAGATTACATAGGCTAACCAACAGTTCTTGGCCAGTTAGAGAAGTATCAGTACCGCTCTGGGGAGCATGCCCCCCTGTGAATATAGGTTTAATTATTTCGCCGTCATTGTCATAGTCCGGGATATACTCAGGAAATCGCACAGCCCTGTATATCATTTCACCTACGCCGCCTATTTCAACAAAACCAAGATTCTCTACCGGTAGTCTTTTCATATCATTCACCCTTTGATTGTAATCGTTTGTGTAATCGTTGGGAATTTCACTTCGATTACATTTTATTATACAATGGCATTAAATACAAGAGCAAATTGTAAAACTCTTTGATTTATGTTCCTTGACAACAAAATAGTCCACCCGCAAGAGATACTTTTGCAGTGCCGCCGCCACGATGGTGAAAACCGGAGCGCTTCTGCTGTAATCGGATACGAGGAGACCACGAACAGGTGGCTGCCTTAGGAACGGTAGCGAATGGTGGATGTAGAAACAAAAACAAATATCAAGATAAGGAGGAAGGAGTAATGGAAAAAACGACCATGAGTGTGCAGGAACTATCGGCACAGATGGGCATTAGCCTACCGAAAGCCTATGAACTTGTTAAATCTCCGGGATTCCCAACCATACGAATTGGTACGAGGATTTTAATTCCGGTTGATGCCTATAAGAAATGGCTACTCAAAAACTCGGCACACAGATAATGAAAACGCAAATTTTACGGAGAGGAGGTGGACGAGATGGCAAACGCAATGCAGGAACTGATGGACATGAGGATATGGCTTCTTTGGCGCTGGGGAAAGGATAAAAACGGCAATCCGACCAAAGTACCCTTTGCAATCAGCGGAGGTTCCAGCGGTACAAATAAGGAATGGAGCCATACTTGGGGAACTTACAAAGATGCACTCGCGGCAAAAGAAAGGTCTCATGCAGCAGGTATCGGATTCAAAATACCAGAGAACTATTTCTTTTTGGATATCGATGACAGAGAACTATCAGACCCGCTGGTGCAGACACTACTTGCCCGGTTCGATTCTTACACCGAATACTCCGTCAGCGGCACAGGGATTCATATTTATGGTAAATGCGATTTTAGCAAATTACCCATCTTCTATGACAAAGAAAAGCGTACCAAATTGGATAACCAGTTCTACCAGAACAATAGGAAAATCGGTCTTGAGCTATATGTCGGAGGTATCACAAATCGCTTTGCCGCTTTCACTGGTAACATCATTGAGGATAAGCCTCTTCGAGAATGTACTGCCGCACTTTTTAGCACTCTTGATAAAAATATGCGAAAGGCTAAGAAAATAAAATACAGCGGAAAGCGTGATGGTGATAAAGCCAGTTTCGATATTGTTTGTAATCTCCGTAAACAGAAGAACGGAGAAAAGTTTAAAAAGCTATATGACGAAGGCGATATCTCCGGGTATGGCTCAAATTCAGAAGCAGATGCTGCTCTATGCGCCTTAATAGCATTTCGCACCGGTCCTGCCCCTGCGGCTATTGATGATATCTTTCGCAGCTCTGCTCTTTATCGTGAAAAATGGGAGCGTGATGATTACAGAGAAGCCACCATAGCTGTTGGCATCGAAGCCTGTCATGGCATCTTCCATAAATCTAAGATGGAACATCCGTATTTCATCAAGTTTAACGAGCAGACCCACGAGCCCTATGTCAGCGTTCCGCTACTTGCGAAGTATGTGCGAGAACACCTCTGTTATGTGCTTGTAAGGGATAACGGCAAGCAGGGACTTATGAAGTATGTCTATGAAAATGGCTGCTATCGTCTTTATGCCGACAATATGCTGATGGGACTTATCAAACAGTACATTGCAGATTATGATGAAGAACTTGTCAAAATGGGAATGGTCAGTGAAACCTTGCAGCATATCACTACAGACCTTAACTATGTCAGCCAAGAAGAACTGAATGCTGATGAGGATTTAATCAACTTCAGCAATGGCCTGCTTCGTATCACTGCAGATAATGCCATTCTTGCTCCACACTCTCCGGATATCCTCTCTACCATACAAATTCCATGTAGCTGGTCAGGAAGTGAAACATCTACACCAGTGTTTGACAGATATATACACACACTGACCAATGGCGATAAGGCCATAGAGCAACTGCTCCTTGAATTTATCGGTGTATGTATTTCCAACATCAAGGGATGGCGAATGAAAAAGGCACTTTTCCTTGTAGGAGATGGTGATACTGGCAAATCTCAGCTAAAGAGTCTTGTAGAGCGATTGCTCGGTAAAGGGAACTTTATCGGCATAGACCTAAAAGAAATAGAAGCCCGTTTTGGTACTGGTGCAGTTTACGGTACACGCCTTGCCGGTAGCTCTGATATGAGTTTTCTATCTGTGGATGAACTGAAAACTTTTAAGAAAATAACAGGCGGTGATAGCCTGTATGCCGAGTTCAAGGGACAACAAGCCTTTGAGTTCACCTATAACGGTCTGCTTTGGTTTTGCATGAACAGACTTCCCAAGTTCGGCGGTGATGATGGCAAATGGGTCTATGACCGCATTATGGTAGTGCGTTGCCCTAACATGATTCCAAAAGACAAGCAGGACAAAACGCTCCTCGATAAAATGTATGCCGAGCGTGATGGCATCGTCTATAAAGCTGTTAATGCACTTCAGAAAGTCATTGCCAATGGCTACCGTTTCTCGGAGCCGGACAGCGTAAGCCTCGCAAGAGAAAAATATATGTCCGAGAACAACACAGTGATCAGCTTCTATGAGGAGTGTATGTGTGAATGGTCTGACGGAAAAATCAACAAGCACTGCACCACAGGACGCATCTACAAGGTTTATCAAGGCTGGTGCCAAGAAAACAATAATGGCTTTGCAAAAACAGCAAGGGAGTTCCGGGAGGCTCTTTCTTCATACCTTGGAGCGGATTATTCCACAATCACAACCCGACAGAATGGCAACACCTACTATAAAGATTATTCGCTCACGCTTGAAGCAAAAGAGCAGTTTTCAAAGGAATACGGCTATGACGGAACTGAGTTCTTATAAAAATGGTAGCAGTAGTAGCAGTGCCGGTAGCAGTAAAAATCACAACTGCTACCACGCTAAATGCCCACAGTGCAATGCTTTCAGGGTTATCGGTAGCAGTTGTAGCAGTTCTTTAAACTTCTTAGCGAAATTTCAAAAAAGTTAGTAGAGAGGAATAATGGAATATAAAGATTGTAAGGAGTGTGAGTATAAACACGCAATTACTGCTACTTCTGCTACCAACCAGCCGGAAACCCTTGATATACCTGGCTTTTCTGCAGTAGCAGTACCGAAAAACTCTGCTACCAGTTCTGCTACTACTGCTACTAAAAATCATGATATGAAGGGAGGGAAACAGCATGAACCTAATTGACCTGCTATACGGTAAAAATCACAACAGTACCAAAGGCAAAATACATCTTCGCAACCGTTCTGGTGAGCCTGTGACCGTAACAAAACAAATCCGTTATACCGTCACTGATGGGCAATCCAATGTCCACGTTAATGGTTATGATGACCTATCCGAATACTGCCGTAGTGCCGGATATACCTATCGCTCCGGCAAAGGAGTATGACCAGCAAGGATTCAAAACAGACCACACAACAATAATTTTAGGAGGAATTTAGAATGGCAAATTATCCAATCTCAAAAATGAACAAGGAAGGAACACTCCTTCGTCCAAAAAGCTCATACTGCACTGATGAATATGCAGAGAAAATGTGTGACCTTTATCTTCGTGATGAAATCCATGAAGGTGAGCATGGAAAGTTGCACAAGTATTATCGTCTCCACGCAAAACAGCCTCACAACATTGAAATGTCTCTCGCTTATGACATTAACTGCCCTAATTGTCTCGTCGGTATGCTAAAGCAAATAGGTCGAGCAGTTAATTCTCATGAACTCGGGCTTTATGTCTGTCCGATATGTGACAAGCGATAAGGAGGAAAATACTATGATTACTTACACTGAAAGATTACCCTATACCGGCTCACCGGAATATGACAAGCATTTCTGGAACGCTATGCGCGGCTACGATGGCAGTTATGCCGAACTCTCAAAAGGCCGCAACGTCGAAACTGGCACTTATTCCATGCCCAACAGCACCAACAATAAGTACATGACTGCTCTTGAAAAAGAAAGCTTGTTTCGCAATATCGGCACTACCATCAAGGCTTACGATTTTGGCTACCGTATTTTTGCCAAGGACAGTAATGACCTTGCCCAGTGGATACCTGAAGGAGAGTCCATCCCTATTTACGATGGTATAGATGATTTCACCATCAACACAGTAGACAGTTGGAAACTTGCCGCTTTTGTAAAAATGTATGAGACTTTCATACGTGATGCCAGTTTTGATATCGAAAACTACCTTATTAACCGCTTTGCTAAGAACTTTGGCAGAGCCGAGG
>ENA-UOOM01002654-UOOM01002654.1-fermentation-metagenome-genome-assembly--contig:-NODE-2654-length-14303-cov-10.582959_pt1 | contig 14303 bp, 11 predicted proteins | sample MGYA00245781_ERZ724031 | MGnify/ENA primary metagenome ERZ724031 (study PRJEB28704, sample SAMN03018317) | fermentation metagenome | biome: anthropogenic terrestrial biome; feature: soil... | reverse complement strand
GAGGGATGTTTTGTTTGCCATTAAATAAAGTAAAAAAAGCATCTTTGAGACAGAACCCAAGGATGTTTTTTGATGTTAAGGTTATTAGTTTAAACTTACATATAAAGCAGTCGATATAAATAACGAATATTAAAAAGTATATTGTCGGTTAAGAGGATGTATCGTTTTGATAATTATTTTTTAAATATAACAGCAGAAGAACAAAAGGAATTAATCAACAAGATTTTTCAAAAATGAATGCTAAGTTCTATAATATTTCTTTGGTATGCTGAATAACCAATTTGAGCAGAAGATGCTGTAGCACAAATATTTTTAAACATATCTAAAAATATAGAAAATACTTCTAATTTGCCATTTCCCGAAATAGAGCCTTACTGCGTTATAATATTGAAGAACGATAATATAAATATTATATGAAAGGGCAGGAAGTATATATATGAGGAAGCTATAGATAATTTTTACCAGGATTCGCATAAGGATGAAGCCTACAATCTTGAAGATGAATTACTTAAGACAGTATATAACAATAAGGAATTTGATATAAAATTATCTATAGTATCAGGAGAAAATAAATCATATTATGATACTGAAAATGCTTATATAGAAGAATTTATTTTTAAGGGCTCACAGGCATATATATGGCAAGCTGACTAAAAAGGGACAAGTTCTCTCAAATTAGAGAATATCACCTTTTTCTTGTCTGACTAAATTAAAAATAAAGACTTAAGTTATAATGATTTTGTTAGTTAAAAAACGTACACACAACAACATCTTCAATATCCTCTTATTCTTGAAAACACGAAATATATGCTACTTTTCCAGTATTAATATTAAAGAAAATTTTTACGTATGTCTGATAACGAACTAAATAAACAACGGAAGGAGGATTTGAGTTAGGGTCATCATAGTAGGGTGTTCCTAATTTATCTATGACAGATTTATAATCATCATTTCCGTTTACTCCTAATATAGATGGCATCATATATTCTAAGGAATCCTCATTATAAAAAGTTCCAACAGAAGTTACATGATCATAACTAATATTTACACCAACACCATTCTTTAGCTGATAATAGTGTTCACTCATCCTTTTTTCAAGGTCTTGTTCATATATATCAACCGCATTATCATCTAAAATTTTCTTAAATAATGTATAATCCATTCCCATTAGGAAGTAGACATCATCTTGAAGATCAAGTGTATACATATCCAACTTTATATCTTGTTGTATATCTTGTGAATTCCTTTCTTTTGTTGTATCACATCCTTGAAATACCAGCATTAATGCACATAGATAAATAACATATATATACTTTACCATATTATCCTCCTACATTTGTATTATGTTCTATAAAATACTTTTTTCATTTATTATTTGTTTAACATCATACATATCGTCAAGATTATTGTTTTCAATTAATTCTGTAAATTTATCATCTGTAATATGGAAATATTCTCTGAATTCATTTATATCAAATTTAAACTGAATAGTGTCCGCCTTTTTTTCTACAAGTATCCATTCGGTTATTTTTTCAAGACCTACATAGTCTGCAAATTCCATTGGTATTAGCACATCTTCAACTTCGTATTTCGAAGATAGATTTGATTCAACTAAAGAATTTGGTTGAGTAAAAATATGTGGCCAAAATAATACTGGATTTACATTATTCGCTTCTCCATCAGCCCATGCTGCACCATTCTTAGTTACTTGAAAATGTAAGTGTGCACCAGATGATTCTCCGGTGTTACCTACTAAGCCTATTTTTTCACCTTTAGAAACAGAGTTTCCAACAGCACTTGGAATAGGTGTCTCTTTCATATGCATATAAAGATGGTGTAAGTAATATCCTGTCACCGGATCCTTATTATTTGACTTTATAGAAATAGCATATCCCATACTCCAATTAGGCTGGGGTTTTGGAACATTAAGATATATACGAGCAACTGTACCTGAACTTACACTTAATATTGAAGTACCTTCAATTCCGCTTTGAGCAATATCAAATCCATTGTGAAAACCGCCGCTCCTTGGTCCAAATGGTGAAGAAATTCTATTTATTGATGTGTTAGAAAAGAAATAACCCCATCCCATAGCACCATAATCTGGATGCACCTTTGCTCTTAACCAATAATTAGATGTGTCATGTGAGCCATTATATCCATAAACCTTTATATAGTACCATACATTTGCAGAAACATTGATTTTTATCAATTCTTGTGAATTGGTAGTTGTTGAACTGCCTATTTTAGTACCAGAGCTATTGTAAAACTCAAGATCGTAATCTTTGCCGCTAGGAATATTCCCTAACCATATATTTGCTTTACCTGCAAACGGAAATTTTACTTTATACCAATCTACATCTGTTGAATCATATATACGACCATATAAATCATCGTCGTCATTAATAGTCATTGCTGTAGCCATGGTATTATTCGGTTCAGTTTCATATACTACAGCCATAGGGATAACACCTTCTGTTAGCGTCAAATTTTCTAAGGGTGCATTATACGAATCCATAGTTAACAGTATTTCATTGTCTTTTATCGTCATTATACCATGATATAATATAACCAAATCATCGGAATAATCTGTAATTGATACTAAATAATCGCCATCATCTACTTCCATTTGATTAAATTTTGATATGGTATCTTCAAACAGCTTAGTTTTGCTATCATAATAAGAGATTTCCATTATAGACTCTTTACTAATTGATGCTTTATCTATAGATAAAATACCATCATCTAAGTAAAAAGTAATTAGCCCACTATCTTGTGCAGCATATGCAAAATTAAACGAACATAGTACTATTATAAATAAAAGTAATAAAAAAGTAAATTTTTTCATTGTGCTTTTCTCCTTTTTAATTTTTTTCATTAGTTGAGGATTAATTATCTTTATGCAAAACACTAAGGTGTTTTTATGCTAAGCTTGATTATTGCACAACTAAGCAAAGCAATTTTGTTAATAATTATAATTCTATGGTGGACAATAGTTATAATAGGACATACACGACCTCCTTTCCCTAAAGTAGTATTGACCATTAGCACATAGATAAATATTTCCCGCCCATATAATTAAAGGCTTTTTTTATATTGCATCCAAATCAATGCCAGTAAGAATATTCCCAATAGTTGGGCTATAGCCAACCCTTTCAAATGGTAGAAGGTCACCGTTAGTTTTGACATATAACCTTTGATATCCAGGTGTACAACATCCATTTAATGATACTTTATTAGAAGCACTTAATGTTATTCACCGTTTGTGAATTTTATCGTAACCTTTTGAAACAGAAGATTCTTTTAGTACTTCAAAAGAATTTACTTGTCTAACCAATTCATTTTGCCAGTTTTGTATCGACATATAACCATTGAAAGTTTCATCTATTAATTCTTCTGGAATTGTGTCTGGGGATGGATACCCTAACTTTATCTGACATAAATTCTCTCCTCCTTACATAATGTCAATCATAATATCCTCTTTTGTTAATTCATTTGTTATTAACTACTTATTCCAATTTCATGATTCATGATACGTATAAATAGTCCATCGGAATCACCCTCTTTCAAAAAAATATTATTACATTCTTACCCTTATATGTACTATAAAAAGAAAATAGGGACAAGAAATTAAAACATTTTTTAAAATTGGTTATCAGGAATTTCTGATACTTGTGGCTTGTGGTTATCCTGACTTTAGAGTTATCCCGATAAGTCTTAGAATGAGTAGAAATTTAGCCATTTAGAGTAGCAAAAATCGGGATAGATTTTTAAACAAATCAGGATAGTTCAGATGAAATATTAATTTTTATCTTCAAAAAGTCAGGATAACATCACAAAAAATTCTATTTTATCAGCATTGTGGAGATAATAATAGATTTAGCGGGATAAATCCAGGCCAATGCAGACACAGAACTTAAGCGTAAACCCATTGAAAAAGCCACTTCTTTGCAAAATCCATTGAATAATAAATCTACCAATCCTCAATTCGATGTGAATGGCGATGAGGTGTTAAAACGATTATATGGATTAAAGTAATCATGTTATACCGACTTTTGTAAACATGATAGTGAAATATGACTGTATCCACTATGTTTCATGTAAAAAGTTATCCTGATTTTAACCTTTTCAAATGGCTATGTTTTAACCTGTTTTCACAACAGTAAGGATAACTAAATCCAGAATTCCTGATAAAAGTGGCAAGCAGGGCAAGGTGGTACACACCTTGCGATTTTGGGCAAATCTGCTTGTTGGGGAGTTCCCCAATCCCCTCTGAACACACAATAAATTGTGCGGCTACGCTCCCTTTGGGAGCTAAAAATCATAATCAAGATTACCTTTGTTCTTTGTGTTTCTCTTTTTCTTTCTCTTTTTCTTTCTCTGTTATATTCTCGCCTAAAATTTGGTCAACATTTGCCTTCGCAGTCAATATGTTTTTCATTTCTTTTTTTGTAGAATGGTACTTTGCATAAGCTTTTTTCTTTTCAGAAAGCAGTTCAGAATATTCCTTTTGTAGAGCCTTTACTGTGGGTATTTTCTTATCCTCTAATTCGTCAAAAGCAGCCTTTGCTGCTTTGTGTAAAAGCAAGTCTGAAGTATGTTCTTCATAGAATTTTTTAGAGTATCCTGCTTTACGATAAGCGGTATAAATGTCACGAGTTTTTGAATAGTTTATGATGTGAGTTTTAAGATTACCTATCTCTGTCATACGCTTTTCAGTGGCTTTAATTTGAGCTGATAAATGATTAAAATTATCCGTTATAGTTTGAGCTTTTTTCTCCAAATTCTCATATTCAAGCAAGTTATTTTCAGTTAAGTAATTCATGGTCTGTGCCATCTGCTTTAGGTTAAAAACTTTTACCCACCGCTCATATCCAGCACCTTTTCCTACTTGTAATTTTGCTTGTATATCCACTAATAGATTAACAGGAGATTGAGATTTTTCAATTGCTCTTTTTCTATTAGCAAAAACTTTTTGCTCATTAATAGCTGCTTTGACTTTTTCCTCTGTATAACCCTCTCCAAGAGAGCGTAAACGGATAAATTTCTTTTGATCTTTGTTTTTAAAAGCAAGATATTTTCCTTGCTTAATAGAGTAACCTGCCTGTTCTATTTGTAATAAGAAAGCATCAAAATCTAAAGGCCTCTTTGAAAGTATTTCATCTATAGTATCTCGTAATTTTTGTGAATGAGTAATAGGTTTTTTATCTCCAAGCCATTTGCCATAATGGCTTTTTCCACGCTTTGGATTTTCAATAATAGACAGTCCATTTTCAAGGCAAAGGCGGTCAGATATTTTTCGTACAGCCTTTCCAGAACCTAAGAAATCCCTAAACTTTTTCGTACAGTCTAAAGAGGTAGAATTATATATAATATGATTATGGATATGAGATTTATCTATATGAGTAGCCACAATAAATCCATGATTTCCTTTGGTAAACTTTAAGGCTAATTCATAACCAATTTTGTTTGCAAGCTCTGGTGTAACTTCACCCGGTTTAAAAGACTGCCGTATTTGATAAGCTATTACATCATTTGCTTGCTTTCTACCTGTAATATTAGAATAGATTCGCTTGGATAAAAAGAATTCTCCTAGTACTGTTTTAGGGTCGCATTCATAGGAACTAACGTATTCACCATCATTGGTTTTGTCAGGATTTAATGCATAATCTATACGGTCTGCAAGGCAGTTAGCTATGGACTTTCCATTGTTTTTGTGCATGGAAATTAAACGGGTTGTTGCCATGAATGATACCTCCTTTATGGCATAAAAAAAGAGCTACCCTATGGCAACTCTCAACGATACTACAATTTTCAAACATGTCCCCACAAACTTTTTATATATTATCAAAGTTCATAATAATTTCTAATTTCCAACTTTGATAATTTTTTAAGTATGATTTTAATGCCGTTTTATATTCGTCTCCTATATTAAGTTGATTAAGTAATTATCTTATTTTCCATATATAATCTCCCTCGTTTGAGTCGTAACCATAATATTTATCATGAAATATATTCATCGACTTAATATATTGACTTAATATTAGTATTACGTCGCTATTTGTTGGTATATCATCTACATCAAGAATATCGAGAAAAGGATACATATTTTCTTCTTTTAACAACTCTTTTGTGGGTTCTAAAATCCGATTTATAGATTTCACTTTAAATGTATTCAATGGTGTATCTGGTTTTTTCTTTGATAACTCTTGCATCTCTTTATATATACCCGTAAGCAATGGAAATAATAGTTCATACTGAGTTACTGCATCTTGGTTAATTTTATTTATCACAATTCCCCCTAAATTGTAAATGCTGATATAGGTCTGGAAGTTTCTATTTTTTCGTCACCTTCTGAAAGAACCCAATACCAACTTCCTGACTTGCGTTCAATATTATCAAATTTATATTTCTCTAAGCATTTAATATATTGTGACACAATTAAAACGACATCACTATTAAATGGTATGTCATCTTCTTGAAATCTTTCAAAATCTACAAAAGGTTTATAACGATCTCCTAAAAATGAGTTTGAGTCCTCAATTAATTGATTGATAAACTTTAACTTAAACTTATTAATTGCACCATCTGGGGATTTTTTTGATAGTAAACTTAATTCTTCATAAATATCTTTTATTTGAATATGCAATTTCTCAAACCTTTCAATGTTTTCTTTTTTCACTTATTTAACCTCTCTTTCTATGCTGGACATAGCCTTATAAACTCTACATATTTTTTATTTATAATTTCCATTGGGTCTCGCTGCTTATTTTCATATACATCTACCATTAATTTTATATCTTCATCATTAAGACATAAAATACATTTTCTCTGGCCACTCCACAAATCAATAGTATTCCTCATTATATTTTTCTTCAGAGGATTTCTAGCTATAACAATTCCAAAACGCCCAAATTGCTCGGAGAGATAGCGATTAAGCTGATTAATATGCTCTCTGCCTACCTCATTGACATTTTTCATTTCAAAAACAATTTGTTTGCAATCATATTTATCATACAACTCTTTTAATAATGGAAACGAACAATTATTATAAAATATTAAATCCCTTATTTGTGTTCCTGAATCAATTCTACTTTGTGCCTGTGCAAAATCAAGATGCGGATATAATAGGGACGCAAATAATTTTGTACAATTATCTTCAAATTTTTTATCCGCATTGTCTGTTTTCCCAGAAGGAAGTTTTACAATTTGATTTAAGCATTTTTTTGCAGAAATAACTGGTATTTGCTTAAACAAAGGATCATTTTTACAATCTGCCTGACTGCGTTCCTTCGCTGAAATATAAGCTGATATCATATCATAGTTATATCTGTTATATTCCAATACTTTTGGCTTATCAACTTCTTCTTCTTCCCCCTCTTTAATATAAGCTTTATCAAAGTAATCATCGTAGTTAATCCAAGGAGTATGCCTTAACCATCTTTTGGGAACAAATATGATAGGAATATTATCTTCAGGATTATAGGGAAGCAATAACTTTTCCTCATCAATTTTACAGGTTTTCGAATTAAATACCTTAACATCTATAAATTCTTTTATGGGTATACTATATTTTTTACATTCATCCTGCGTAAAATCAATTAAAAAGGATTTCAAAAAATTACAAGCAAAATCGCTAATTCTATCTTTTGAAATATTGTTTACATAAAGCTGTATTTCTTCAAAATGAGAAAATCCATTTGCTCTATATTGTGGAATTATACTAAACAGTGCTAAAATTTCATTAGATGTCTTTGTTGATATTTTTAATCCCTTCTTTGTTTTTCCTGAACCTAATCCTACTTCACTGCATTCAGACAATTCTACTAGAATATCTACTAACAGTTCTCCTTTATCATCATTTTTTAAATACATTGCACCTAATTTATTAAATGTGTTTATTAACATCAAGTGTAATGCATTATCTTGCTGGGAAGGGGACTTCCATAAGAGAAATGGATCTAAATACAATGGTATATCTTCATCCAAAAATGGTATAGCAAAATCAACTTCTTCTTGAGTAACCGGAATACTATAGTAATCTATCAACCGTGGCCTTACAATTGGCATTAATCATCATCCTCTCTAAATAGCATTCAATACAACTATGTGCAATAACCTATCCTCTGCCTAATCTTCTCCGTTGCAATTTCTTCCAAATATTTCTACAAGATGCACATAATTCAACACCTAATCCTAAATGCTCAATAAGTACTGCCTCATCCACTAGGTCTAATACCTCTTCTATATTTCCTTTTGTACGAACGACAATATCTATCTTTTGGAGCAATTCTTGCTTTTTATTTTCTGGAAATCCCTTAAGAATAGGCAACATGATATTACCCATTTCACCTGGTAAAATTTCAAGAACTCCTCCTCCATAACTCCGCCCACAAATTTCTGTAAAAGCAAATGAAACACTATTATAATATGAAAGTAGCAGTACCTCAGCATCTACACCGTCATTAAGTTTCATACGATGCATTGTATCAGTTGAGATAGCACCGCATTTATTCAATACAAATTTAGGGTATAAATTATTACGTCTCAGGAAAAAAGCATCGGGTATCCAAATTGAGGGTACTATATACCATTGTTCTCTAATGGAGCACTTATAGCCCTTATTCACCTCATTTTTTTCGCCAAGCTTTATATATTCCTGATGTTTCTGCGGATACTCTTCTAATGGTTTTAAAGGAAATACTAAAAGTCTTGCTTTTTTTCCAGTTTCTATATTTTGAATCCAATCAGATTCTGTAAAATATATTCCATGTGCATGTGAACTTCTTCCAATCAGCGGAAAGGTCACTTCTGCAAGATTATATTTTTCATAAGTTTCTTCGTCAATAGAAAAATACGCATTATTTCCAGTTGTTACACCCACATTTATAGTTCCAAAATCTGAAAATGGTGCAAATCTAGTATCATTTTTAATTTGCTGTATTATTTCAATTTCCTCAGGAGAAGTAAAATATTTTGTCCATTTTTCTTTAACATGCTGAATAGGTTGATAGCCATTTGAATCAAGGTCTAAAGAAGAAAATCCATCTAAATCATCCATTTCAACAATTCGAATACCTTTTTCATCTCCGCCTTTTTCTCCAATGAAAACCAAAACTTCCTGCTCAATTTCTGGGAAAATCAATTTTTTAAATGTTATGAGTGTAATTCTTTTAAATTGATTTGATAAAAAAAATCTTAAATCTTCTGCATAGGCGACCTGTAATACTTCTGCTGGAATAACAAAAGCAATTCTACCTGTATCATTTAGCATTTGTGTACAAGCAACTAAAAAGCCAACCCAAGCATTAATAAGTTTATTAGCTTTCATGCCATGAGAAGTAAGGATAGCGGATAAACTTTCACGTTGTGAGTCTGTTAAATATTGATATCGTATATATGGTGGATTTCCAAGAATCAAGTCATATCGATTATCTTCCGAGTTTTGATTATAGAAATTGAAAAAATCATCATTAATAACTTCAACATTTTTTGTTGATTTATATTTTTTTCTTACCTTCTCAGCTTCTCTTGAATCTAATTCAACAGCCGTAAATACACTCACTTCTTCTAGTAAGTTCTTTTCATACATACTATCAATGAAAACCCCATCACCACAACTTGGTTCTAAAACTCTATCAATATTTTGGGCAGCAAAAAGCTCCACCATAGCATTTGCTAATTGCAATGGGGTATAATATGCTCCTCTTAATTTTTGCTCTGTGCTGTCTTTTTTTAATTTCATTTTATAACCGTCCTTTTAGTATTCTAGTCTATATATTTTGTCTGTTTTTACCTCAATAGAAGTTATAAGTCTATCTTTTTCCTTTTGAAGAACACTCACAACTTTCTTTTCTGGTTCCTGTTTTAATTGTTCGTTTATGCTGTATATTTGACGAGTCTCTTCAACTACTGAATCATATAAAGCTTTTTGACTAGGAATATTAAAGTCAAGATCTACAATTGACAGTGTTTTTAATACGTCCATACCCCTTGCATAAAATCCTCCTTCAAAATCACTTCCAATAATTTGTAAAATGCGTTCAGTATGCGAATTAGTAAGCCATGCTTGTATGAACTCCAAATCGTACTTGCTATCATTCTTTTTACTTATAGCACAATATCCTGCTGTTCCACCAACAGATATTAACATATCGTTTGTATCATACGCATACATAGGCAATTGACTCATAATTCCAACAATCAATTTTGTTCGATTTGCAAATGAAGATAAATGTTGACTCCTACCATAGTGATACCAAGTATCTGCTGTAGCGTGTGGTACATTTCTTTTCCCTTGTGGTGCAATTCCTGCTGGAACAAGCACATCATAATTATCAAGCAAATATCGATATGTACCAATATACTTATCTTGCATCTCATCTTGTGGAATCAGATGCCCTTCTGAGTCGTAAGGGAATATAATCCACTTGTCCGTTTTCAGTATACTGTAAGAATTCAATCCTTTTTCAGCTCTTTTTACTGGCTTAAAATATGGCTTTAATATTGCCTTTTCAATAACATAACTCTTATTATTCCTCATAATGGTAAATGTCGTTTTATTCTCATCAATAATTTCATCAATTGAAAACCAGTATGTCCTATTGGTCTCAGCACTTGTTTGTATTCCACCAAAAATTTCAACATAGTTTGTAATCGGTACAGATACTTTCTCAAGCTTTTTCAAAAGATTTAAGAAATCAAAATCATCAGTTAGCCTCCAGGGAAATTCATTCAAAATTGTGCTTTGAAGTGAAACCGAACGATTTTCCTCTCCTGACCATAATGCTGCTGCGGATTTAACCCTATTATATTCAAACTTTGAATGCTCATGTTTCTGCAATAATATAATAGAACTATATATAGTCTTATCTGAAAAAAGCTGTGCATCTCCAAAATCATCTAATGTGACAAGATACCTGTCCGATGAAATAATTTGTCTTAATTTTTGCCCAGCACCAATTTTAAAAAACTTGTTAGGAATAATATAACAAACATATCCATTATCTTTAACTTTTTGAAGAGCTCTCTCAACAAATAAAAAATACTTGTCAAATTGTTTGTATGATGTTTTATATTTTTTCTTATATAAAACAAATTCCTTATTTGGTAACAATGCATGCATTCCCTCTGTGTTAACATATGGGGGATTTCCTATAATTGCATCAAAGGAATTTCCATTGTTTATTGTCCGCCAATCAAATGGCACAATTTCTATCAATTCTTCAGTAGTAAATGTAATATTTGAAGTTTCATGCCCATTTATAAGGGAATTTCCATATACAATATTATTATCTAAATTAGGTAAAATTGGATTAGACGATTCTACTGATGGAGTAGTTTCATCTTCAATCAGCTTAATAAGCAGAGAAAATTTAGCTACTTCAACAGCATGGATATCTATATCAATTCCATATATACATGACAAAAGAATGTTTTTCTTATCTTCCAACGGTAACTTTTTTCGTCCACCGCTTATTTCTATAAGATGTTCGGGTTGATTAGTTTGGTACCATTCTACACAATACTGTATTAAAAAGTTATAAGCCTCTTCCAGAAAAATACCTGATCCACAAGCTATATCAGCAATTTTTAATTGTAGAATTTCATCAGGTGTTTTTCCTGTGCATAGATTACTTAGTGACTTAACTGTCATATATTTAACTATTTCTGTCGGGGTTGTAACAACAGATCTATTTACGCATTCCTTTTTCTTAGTAAGGATTATTTTTCCTTCTTCCGAAAAAGATAACTGTTCCGTAAGAAACACTTCGTATATTTTACCAAGCAGATTTGGTTCAATAATATTAAATAAATACGGACTTTGAGGGTAATATAGGCTTTCTATCATGTCTATGATAATTTGATTGTTTAAATCAAAAATAATATTTTCTCCTTCAAATATTCCAGAATTATATCTTCTATCAGCAGCACGAAAAAGCTCCTCAAGTTTCATCTTAATTATAGATTCATCGTTAAATGTATCTTTTAATTTATAATAATGAGTTTCTGCAACTTTAAGTGTACTCATTTCCGATTCATCATTTATCGTATCCTTTAACTTATGATACAGCGGCAAGTTTTTATCCTCGCATATTCTTAGAAACACAATTTGGTTTATAAACTCCTGTACTACATCATTTAATTTTTCAATAGAATGATATTTCTCAGATGTACCATATAAGAAATTACTTAGTGATAGCCTCCACTGATTAATTTGTTCTAGAAACAAATCATCAACCTTTTGTTTATGTGCAACTCCACCAGGGATACTTTTATCACAAAATTTATCAAATTTACCATTATAAATATTATCACGGGCAAGTAGTTCTTTTATATCATCAAGTTTGGAAATATATTCTTTAAAGTGATATTTACGAAGTCGTGCAACAGAGGCAGAATCACTTTCATTTGGTACATAAGTAGTATCATAAATAATAAGATGTTCAAAATTTGTCAATACAACAATTTTATGGTTTGCATTCCATCCATATTTTTTAGCTTGGAAAGCCGAGCTGATATCGTTTAAAATATCTACTATTGGTTTTTTAGCTTCTACAAAAAACTTTGATACACCCTTCAATGTCATAGAATAATCAGGGCGATCAGTTACCGTTGAATAATCCTCTGCTATTACCTCTCTATATTGAGGTGGCAATCCTTTTTCATTAGAAACATCCCATCCCAATATTTTAAGGAATGGGTCAATATATTCAATTCTACAAGAGTGCTCATTATAATGTTTTTTACTATCATGGTAGTAATCAAGATTTTTTTCAAACTTTTCAATTAAAGCTATTAATTCATTATTCTTTTCCATTACTACCTCCAATTTTGTGTTTTCTTGCATCATCAGGTTTTTCAGCATTTTCTGGAATCAGCCAGAGATTAGCCATTTTAATTGCCCCATCTATTCTTCCTTCAGCGCAAAGAACTTGTACCCGTCTACGTGTTATGCCCCATTTGTCAGCAGTTTCTTGTGCCGTTATATATTCCATTTCACACCATCCTTGATAATACATTATTAACTTTATTTATTCATTATTATATTCCATATATCGAACAATTGCAATCTATATTTTTATAGCTTGAAATAAAAATCAATAACATTAATGCCATTAAAATACTACCTTCCAAATTCATCAGTATAATATTTATATATAAAAAAGTTGCCTACTCAAAATAAGAGCAAACAACTTTTTGTGTTCATATTCAGGTTTAATTATTGTGTAACCAAAAAATATTTTAAGGCATCTTTGATTGCCTCTACCTTTTCTGGTGTTGGGTGCTTTAGCTCATTTTTCAATTCTTCTACAGTATTTTGAGCATCATACATTGGTAATCCCAAGCCTCTTTTTACTTCTGCAATATAAGCAGTAAAAATTATGTGTCATTGCCTTAAAACAGATCCACAAATTCTGATCCTTTATCGCCTATATGAATTACTCTAACCCATAGTAATTAAGTAAAAAGACTTTGATAAGTTGCGATGCTCAAAATAATCAATAGAACAGTTATGACAGTAATGGAAATTAAAATAATTGCAACTACTTTCCAGATACGTCGACTCCGTCTATTTTTCTCAGCTAACAGCGTATTTAGTTGTTCTAACTTTTGTGCGATGATATTTTTATCCTCTGATGGTTCTACTGTGTCCCCAAGAAGTGTGCTTACTGTTGTTTCAAAAATTTCAGCAATCCTAATAAGAAGATCTGCATCAGGTACCGAAAGACCTTTTTCCCATTTAGATATTGTCTGGCGTACTACATGCAATCGCTCTGCAAGTTCTTCTTGAGAAAGTCCTTTTTGTTTACGTAGGTTTCTAAGATTTTCATTAAATATATTTTCCCTCCTTGCCTACCTTTACAATAATCGCAGAGCATCATTGCGACAAGCAACGCAAGTTAACACCAGCATAAATTCCCGTTTATCTGCGAATTAAATTAATAAACCTTGCTTCGCAATTTTATACGAATACGACACATTTTTTGAAAAATGTGTCATATTCAGCTAAATTAGATGCTTTGTCATATCATATTGTCTATTCTGTTTTCCCGACAAATTGAGGGTCTACAAGTTCTTCAAGTGCTTCAACAATTTTTGAATTCTCTCCAACATAAAGAATAATCATATTTTCTGATTTAAAAAAATGGGGATATGAAACCCATTCTATATCAATGGACTCTTTCCCATTATTGTAACTAAAACCATCATTAGATAAATAAGAGGCATCTTTCTCCATTCTATCGCTGTTTTCATATAAATAAACCGATATATTATCACTTCCATTAAGAGTTAACCAT
>ENA-UOOM01002652-UOOM01002652.1-fermentation-metagenome-genome-assembly--contig:-NODE-2652-length-14313-cov-6.436316_pt1 | contig 14313 bp, 8 predicted proteins | sample MGYA00245781_ERZ724031 | MGnify/ENA primary metagenome ERZ724031 (study PRJEB28704, sample SAMN03018317) | fermentation metagenome | biome: anthropogenic terrestrial biome; feature: soil; material... | reverse complement strand
ATTTGCCGTTGATGATAAAATATTCTATAATCACATCAAATTTTTGACTGCGAGAGAGAAAATCAGCAAAAACAAGGATTGGGAACTTGCCGGTATCTTTGCCGATGAGGGCATCACCGGAACCAGTGCCAAGAAGCTCACCGAGTTTCTCAAGCTCATGGCACTGTGCGAAAAGGGCAAAATCGACATGGTGCTGACCAAGTCCGTCTCCCGTTTTTCAAGAAACACGCTGGATGCCATTGGGGATATCCGGAAGCTCAAGGCAAAGGGCATCCCCATCATCTTTGAAAAAGAGGGCATCAACACGATGGAGATGGCCAGCGAAATGGCACTGTGCTTCCTCAGCGGCTTTGTGCAGGCAGAAAGCGAATCCATCAGCCGCAACGTCACATGGGGCAAAATCCTATCGCCCACCGGAAAAGATGAATGGTCACCGGGAGTGATCCAGTATATGCTCCGAAACGAGCGTTACATCGGGGATGCCTTGCTGCAGAAAACCTATGTGGTGGACTGCCTGACCAAGCAAACCCGGAAAAACAACGGCGAAATCCCACAGTATTATGTAACCGGAAACCATGAGCCGATTATTTCAAAGGATTTATTTAACCTTGTGCAGGAGGAAATCGCCCGGAGAGCCGGTAAGCGAAAGGTAGCCAAGAAAGCTGTGAAAACCGAAAAAGGAAAATATAGCAGCAAATACGCCTTGACGGAACTTCTCTGCTGCGGTGAATGTGGTACGCAGTACCGCCGAGTCACTTGGGCGAGGAGCGGTAAGAAAAAGGTAGTCTGGCGCTGCATCAGCCGCTTGGAATACGGTACAAAATACTGCAAGGAATCCACCACCATGGAGGAAAGACGCTTACATCAGGCAATTGTCACCGCCCTGAACCGGCTGGATGAGGATAAGGCCGATGTCATCGAAACCCTCAAGACAGGCCTGCGGCTGGCCATTGGTTCACAGGATGATGACAGCTTCAATGAATCGGCTGTCCAGAACCGTATCGCCGAGCTACAGAGCGTGATGATGGATTTGGTGGAACTCAGCTCCAAGTCCAGTGCTGGTGCAGATTACTTCGATGCCAAGTTTGAGGAAATCGCAACGGAGATAAAGGGATTGCATGGTCAGCTTGGCGAACACCAAGGGCAGGTCATGCTTGCCCAAAATACACAAGCACGAATTCATGAGCTGCTTTACATGATGGAACATACCGACCTCAGCCTGAAAGAATACCGGGAGGATGTGATTAAGGCTGTGATCAACAAGGTGGAGGTTTTATCCGCCGACCGCATCCGGATTACCTTTAAGAGCAATACGGAAATGGAACAGGAGTTGCCGGGTGAATAAAAATAGCAGGAGAAGCCGCCACAAAAGCTGGCGGCATTTCTTTTTGGGACAGAATTTCTGCTATTATTCAATCCATTTCACCATAATACTGTGAATATTTCCATAATTTACACGAATCTGATTGCTTTATTCGCCGCTGGAGCAGGTGCTTTTTTGCAAAAAAACTCGAAATATTATTGGGCTGCAAGTATATTACCCTCTGTTTTTCTTGCTGAAGGCTTAAACGAATTACTCCACTTACCCGATTACATGCATATGATTCCTGCTGTTATCGGCAGGATTATCATTGGTCTTTCTCTATACTTCTTTATTTATAAGGGTGATTGTTTCCGACGCAAGACGCTGTTTTCCTTTTTTGCGTTTTCTGTTTTAGGATTGGCCGGATATGAGATTCTTTTCATGTTGACATCTGGCACAACATATTGATATACGTTTCTCTGTGAACGGTTTTTTGATAAAGGCACTTAGCAAGATTATCCCGATATAATGGGCATGTTTGTAAAAAACTATGTCTTTCTTTATAAAATAAGGTATGTTATTATTGATTCATAGTGAGGACGGATTGTGGCGTTTTGCAAACGCCTATTTATATTATATTTAGGAGGTAATAATGAAAAAATTATTATTCTATATACCGGCTATTATGTTCACACTTTTTTATGGAATAGCGGCGCTTAGTGGTTACAGCGCTATTTCATCCGTTGTATCGGTTTGGTTACTATTATGGTTTATTAGCGGCTTTCTTCTTAATAAAAGTTATTTCTGGGGTAGTTTGTTGGGTGTATTGCCGGCAATCCACTTAGCTTATATGGGAACGCAGGAAACAGGGCAAATTATCAGTGAGACGCCAATAGGCATTGTAGTCTTAACCTTTTATGTTATTAGTGGATATTTGGTTTATAGAAAAAATATAAAACTATTAAAAAATTCGTAGATATATAGGTAAAGCAGCGGGAAGCAATAACATTCAATATCTGTTTGATTTTAATTTAGAATGAGGAGAGGGATAAGAAACATGAATAATTACTATGCCGAAAAATTAAATTCTCAAAAGCTGTTTCAGGTGTATGAAACCCAAATTCCACGCGTCAAGCAGTATTTACAAGCGGAGATAGATTTTGTCAAGAAAAATCTGTCAAAGACACAAAGCGTTTTGGAGCTTGGAGCCGGATATGGTCGGATTGTCAGGGAATTGGCTCCCCACTGCGGCTCTATAGTCGGGATGGATATCTCGGAGGAAAGTGTTGAGTTGGGCAGGGAGTATCTCAAAGACTATCCCAACGCTGACATGGTTGTGATGGATGTTCACAAGATGGAATTCCCTAAGCCCTTTGATATCATTTTTTGTCTGCAAAATGGGTTGTCTGCCATGCGTGCTGATTCCACCGCCATTCACAAAATTCTTGAGACATTGGCGCAGGGAGGAACGGCATATTTCAGCAGTTACAGCGCAAAATTTTGGAATTTCCGCCTTAGATGGTTTGAGGAGCAGGCATCCAAAGGGCTTTTGGGTGAAATTGATTATACTAAAACCCAAAACGGCGTGATTATATGCAAAGATGGTTTCAGGGCGACAATGCATTTACCCGAGGACTTTCAGAAAATCGGTGAGGAATCGGGGTACCCCTATCAGATGCAGGAGGTGGATGAGTCCAGTATGTTCCTTATCATACATAAAAATTAGCCGGTATTTTTGAATCTTGACTTTATATAGCTGCTATGCTATATTTTAGCTAATACAATATATTATTATTTTTAGGTTCTTAACTCAAGATTAAAAGAGAATCAGGTGAAAATCCTGAACGAACCGGTCACTGTAATTGGGGAGCTTTTTCCACATGCCACTGAGTAATCCTTGGGAAGGCGGAAAAAAGCACAGATCCATAAGTCAGGAGAACTGCCTAAATATTTTAATGTCGGCCTTCTGGGATTAAGGCAGGTTCATAACTGAATGTTAAATTTTTTTGAGTCTTAAATCCCGCACGGATTTAAGACTTTTTATATGCCTTAACTATGCTTTTCGACTGTGTATGTCTTAACCATGTTTTTTTCGACCGCGTATCCATTCGTCGCAGGGATAAAAAAACAGCTGCGGTCAGGCGAATAAATCTGTCTTCGGCGGGCAGGCAAGATAATTGTATAATAAAAATCAGGAGAAAAAGTATGAAACGAAGAATCAAAGTTACACCCATACTGCTTGTGTTCAGTATGGTTTTATCCATGCTTTCATCGGTGCTTTATCCGGCTTATGCCGGAGAAATCTTTGCATCACAGGATGCGATGATGCAGACAATGGCATTGGAAAGTGAAGATGTGGTGGAAATTTCAACGGCAGATGAATTAATTGAGCTTGCAAATATTCCTTCTGCACAGCAGACGGAAACATATTCAAAGCATTATAAGCTTATGAATGACATAGACCTGAAGGACAAGACAATAAGTAAAAGTATGAAACCAATAGGTGGTTCAGGCTATACCGGTAAAAAATTTAGTGGTACATTTGATGGAAATGATTATTCTATTATAAATTTAGAATTTAATGCCGGTACTACTGAATCTTATTCACTGTTTTACGGATTGTCAAAAAATGCAGTAGTAAAAAACCTGAATATAAAGGATGCATCACTGAACTTGTACGGAGGGTCGGGAGCAATAGCGGCAAAAAATGAAGGCACTATTACAAACTGCAGCGTTACAGACAGCACAATAAGCGGTACATCTGCAGGAATAGGCGGATTGGTAGGCGTAAATGAAGGAACTATAGAAAAAAGCTTCGTAGAAAACAGTTCGATTATTTGCAAGAGCACCTACAGTGTAATGCACTACGGGGGATTGGCAGGTAAAAACGGTTCAAGCTCCGCAAACGGTATAATAAGAGAGTCTTATGCAGACGTATCCGTAGATGGTAAAAAAAGTACGGGAGGTTTAGTTGGATATAGTTCCGGTACTATAGAAAATTGCTATACATTAGGAGAGGTAAATGGAACCGAAGAAACAGGCGGTCTTACAGGACGAGCAGGTTCCAAATCACAAATTATTAATTCATATGTAAATGCAACGGTTATTTCTTCCAATACAACAGGCAGTGCCATTGTAGGAAGCTTGGAATACGGAAGCGGCGGGACCGTGGAAAATGCCTATTACAATTCTGACAAGGTTGCTGCGGAAGTAAATACTGTATTTGCAGATTTCGTAACGGGCAAAACCTCCGATGAAATGAAGACGCCGGATTTTGTGAGCCTGTTAAATGAAGGAAGCAATATATGGGGAATTAAAAGCGGTATAAACGGCGGATTCCCGTACCTGACTTCAATTGGAAGCGAAAAAGAGCCTGAAAATCCAAAAGAAACCATAGAAGCCCAATTCATAGTTGCACCCTATGATAACGAAAAATACGAATTTTATATGCACGGCGGAAAAGCTCTAAATATAACGGCAGAGACAGACGGTACAAGTGCCAAATTAATAGAAATCATGGAGGAAGCTAAGGACACAATTCCATACACCTCATCAGAAGGACAGTACGGAACCATAATTGACTCCATCTTTGGTATAGAAGCAAAGGCTCCTGCGGGATGGATGTTTACAATAAACGATAAGGTATCAGGTGTGGGAGTTTCTAATGCAATTGTGAAGGACGGAGACAAAATACTGTGGTATTACGCAAGTCCGTCCAACGGCTATAACGGACCTAAGTGGGACGAATTGACAGCCGAAGAAGATGGTGAGGAAAGTCAGGATTTTGAAGGCAAAGGAACGAAGGATGAACCGTATCTGATAAAAGCTGCGGACGATTTAAAAAATATTATGAAATATCCGACGGCTAATTTTAAGTTAAATAATCCAATAGATCTTGACGGTGTGGAGTTTGAACCAATAGGAAGCTTGGAAAATCCGTTCAGAGGTACATTTGACGGAAATAATTATAAAATATCAAACTTTGCCTTAAATAAAGACGAAAACAGCAAAAACATAGGATTTTTCGGAGTTATAAATAATGCTAAGATACTAAACGTAAAAATGGAAAATGCGGATGTAACAGGCGGAAGCAGATTAGGTATATTGGCAGGCTATGCAAAGGAAGATTCAAACGGTGCAAATCTTATAGCAAACTGCCATGTAAGCGGAAGATTGACAGCTTTGGGAACAGATGTTATTAAGACTACCCATGCCGGGGGATTGGTCGGAATAAATGACGGAAACAATACAGTACCGGGTACCGGTACAGGCAGTTACGTATACAGCATTATAGATAAATGCTCTGCTGATGTAGATGTTCGCTGCTCGGATAAGCTTAAGGAAGAGGCGGGAAATATAGGGGGTCTGGTAGGATGGAACAGAGGAATTATCACAGACAGCTATTCCACAGGAAATGTCAGCGGCGGCAATTTAACCGGAGGAATGGTTGGCTCCAACTGGGAGCAAATATACAATTCATATTCGACAGGCAACGTAACAGGCTACTATACAATAGGCGGATTTGCAGGCTCAAGCAGCATACTTTCTGTTATAGAAGACTGTTATTCTACGGGGAATGTAGTAGGCGATAAAATAAGCAGGGGAAATAATTTCGGCGGATTTATAGGAAGCTTGTCGGGAGCGGTTAAAAACTCCCTGAGCACAGGTACGTTGATAGAAGGCTGGAGCTATAACGGAGGCTTCGCCGGAACTTACGACGGCTACAATATAAATAATGATGTTGTAAATTCTTACGGGAATTCCGTTAATAACTTAGGTGTGAAAATAAAGGGCATAGGAAATGCAATTGATACCGAAGACCCTGATTATGAAAGATATTTAAAGACATCAATTACATTTGATGAATCAAAATCTAAATTAAAAACAATGTTCAACATCAATTTAAATGATGCGGACAACCAGGACAATGATACCGTAAAAGCAGAAGCGGAAAAATATGAAAAAACCGTTATAATTCCAAAATCTGCGGTAAAAGGTGAAAATATAACCCCGTTAGTGGTTAAGCTTAAAAATTCCCAATCCTCCGATAATACCGTAAATATAATTTACGGACAGAAAGAATATAAGGGATATGTAACGGACAGCGTACCTGCAGGGCAGTATACGTTAATAAATAAAAACGAGGATTTGGAAAGCAAGGAAGAGAAAATACTCCTGACATTCGTAAAAAACGGAGAATTTGCCGTAAAGGAAGTCAGAGTAATTCTCGAAGGAGAAAATCCGGTTGATTTAACAAAACCTGAAAGAATAGAGCTTAGCTTTCCGGGAGGAGCACAGGTTACTCCGTTGAATCCGGGAGGCAAACAAATAATATCTGCAAAGGTATATAACGGATTGGGCGAGTTTATGTCAGGAGAAAAGGTAGACTTTGAAAGCTCTGACCCGAATATTTTAAAGCATTCATTTTTAGATACTTTTACTGCCGGAGAGGTAACAAAGGAAACAGAGGTTACGATAACTTCCGTATTGCGGTCAAATCCAGAAATAAAAAGCAGTATTATCGTAAAGGTATCTCCGAAGCATGTGCATGCAAATTTAGATGAAGAAATAGATTTTCTGAAGCAGTGCTACGAGGCATTTATGACAGAGGACAGCAGCGGTAATACGGGAAATGCAGGACTTGATTTATTTGCTCCCGGAGCGGCAAGGCTTGCGGGAATGGATGTTCAGAAAATAAAGAAAAACCTATATATAGATGATGAAAATAAATCCGCATTCCAATTGTCAAAATCAATAATTACATTGATAGGTGCTGATTCGGACCCAAGACAATATCAGGATAAAGCTTCTGTCAGGAATTTAGTGCAGGAATTAGTGCTGTCACAGCAGTCTGAAGGAGCAAATGCGGGAGAATTTGTTAAGTCGAACAGTGATAAAAACTCTATAGAATCATTAGTAAGGTCTGTTATAGCCTTAGATATGGCAGGTGCCGAATACGACGAAGGCAAGGCTGTTTTAAAACTGATTGAAATTTATGATAAAAAGGATTCCCATACATTTAAGGATATTAAAACAGACGGCTTGGTATTGGCTGCTCTGTCCAACCATAAGGATGTAGAGGGAATAAGTGCAAAAATAAATGATATATTGGCTTATTTAAAAACAAGGCAAAATGCCGACGGAGGCTTTGACATTGAATCCGGGGCTGAAAAGGGAAAGAACAGCCCCACAGCAACTGGCAGGGTTATATTGGGACTGATAGCAAACGGAATAAATCCATTGGAGGACGAAGAATGGATTAAAAACGGCTCCACCATGCTTGATGCCATAGTTAAAAGCAAGACAGTAAAGGAAAATATGAAGCACAGCGGCTACGGCAGGGGCGAAGAGGATGAATATACATATGACGAGGCTACAGGCACGGCATTCGGTGCATTGATGGATTTGAAAAATCAGAAATCCATGTTTGAGCTGCTGAAAATAAATATGGATGCTGTTCCTGACCGTGTAGAAATAGACACTCCGCAAGGTATCCAAGTGGAAGAAGGAGAATTCTTAAGCTTAACGGCAAGTGTTTATGACAGTGACGGAAATGTGATTCATGGCAAGGAATTGGTATGGAGCAGCTCTGATGAAAGCATTGCTGCGGTAACTGACGGAAAAGCAGAAGCCATAAGACCCGGAGAAGCAACAATAACCGTTACTGTTAAGGATACTCAGATAAAGGATACAATCAGTATTACGGTTACACAGAAGGTAACGGAAATAGAAATTGATACGGCGATTATAGTAATTAACGAGGATGACAGCTACCAGGTAAAATCCGTACCTAAAACAGTCACTATAGAAAAGGGTAAGCATGACGGAGGCTTTACTGCATTTGGAGCATTGCAGGCGACAACAGACCAATTTGTTGCGAAAAGCAGCGGATGGGTAACCTCTATTTACGGAATTACAGGTCCGGAAACGGGAGGCTGGATGTTCAGCGTCAATGGAGTTATATCTAATGTGGGAGCAAAATCTACAGTGGTAAATAGCGGAGATAAGGTTATTTGGTTCTGCATTTATGATGTGGAAAAAGGAAACAATCCTAAATGGGAGGATATAAATGCTGAGCCGGACAAGGAATATGATGTTGAGGAGGCAGTAAAAGCCTTAAGAGCATATTATTCTAAGAAATCTGAATTTACTGCTCAGGAGGCTTTGGGATATTTACATACCTCCGGCTCGCATGAAGATGATTTAAAAACAATACAGTTAAAATTCAAGGTCAACGAAAGTCCTGAATCTGCTTCGGAATATGCGAAAAATATAATGGGGCTTATAGCATCGGGTCAAAATCCGTATTCCTATAAGGGAATTGACTATGTAACTCCACTAAGGTTATCTCAAAATGCTGAGGGTAAATTCATAATAGGGAAAAATGATAATTATCCTACCACAATGGCATACAGTATGATGGCTCTTGATATGTCAAATGCTCCTTACGACACAGATAAAGCACTTTCCGGACTTATGAGCTATCAAGCAGGAACTGGCAGCTTTGGAGGAGTTGATGAAACTGGAATGGTGCTCAGCGCATTGTCAAAATATAAAAACAGGACAGAAATTGACGCTGCAATCGGAAAAGCTCTGAATTATTTACACAGTGAGCAGGATGAAAGCACGGGAGGCTTCATTGTATGGGGAAGTGAAAGTGAAAATCCTTACTCTGCCTCGGCGGTTATACAGGGACTTGTGTCGGTTGGAGAGAATCCCGAATCCGAAGAATGGACAAAGAATGATAAAAATATTTTAGATTCCCTAATGAAATATTTCAAGGGTGACCATTTTGAAGATTCATCAGAGAAAGATATGATTACCGAGCAGGGATTTATGGCTTTGGCAGATATGTACAGGGGTAAATCCATGTTTAATGAAATTAGGCTGAATACGGCTATGCCGGTTAAGTTGGTAATAAACGGCTATGACGGTGTAATACGGGAAGGCGATACGGTAAATCTGAATGTCGTTGCTTATGACAAGGACAATAACATTGTACCTGCGGGAGAACTAATTTGGTCAAGCTCACAGGAGGATGTTGCCGCAGCAGACAACCAGGGTAAGGTAACAGCCAAAAAGCCGGGAGAGGCAGTGATAACGGCAAGCATAAAAGATACGGAAATTTCGGCATCATTGGCAATTACGGTTGCTCAAAAGGAAATAAATGTGGAATATATCGGAGATATAACGATTAAAAACGGAAAACAGGTTACCACAAAGGTTGCAATTGAGAATTTAACTGAAAAAATAAGCCCTGCAACGTTGATAATAGCATTGTATGACAACAACAGTGGCAGGATGATAAATTACTCAGTAATAAGCAAAGACCTTGCAGGCAAAGAAAAATTAGAACTGAGCGCGGGCTTCCTTGTACCGGATACAGGAAGCTATTCCGTAAAGGCGTTTTTATGGGATGACTTGGAAAATCAAAATGTCATAATGAACGAATATGTGGATATTAAGCCGGCTGCATAGCATGCAGACCTGCGGAAAGCTTTATAGGCAAGGTAATTAGCTTAAAGGAGTGAGGTAATGAAAAAAACTATAAGAAATATTGCATCCGTTCTATTGATTCTGCTGCTGCTCATACCATCCCTTGCGGCGGCGGAGACAGCACCGCTGGCGGATTATGTGCAAAGCGGCAACGAGGCGGAAATTACTGTAATAGGGGACAGAGGCAAGAATGTAAGCATAACGGTTAAAGACCAAGACAGATACTACTTTATGTCACAGGGTGTTACCGACGATTCGGGAAGGGCTGAATTTAAAGCCGTATTGGATACCGGCAAGGAGTACGAATATAAAGTAAATATTGACGGAAAAGTATTGGCAGGGAAAATAGAGATGAAAAAGACACCTGTTGACCCCGAGCCGGACAACAAGTATGCCGACCTTTATATTAAGGGATACAAGGGGGTTATACTTGACGAATCAAATATTAAAATCAAAGAAGGCGAAAGTGTACTTAGTTTCACTTTAAGGATGCTGGATGAAAAAGGTATTTCCTATAAAAATAAGAATGGGTATATATCAAGCATTGACGGTCAGGCAGAGTTTGACAGGGGAGATGAAAGCGGCTGGATGTTTTTGGTGAACGGCGTTTTATCAGGCAAAGGTGCCGGAGCGGTGACTGTAATAAACGGAGATACGGTTAAATGGCTGTACACCGAAGATTTAGGCAAGGATATAGGAGGAGGCTTTTCGTCCGGTGAAAGCCAGGGAAATGGCACTATAACAGCGGAAACAAAGGTTGTTAACAAGGAGGCAACCTCAAAGGCAGACGAAAAACAGATAAAGGAAGCTATTGAGGAAGCAAAGAAGGCTAAAAATGTGAGCAGCATTACCGTGAAGGCTGAAGCAAAGGAAGCTGTAACGAAATTCACCGTAGCTGTGCCAAGGAGCTCTATTGCGGAAATTTCCGGAGCAGGGCTGGATTTAAGAGTTGAAACGTCTTTAGGAGCTATAACAGTGCCGGAGAAGGCTCTCAATGAAATTTCGGAACAGGCACAGGGCGGCACCATGGAAGTTGTAATTGAAAACATATCTCCCGACAAGCTTACTGCCGAGCAGAAAGCTCTTACGGAGGGCAGTACGGTTTACGATATCAGCATAATAAGCGGAGGTAAGATAATATCTTCCTTTGGAGGACACAAAATAACCATTTCTCTTCCCTATAGGCTGAAGGAGGGTCAGGTTAGTGAAAAAGTAACCGTGTGGTATATGAACGACAAGGGTGAGCTTGAAAAGATAAGCTGCACTTACGATGAAAAAACAGGTCTTGCAACATTTACCGCAGACCACCTATCATACTATGCAGTAGGCTATGATAGCAGCATAAGCTTCGTTGACGTGACGGAAAAAGACTGGTTCTTCGAATACATAATGTATGCCGCGGAAAAAGGCTTATTCTCCGGAACGGGAGAAAATACCTTCAGCCCTGATATGCCTATGACAAGGTCGATGCTGATTACGGTACTTCACAGGTTGGAAGGCAAGCCTGCTACGGCTAATGCAGCAGACTTCGCCGATATACCCGCGGGACAGTGGTATACAGACGCCGTAAACTGGTCCTCGGAAAAGGAAATAGTAAAGGGTGTGACAGAAACGGAATTCATGCCTGAAAGCAATATTACCAGAGAGCAGTTGGCGGTAATACTTTATAGATATGCGTCATCAAAGAATATGGCAGCAGACGATTTAGGAAGCATAGGCTCTTTCAGGGATAATGACAAGGTAAGCGCCTGGGCGGAAACAGCGGTAAGATGGGCTGCAGGCAAGGGTATAATTACAGGCAGGGAAGACAACACTCTTGACCCGTCGGGCAGCGCCACCAGAGCGGAGGTAGCCGCAATGCTGAAGAGATATATTGAAAAGGTAAAATAGAATTAATATAAATACCGGAGCTGTCTCAAATAGAAATGAAAATTTTCTATGAGGCAGCTTTTTTTGAAATTTTTTACAATAATGAAAATTAGTACCTTATTATTTTAACTTATGTAGGTAATAATAAAATTGTATAAAAATAAGGGGCTGGTATTGGAGGCGTAGTTATGAATAAGCTTATTACAATTGTCTTGGTATTTATGTTAATAATAGTATCATCTTGTGTTAAAAATGAAGATAACAATAAGAATGCGGATGTAAATTATAATGAAAGCGATGGTGAAAATAATAACGTAAGCAATGATGAAAACAATGTAAGCAATGATGAAAACAATGTAAGCAATGATGAAAACAATGAAAGCAATGTAAATGATGAAACCAATGTCGAAACCAATGACATCAACGGTTTAGAAGAATCAGAAGCAGCGGAAGTAATTGAGCAAAGTAATATTATCAAAATTATATATCCAAATGGTGATATATATGAAGGCGAAATGAAAAATGGAATGATGGAGGGATACGGCGTATATACATATTCAAACGGAAATGTATATGAAGGAGATTTTAAAGAAAACGAACAGCATGGGCATGGTAAAATTACGGTACCTAATATGTATGTATATGAAGGCGAAATGAAAGATGGAATGATGGATGGGTATGGCATATATACATATTCAAATGGGGATGTATATGAAGGAGAGTTTAAGGAGAATGTACAGCATGGACACGGTAAATTTTCGGTGCCAAATAAATTTATTTATGAAGGTGAGTTTAAGGATGATTTTATAAATGGTCAAGGTGTAACTGCATATGTAAATGGTGATAAATATGAAGGGGATTTTGTCAATGGAAAGAAAGATGGTTATGGAACATATACATATGCAAATGGAAATAAATTTGCAGGGAATTTTAAAAATGGGAAAAAAGAAGGTATAGGGATTTTATATTATATAGATGGAAGGTCTATTGAGGGAAAATGGGAAGATGATAGTTTTGTTGACAATAAAGAACAAGTTAATGAAACAAACCAAGGAATAGAAATAGCAGATTAGGAATAGAAATAAAAATTTTCTATGTTGCAGTCCTGCATAAGACAGTATGAAAATTTAAACTGTTTATGGGCAACGGTCAAGTACAATGTCTGAAACCAAACGTATCGTTTACAATGAGCGGTACGCTTGGTTTTTATTTTTTCCGTCCTGATAAGTAGAACGAGATAAACAGCTTATGGAAACAGTATTCAAAGCTATTGGAACACCTTGCATTCTTCGTAAGGAATTTTACGTGTGAAACCGCGTTGAGTTACGGTATATTCTCCGGAGGCGTAAAAGCTTGCCAGCTCCCGGTTTCTGATAAGCTTTTCGTCTATTTCCTCAGGCGTGGGCGGAAAGGCTATTATGCCTGTAACATAAGAGACAGGCACGCTGCCGTCGCCTTTAATTACATAAGCAGCAGTGCCGTCCATGCAAGCCACAATAAGCCGGTAGCTGCTGTTAAACAGATAATTTTTCATGAGCTGCTGCGGATTTGATAAATTGTGAATATTAAAGGAAATTTTATTTTCCTTAAGGGGCTTCTGCAATGCTTCCTCGAGTATTTTACGCTCTTTGGCACTGCCGTACAACAATATTTTCAGCATGGACACCATTCCCATATAGTAGTGTTATCATTGTACTCTGCAATACATAAACTGTTACAATTAATATTTATTTCACGCACTTGTGCATTTTCGGTTTTGATGAAGATTTTGGAACAGGGGTATAATAAGTTCTCCGCTTAAGTTTGGTTGTAGCTTATGCTTCGGTATGTTATAATGAGCATAACAGGTGGAGGGAAATACCAACCCTAAAGGAAACACAAATAGAAGGAGATATACATGGATTACATCAGTGATATTCAAAAATTTGTCCCGACAAATGAGCAGGAAGCCTCTGAACAGAAGATAATTCTGTCTTATATTCAACAATATGCTCACAATGCGCTTTTGCGGGATAATCCAATAGCACATATTACAAGCTCCGGCTTTTTAATGAATAAGCAATTAGACAAGGTACTGCTGGTTCATCATAATATCCGTAATGTTTGGGCATGGACGGGAGGACATGCTGACGGTGACAGTGATTTGCTTCATGTAGCTATAAAGGAAGCAAGGGAAGAGACCGGTGTTATTACTATTTGCCCGATTTCATCCCATATTGCATCTTTGGATATTCTTCCAGTATTTAGTCATTGGCGCAAGGGCTCCTTTGTCAATGCACATCTGCATCTTTCCGTCGCATACATTCTTATTTGCGATGAAAAAGAGAAGGTAAGACCGCAAATATCTGAAAATACAAATGTTGCATGGTTTGATACAAGCTTTTTTACCGGGCGGAATTTTGATTTGTCTGATGTTTACTTGTACAACAAATTAATTGACAGAGCAAATAGAGATTCCGCTTTGTGAATGACATGCAATACGAGAAAAGCATGAATGATATAGAAACTTTCTTGACATCAATAATTATATTTTTCCATTTATTGTAAATATCCAAATACCCAAATTAGCAAATTAGAACGTGGAAATATACAGCTTTGAGGAATAAATATTTTACGCAATAAAAATATGTTGAAAAGACTGAATA
>ENA-UOOM01002650-UOOM01002650.1-fermentation-metagenome-genome-assembly--contig:-NODE-2650-length-14322-cov-5.884909_pt1 | contig 14322 bp, 13 predicted proteins | sample MGYA00245781_ERZ724031 | MGnify/ENA primary metagenome ERZ724031 (study PRJEB28704, sample SAMN03018317) | fermentation metagenome | biome: anthropogenic terrestrial biome; feature: soil; material... | reverse complement strand
CCCAATCGGTGCACCTCAGCCGGAATGATAAAATCTAAAAAGAAGGCTTGACCTTATGATCAGGTCTTTTTTTAAATCATTTTTAGTTTGATTTTGAATATACTGAACAGGAACAAGAATCTCACAAAATCTTTATTGCAAATTCCCTGGCGTTTATCCTGGGGTTCACCATAGTGTATGTATCAATGGGAGCTGCAGCTACTAAACTGGGTACTTATCTGTTACGCCACCAACACGTAATACGCCGCATCAGTGGTGTGTTCATTATATTTTTTGGACTGTTTCATACGGGATTGATGCCAACTATATGATTGACAAGGAAGGTACAGTCAGATATCTGAAACCCGGCGCCTTTTCGAGTCTGCAGGAAATGGAGGCTTTTTTAAAAGCTCTGCAATTAAGTACAAAATAACATACGATATGTTATTATAAGGCTGCATGAATAATCAAAGCTTTGATATGACAGCTTAGAAGCATTTACAAAGGATGATGACAGAAGTGGAAGTTCAGCTGAAAGAATTTGAAAGAATAGAGGATCTTCAATTTAAAGGGCTTCGAATAATCCAAAATACCAGCAAATTTTGCTTTGGGACAGATGCTGTATTGCTGTCCCATTTTGCCGGGATTCGTAAAGGTGATATAGTTGTGGATCTGGGAACGGGAACTGGTATTATTCCTCTGCTGCTGGCAGGCAGAATGGAAGAAGCCAGCATTTGCGGGGTGGAGATTCAATCGGAAACAGCTGAAATGGCCAATCGCAGCATTCACATGAATCGCTTGGAATCCAGAGTAAAAATCCTTGAAGGAGATTTGAAGGATGCACAGGAAAAACTAGGCAAAGGGAGCTGTTCTTTAGTAGTCTCCAATCCGCCATATAAGAAAGTTGGCAGCGGGATTCTCAACCCGCAAGATGATATTGCTATTGCCCGTCATGAAATTCTATGTACTTTAGAGGATGTTTTATTGTCTGCTTCCAGACTGCTTCAGGCAGGCGGTCGCTTTGCCATGGTTCATCGACCGGATCGGATGATGGATATACTTATGGGGATGCGCAGGGTTCATCTGGAGCCAAAACGCATACGCATGGTGCATCCTCAATTACACAAAGCCCCCAGCCTTATACTCATCGAGGCGGTTTTTCATGGGAAGCCTCACTTAAACTGGATGCCGCCGCTGATAATTTATAACGAGAATAATCAGTACACTGACGAACTAAAGGAAATTTACCACCTAACGTCTGCCACTTAAAGGAAGGATAGATAGAACAAATGACCACTACAAGCAAAGGATGCTTATATTTATGTGGAACTCCCATAGGTAACCTGGAGGATATCACTCTGCGAGCATTACGAATATTAAAGGAAGCAGACTATATAGCTGCAGAGGATACACGGCATACCTTGAAACTGTTAAATCATTACAATATATCAAAGCCTTTAATTAGCTACCATGAACATAATCAGAGGGAGAAAGGTCCCCGGATTATCTCTTTGGTACAGGAAGGATTTAGGGTAGCTGTAGTTTCTGATGCTGGCATGCCTGGGATTTCCGATCCTGGAGCGGACCTGGTTATTTTGGCTCGGAAAGCTGAAGTAGCTGTTACAGTAGTCCCTGGACCTTCTGCTGCATTATCTGCTTTGTTGTTGTCCGGTCTTCCCACAGAAAGCTTTGTTTTTGAAGGCTTTTTACCTCGGGGAAAAAAGCAGCGTCAGGAACGATTACAAAAGCTGAAACTGGAAGGACGAACAATTATTCTTTATGAAGCACCTCATCGATTGCACTCATTGCTGGAGGATATGTTCCAGGTTATGGGGAATAGAAAAATTTCCATTGCCCGAGAGCTTACCAAGGTGCATGAAGAAGTTATGTCCATGTCGCTGGAAGAAGCTTTTCGCTATTATCAGGAAACAACTCCCAGAGGCGAATTTGTCCTGGTTCTGGAAGGTAATGATGTAACTCCATTGCAAAAGGATTTCAGTGAGATTAGCATGGAAGCTCATTTACAAGAATATATTTCTTCCGGCTTAACAAAAAAGGAAGCAGTAAAGCAGGTAGCCATGGACAGGAATCTGCCAAAATCTCAGGTATATCCATTCAGCATTGGATTGAATCGGGAGTAAAGAAAAAGCAACCCCGGGCGATTATTCACCTCATGGGTTGCTGTCATTTATGAGATTGGATGTATTTTCCTGTATGTTTGTTTTATTTTTCTTCAATACAGGAAGAGCAGCATACAACACTTATTGATTATTCATTTCCGCCAAACAGTTTTTGCAGATGTTTTTGCCTTTATACTGAGTGACATCACGTGCATCATCACAGAATATACAAGCTGGACTATATTTTTTCAGGATGATATGCTCACCTTCTACATAGATCTCCAGTGCATCTTTCTCTTCGATGTCAAGTGTTCTGCGGAGCTCGATGGGGATGACCACTCTACCCAATTCATCGACCTTTCTCACAATACCTGTAGACTTCATTTTTCCCCTCCTTTGTATTATACAAATTTCGACATTATCTAACATATAATACATATGTAGTTTACCAATAAATGAAAAATAAGTCAACCTTTTTCAATAACTTTTTCTGTTCTAATGGACAAAGCTCGTAACATATCCATGTAAATAGGACAGGATTAGGCAGGTGATTCATTTGGTAAACATCATTTGGTTGATTTTACTCGCAGGAGGTTTTCTGGCTGCCTTTTTGACAGGAGAGGTGGAACAAACCACTCAGGCAGCTTTTGACAGTGCAAGTTATGCAGTGGAGCTTGGTTTGGGGCTGATAGGAATCTACACGCTTTGGCTGGGATTGATGCGAGTTGCAGAAAAAGCAGGGCTGATTAAGGCCTTTTCAAAAAAAATCGCACCTGTGCTGCGTTTGCTGTTTCCGGAAATCCCTGCAAGCAGTCAAGCCATGGGAGCCATGTCTATGAATATCATCGCCAATGTTTTGGGCCTGGGAAATGCAGCGACGCCCTTGGGGCTGAATGCCATGAAGGAACTGCAAAAACTCAATCACAATCGAAAATCTCCCTCGGACGCCATCTGTTTATTTTCAGTCATCAACACTTCCTCGATACAGTTGATACCAGCTACGGTGATTGCATTACGAAACGCAGCCGGCTCTGCCAATGCAACTGAAATTACAGGGACAACTCTGGCTGCTACTTTTTGTGCCACTGTGACGGGAATAACTGCAGTACTGATTTTGAGACGTCTTAACAGGTGGAGAGGAAAGCAATGATTGTTATAGTTGAGGTCTTGTCGCGATTTGCCATCCCTGTGTTTATTCTTTTCATACTTGGATATGGATTTTATAAAAAGGTAGCTGTTTATGAAGTCTTTTTAGAAGGAGCCAGGGAAGGCTTTACTACGGTAATTCGAATTCTACCATATTTGGTAGCCATGTTGGTTGCTATAGGGGTGTTCCGCAATTCAGGTGCCATGGAATTGCTTTTCCGATTTATAGCACCGCTTACCAATCTGTTGGGAATACCTGCTGAATTACTTCCATTGGCTTTTATGCGGCCCTTATCGGGCTCCGCTTCCATTGGTATGCTGGCTGAGTTGTTGAAGATACATGGTCCAGACTCCTATCTGGGAAGGACAGCCTCCACTATGATAGGTTCTACAGAAACTACATTATATACTGCCAGCATCTACCTTGGTTCTGTGGGGATTCGTGATACCCGCTATATTTTAATTGCAGGGTTATTATCTGATTTAATAGGTTTTCTATCATCTATTGTTATTTGTACTCTGATCTTTGGTCGGTAAAACAGGTAAAAATTCATGCAAATCAAAAAATCAAATCAAAGAATCACCAAATCAAACCAAATTCACCCCAAATAAAAAACACAATCAAAAAACAGCAGTCTCGACGGAATACTTGTTCTATGTTATAATTAATATGCATATGAAGCAAAACCGAAGGTCTGAAACAGACCTGACCTTTGGCTGAGTACATATGAAAGTAATTGTGGATGGGAGACAATGATTAATGAAACTTAATGTATACGCCATACCCGACAACGTTGCGGACAAGGAGTTAAAGGACAAAACCGTTGTACTAATCGACCTTCTTCGCGCTACCAGTACCATGCTGACCGCCCTGGCTAATGGATGCAAAGAGGTAATACCTGCAGCTGAAATTGAAGAAGTTATTAACATGTCCAAGAATTATGAAAAAGACTCCTACCTGCTGTGTGGAGAGAGAAATGTTCAAGCTATTGATGGATTTCACCTTTCCAACTCACCACTGGAGTATACGTCGGACAAAGTTTCAGGTAAAACCCTACTGATGACTACAACTAATGGAACCCAGGCATTTAAAAGGGTAACAGATGCTGCGGAGGTGATTATATGCAGCCTTGTCAATGTAGATGCAGTGGCAGAATATCTTGCTGAACAGCAAAATGATCTTGTTTTTATTTGTGCAGGAACCGGAGGTCAGTTTTCCACTGATGATGTGGTAACAGCTGGAGCAGTCGTTCACAGGCTGACAGACAAGCTGGAGAACCTGGAACTGAGCGATCTGGCTGTTGTAGCAAGAACCCTGTACCAGTCATCCGCCAATGAATTGTACAGTTTGCTGAAGAACTCTGCACATTATAAAAAACTGGCAGATGCAGGGATGAAAAAAGACATAGAATATTGTCTTACCTTAAATGCAGCTCCAGTCCTAGGCGTCTACAAAGATGGCGTTGTGAAATTAGCAGATGAAGCAAAAAGTTAACAAAGGAAAAAATCAAACAAAGCAAATGGGGGTATGTGTTTTGCTTAAAGTATTAGAAGTGAAAACAAAAAAACAGTTAAAGCGTTTTATAGACTTTCCTTATGAGCTTTATGCAGGGAATCCCTATTGGATCCCTCCCTTGCGAGCCGATGAAATTAGCACTTTAAGGTGGGATAAGAATCCTGCCTTTGCCTACTGTCAAGCCAGGTACTGGTTGGTATACAAAGACAATCAACTGGCAGGTCGTATAGCTGGTATTATCAATCACGAAGCTATTGAAAAATGGGGTCAGAAATATGCCAGATTTGGATGGTTCGACTTCATCGATGATCTGGGAGTAATGAAGTTGCTGCTTCAACAAGTAGAAAGCTGGGCACAGGAAAATGGGCTGTCAGGAATACAGGGTCCTATGGGCTTTTGCGACTTGGACAAGGAAGGCATGTTAATTGACGGGTTTGACGAAATGGGTACTTTTACCACCATATATAACTATGATTATTATCCTAAATTTATGGAGATGCTGGGTTATACCAAAGATGTTGATTGGTACGAATACATCATGGAGGTACCCGATAAGCTGGGTGATGATATTATCAAGATAGCAGAGGTAGTTAAGGATAAAAACAAGCTCAGAACCATTACCTTTACAAAGTCCAAGCAAATATTGCCCTACGCAAAAGCCATCTTTGATTTAATAAATCAGACCTATAGAGATTTATATAATGTGGTTCCCTTAAGCGATGAACAGGTAGAATTCTTTACCAAGCAATATTTTAGTGTAGTTAATCCTGATTATATAAACATCGTATTGGATGAGAATGATCGTCTTGCTGCCTTTAGCATCGGATTTCCCTCTTTGGCTGAGACCTTGCAAAAAACTAAGGGAAAACTTTTACCACTTGGGTTTATTAGAATACTTCGGGCTTTAAAGGTAAACAACAGTGTTGATATGCTGCTGATAGCTGTAAGACCTGATCTACAGGGTAAAGGCGTAAACTCTCTGCTTATGAAGGCCATGACAGAAGCCTGTTGGAAGAACGGGGTAAAGGTGGCTCATTTAAATCCTCAACTGGAAGACAACAGGAGGGTTCGTTCTCAATGGAAGCGCTTTACAGGACAGCAAAATAAAAAACGTCGCTGTTATTACAAGGATTTTGAGGAGCAATACCAAAATATCGATCAAAAAACTGTTGGTCGTTGACAAATGCAATTATTTTTGTTTATAATGTTACCAAGTTCATATTGAAAACACGATGAAGGGAAGATTAGGCAAGGGAACTGCTCAACAGAGAACCGGACAAGGTGAAAGCCGGTGATGCAGGAATTTGCCGAACATGGCCCCGGAGTGAAGCAGCTGAAGTAAAAGGAAACTGCAGTAAGCTGCTACGGAAGATTCCGTTATTCAATCAGGTGATGAAAGTCACTGAAATAAGGCTTCAGCTCAGCTGAAGTAAATTAGGGTGGTACCGCGTGCCCCTCGCCCCTATATGGTGTGAGGGGTTTATTATATTTTGGCAATAATCTATGTGAAAGACTCTTTGTATATAATTTTGGAAAGGAAGATAAAAAATGAGTGAGAAATCTACCTATTACATCACAACCCCAATATATTACCCCAGTGACAAATTACACATTGGTCATTCTTATACAACAGTAGCGGCAGACGCTATGGCGCGTTTCAAGAGACTAACCGGATACGATGTAATGTTTCTGACGGGTACCGATGAGCATGGACAGAAAATTGAAAAAAAAGCAAAAGAACATAATGTAACACCAAAAGAATATGTAGATCACATCGTAGCAGGTATCAAGGATTTGTGGAAGCTCATGGATATAAGTTATGATGACTTCATCCGTACTACTGACAAACGTCATCAAGTTGTTGTTCAGAAAATTTTTAAGAAGCTGTATGATCAGGATGATATCTACAAAAGCGAGTATGAGGGCTGGTATTGCACTCCATGCGAATCGTTTTGGACAGAGCATCAATTGGAGGAAGAAAATTGTCCCGATTGCGGTCGGAGGGTAGAATTGGTTAAAGAAGAAAGCTATTTCTTTCGTCTTTCCAAATACCAGGATCGTCTGATCCAATACATTGAAGGACACCCGGATTTTATTCAGCCCAAATCAAGGCAAAACGAGATGCTTAACAATTTCCTGCGTCCAGGTCTGGAGGATCTTTGTGTATCAAGAACTTCCTTCAAATGGGGGATTCCTGTTAGCTTCGATGACAAGCATGTAATATATGTTTGGGTTGATGCCTTGTCGAATTATATCAGTGCCCTGGGTTTCATGACAGATGATCCGAAAAAATATAAAAAATATTGGCCTGCAGATGTACATTTGGTAGGAAAGGAAATTGTTCGATTTCATACCATCATATGGCCTATCATGCTTATGGCTTTAGGTGAACCGCTTCCCAAGCAGGTCTTTGGTCACGGCTGGCTGATTTTGGAGGGTGGTAAAATGTCCAAATCCAAAGGTAATGTGGTAGACCCGGTTGAGTTGGTGAATCGCTATGGTTTGGATGCTGTTCGCTATTTCCTGTTGCGTGAAGTTCCATTTGGATCAGATGGAGTATTTTCCAATGAATCCCTTATTAATAGAATCAACTCCGATTTAGCCAACGACTTGGGAAATTTGCTAAGCCGCACTACAGCAATGATTGAAAAATATTTTGATGGAAAGATTCCTGCTTGTGGAGAGCTTACAGCCCTGGATAAAGAGCTGCAGTCATTGGCTTTGGAAACACCCAGGAAGGTGGAAAGCTTGATGGATGAGCTGCTTTTTAGTGATGCACTGGCTGAAATATGGAAACTGGTGTCCAGGTGCAATAAATACATTGATGAGACTACACCATGGGTTCTGGTAAAATCGGAATCTGAAAGACCGAGATTGGGTACCGTAATGTATCACTTGGCAGAAGGCTTACGTTTTCTATCAATATTGATAGCCCCTTATATGCCTGCTACTCCCATTCTAATTCAGAATCAGCTAGGTGTCATACCCGGAGAGAATACTGCATGGGAAAGCTTAAATGAATTTGGCCACATACAGGCAGGCACTTCTGTAAGCAGAGGAGAAGTAATTTTCCCAAGACTGGATTTGGAAAAAGAATTGGAAGCTCTGGATGAGCTGAAAAAGGAAGATGAGCTGGTTAAAGATAGCATAGCAGCAGCTGAAAAACCAGGTATTAAGGGGCTTGAAGAAGATCAGAGCGAAATATTACCAGAGATCAGTATAGATGATTTTGCCAAGATTGACTTGCGGGTAGCAAAGGTAGTTGCTGCCGAGAAGGTAAAAAAGACAGATAAGCTGTTAAAGCTGACTTTAGATGTCGGCGGCAAGCCGCGGCAGGTAGTGTCCGGCATTGCCCAAGATTACAGCCCTGAAGAGATGGCAGGCAAAAGTGTTATAATTATCGCAAACCTTAAACCAGTTACATTGCGGGGAATTCAATCTGAAGGCATGATTCTGGCTGCTTCTGATGATAATGGTAAGCTTGTGTTGGTAACGGTATCAGAGGAAATCGAGAGTGGCGCCCAAGTTCAATAGGAGTGAAACAATGTTATTTGACAGTCATGCCCATCTGGATGATAAGCAGTACAACTCTGATCGACAGGTCTTAATTGAAGGTCTGCCAAGTCGAGGGGTTTCTTATGTAGTAAATGCAGGGGCAGATATGGAATCTTCCCTTAGGTCAATTCAGTTGGCTGAGGAGTACCACTTTATTTATGCTGCTGTAGGTGTTCATCCTCATGATGCGGAAGAAATGAAGGATCAGGATTTGCTTAGCCTTCTTAAAATGTCTCGGCATCCCAAGGTGCTTGCTATTGGAGAAATCGGATTGGACTTTTATTACGATAATTCTCCAAGAGAAAGCCAAAGAAAACGATTTGCTGACCAACTGGAGCTTTCCATAGAAGCCGATCTTCCTGTAGTAATACACAGCAGGGATGCTCATGGTGAAACCATGGATATACTGAAGTCTTATAGTTCTCTCTTGAAGGGATGTGTTTTGCATTGTTATTCAGGAAGCTGGGAGCTGGCTGAGATATACCAAAGCATGGGTTTTTATATCTCTCTGGGAGGACCTGTTACCTTTAAAAATGCTGTGAAAACTGTTGAAGCAGCAAAAAATATTGACATAAACCATCTGATGATAGAAACGGACAGCCCTTACCTGTCTCCACATCCCTATCGAGGCAAACGTAATGATCCAGGCATGACAGCTTTAGTAGCGGAGCGGATAGCTGACATTCGAGACATGAAGATGGAAGAGGTGGCGGAGATTACCAGTAAAAATGCCTGTAGATTTTTTGGAATTGATGCGATAGGGTAAATGTTAGTCTACATGTTACAACCTTATCAAGCCCCATTGGAAATCATTTGCTTGGTTCACGATGGGGCTCTTGCATGGAGGAGCTGCGGTGGAAATGTATGAAAACTGGTAAAACAGCAATAATATAGCCTGCGGGTAATATAAAATCTTTAAATATTAAAAAGGTTTGACAAAATATTAAAATTGTATTACAATTACCCCATCTTCTCCCTGAGTTCCGAAAAAGGATAAGGAGGCTGAACATGAACTCACACAAGTGGGGCTTCTGGAGTAAGTTTACCATTGTACTCCTTATAGTCCTGGTTATTGCCGGAGTGGCAATGACCAAACTAACCCAGTACGTGCAAGGTCTATCCAAACAGGTAGTGCTGGACGACGATGGGTACCGTGTTGAGATTAAAACATTTGACAGCAGTGTAGGACAACTATTAGATAGATACGAAATTACCCTTGGACCTGGTGATGAAATTACACCATCCTTGGAGGAAGCTTTGCAAGATGACACAGAAATTAAAATAACACGAGCTATGGAAGTAAGCGTAGCAGCCGATGGGCATAAGCAAGTACTGCATGTTACCGATGGAACAGTTAGGGGAGTGTTGGAAAAAGCAAACGTAAGGCTGAGGGAGCATGATATAATCAGTTATCCTCTAAACCAGCAAGTGAAGCCTTTCGATAGAATTGAAGTAACCCGAACTATGCCTGTAAGTGTAGTGGCCGATGGTCATGAGGAAGTGTTGCATGTTGTCGGAGGTACGGTTCAGGATATCCTGGCTGAAGCAAATGTAAGCCTGCGAGAGCAAGATATCATCAATTGTCCTCTCAGCCGGCAGGTAAAACCTAATGACAGCATAAAAGTTACTCGTATTGATGAAGAAATGGAAACTGAAACCGAAGCTATACCCTATAAAGTGGTTACCAGGAATAACAATTCAATGAACGACGGCACCACTAAATTGGTACAGGAAGGACAGCAGGGAGAGCTGGAAAGAAAGACTCTTATTACCTATCATGATGGAGTTGAAATTAACCGAGAGCTGGTTAGTGAAAAAGTAACAGTCAAACCCCAGAATCGAATAATAGAAAAAGGTACGATAAAGCGAATAACCACAGGTCGTGGTGACAGCGTCAGATATACCAAAACCAGAAAAATGACTGCCACTGCCTATACAGCTAATGACACAGGGATGGATGGCAAAGGAATAACCGCCAGCGGCAGAAAGGTAAAGCCATTTTATACAATAGCAGCTCCACCGGACATTCCATTAGGTACCAAGGTGTATATTCCAGAGCTGGTCGAATACTGGGCTAAACGGGGGGTATCCATCAGCGGAATATTCAGAGTTGAAGACAGAGGCGGTGCTATCAAGGGTAACAAGATTGATATTTATATGGAAGATAAAAGCATGACCAGTAGTTGGGGAAGAAGAAAGGTAACAATTTATATTCTCAAATAATAGAAAAAAACTTCAGGCAGATGAATATCTGCCTTTTTTATTAGCTTTATTCAATGTATAATAAAAACATGCTGTTAACATATGGTTTTTTACACTAAAAAACAGGTTCAAAATAGGGCACAGTTTAGCAAACAGTAAAAACGAAGGAGCATGCTATGCACCATCTAACATCGCCAAAATACCTTAAGGAATTACTGAAACGACATGATTTTAACTTCAGCAAAAGTCTGGGTCAAAACTTTTTGATAGATGAAAATATTCTGCAGAAAATTATCCATGGTGCAGAAATATCTCCTGAAGACAAAGTTTTGGAAATAGGTCCGGGTGTGGGCACCTTAACCAGTGCAATTGTCAGGCAAGGCGCAGAAGTGACCGCAGTAGAAGTGGATAGAGATCTACTCCCAATATTGGAAGAAACTTTGAATGAATTCCCAAACGTAAGGGTAATCCATGGAGATATTCTAAAATTGGACTTGAATAAACTGATTCAAGACAGCTTTCAAGGCAGCTCCTTCAAAGTTGTCGCAAATCTTCCTTACTATATTACAACACCAATTATAATGCGATTATTGGAAAATGAATTTTCATATACCTCAATTACCGTTATGATCCAAAAAGAAGTAGCCCAGAGGATGGCTGCCCTGCCAGACAGCAAGGAATATGGAGCTTTAAGCGTCGCAGTACAGTATTATACCCAGCCTCGCATTATCGGCAAGGTGCCGGCTGGAGTTTTCATGCCCCCGCCTAAAGTAGATTCCATGATTATAACACTCGTAAAAAGGAGTAAACCTGCTGTGGAAGTAATCAGTTCCACTCGATTCTTTCAAGTAGTAAAGGCAGTTTTTGCCCAGCGTCGAAAAACACTGCTTAACACCTTGTATAACGCCCAACTTACTGAAATGGACAAATCAAACTTGAATACCATGCTTGGCAGCTTGAACATAAATCCTCAAAGAAGGGGAGAGACCCTGTCTTTGGAAGAATTAGCTCTTATCAGCAATCAATTGGGATAGAATGATTCACTTGTCTGCCATGCTTTTTGATAAAACCTGTCATGCGATAGAACCTTTTACCGCCATCAAAACATGGCGGTTAATTTTTGGACAAAGCTAAAGCAAGTATGAGGGTACTTTTTCCTCTTCATCTCATATATTAATAGGGATAAGTTTATATCTATGTTGATAAATTTCCTGCAAGAAATTTGTATGAAGAAAGGGGAGGGTATTTTTGTTGAGTAATCGACGATTTCATCGGTCCTTTATAATAATGAAGACCTTCAGCACCGGATATGAGCTCCATGAAGGTAAGGAACCGACGGGATACTGCAAAATGGAAATCAGGAACAACTATGGAAAAATGCAGCTGTACATACAGGATATGAAACCAGCAGAACCTCAGCAGAGCATTTATGATGTGGTTCTGGTTTCCGGTAAAAAGGAAGTGCGTCCGGTTAAGTTGACAAGTATACAGATACCGGAAGGCGGAAGAGGGGATTACGAAATAAATTTTGAACCGGATAATGTGAGGGATAGTGGATCGGATATTGGGCAATATCATGCTCTGGCAGTTGTAGACCGACCCCTTAAGCAAGATAAGGATCTCCGTTACCCTTTGGTAGGTTACTCTGATAAAAAGGTGGAGCTGAACTGGATTCAGGACATCAACGCTCAACTCATGGATATGTACGGAACAGCTCGTCTTCCCAGGCAGCTCGAAGCTAAAACTCCGGATATGAATAAAGAGGAAAAACGAAATCAAAGACTGGATACCAAGGATGATTTCAAAGAGAAACAGACTCATTTCTACATGGATAAAGCAGTACTGGAAGAAGATGAAATTGATTTGGAGGATGAATATAAAAGTTCACAGCTATCAAAGATCGATTTCGCAGCTGAAGAGGAAGAACATGCAGAACAGGAAGAACATGCAGAACAGGAAGAGCATGCAGAACAGGAAGAGCATGCAGAACAAGAAGAACATGCAGAACAAGAAGAACATGCAGAGCAAGAAGAAGATGCAGAGCAGGAAGAAGATGCAGAACAGGATGAACATGCAGAACAGGATGAACATGCAGAACAGGAAGAGCAGGTAGATTTTCGAACGATGCAGGTTGATATCAAGGAAGATCTGATGAATGTTGTTCAGGAAAACACAGTCTACTGGACTCAGGTTGAGGATTATTATAATCGTTTGTTTGACAAGCATATAAAGGTAACTCCCTTTGATGATGCTGTAGCTGAGGTAGATTGGATACGAATAGACAATCATAATGAATGGTCATATCCTTCCTATCCAACATATCCATCTTATCTGCCCCGCCAGGGATATTCTCCATACTTTTCCTATCGATATGACGAAAATCGACTGGATCATTATCTGGTAGGACTGGTTCGCAACTTGGGGAAAGTAGAATATGTGGCATATGCAATACCGGGTATATACAGCGCCGTACCGCCCATGTCCATGTATGGTTTTTCTCGATGGCTTCCTGTTAAAAATGGATATGGAGCAGGCTATTGGCTTCTTTACATCGACGTAATTACTGGAAATATTGCATATCCCTATTGATTTTTTTCAATATTCTCTTTCAAAAGTCAGGAGAATGTGCTATTATAGTAAATATAGGTTTTCCATATAATTCTATAATTAACAATGTTCGACATTATTCAGCCTCTTACTGACGAGGACAGTCTAATGGAGAAAAACCTGTAGAATAATAAAAAGAAATGTAAACAAAGGAGGAAAAAGAGATGACAGCTAAGTCAAGAGTAGTTCTAATCGACGACAATTTCCACATGTGTGAAATAATGTCTTCCATTATTAACAAGGAAGATGACTTGGAAGTTGTAGGAACAGCCGGTGATGGCAGTAAAGGCTTGGAGATAATACAAGCATTGCATCCGGATGTGATTTTGTTGGACATGATTATGCCTAAAATAGACGGCTTGGGAGTGTTGGAGGCACTAAATCGATGCGACCTTGAGACACGGCCTTCTATCATTTGCTTGTCTGCTGTGGGTCAGGAGGATCTCATACGAAAGGCTATTGATCTGGGCGCAAGATATTACATGGTCAAGCCCTTCGATTATGAAATGATACTGAACCGCATTCGTGAACTGTCTGTTTCCTATGTTCCATCCCAACACAGGACGGTACTACGTGAAGCTCCCGTTAAACAAAAGAATCTGGAAGAAAAAATCACCAATGTATTCCTTATCATAGGAATACCGGCCCATATCAAGGGTTATCATTTTCTGAGAGAAGCCATTAAAATGGTAGTGGAGGATAATGATATCATCAATCGCATCACCAAGGAACTGTACCCTGGGATTGCTAAAAAATTCAATACCACTTCCAGCAAGGTAGAACGAGCTATCCGTCATGCCATTGATGTTGCATGGAGCAGAGGCAAGGTTGAGAATATCAATCAGCTCTTTGGCTATGTTGTCTATGATAAGAATGACAAGCCTACAAATGGTGAGTTTATTGCATTGGTAGCCGACAAGCTTTCCATGGAGAGTACAGCTTAAGCAGAAACTCACTTCAATTAAACGCAATCATCTTATATGAATTATATTCGTATGTAATTGCAGCCATGGCATAGACGGTTTATATAGCAACTGAGCAGCTTAAGCAAATTAACTCAGTTGCTTTTTACGCTGCAATCATCAGCTTCATCCATCAATGTCATTTTTCATATGTTAGAAGACCAATTCTCTTGGTTATTATATAATTCTAAAGGAAAGTATCACATTCGTTAAAAGAAAACAGCCTCTAATAGAA
>ENA-UOOM01002647-UOOM01002647.1-fermentation-metagenome-genome-assembly--contig:-NODE-2647-length-14327-cov-45.941354_pt1 | contig 14327 bp, 17 predicted proteins | sample MGYA00245781_ERZ724031 | MGnify/ENA primary metagenome ERZ724031 (study PRJEB28704, sample SAMN03018317) | fermentation metagenome | biome: anthropogenic terrestrial biome; feature: soil... | reverse complement strand
ATCATCATAAGCTTTCAAGGTTCGGATTGAAAAGTAAAAAATGAAGCGGCTCACAGCCCTACGCAAAAGGCGTGAATTGCTTGACAAATGGGAGAAAACGGAGGGAATTTAATATGCCTCATAACAATCCTCGAGTTTGCCCTGTATGCGGCTGGGAAGATGATGGGGTTCAATTAGATGAACCTGATCTTGAAGGCGGCGCCAATGAAATGAGTCTGAATGAGGCACGGAAGCATACCGGCAAGGAAAGCAATTAAGATAATTTAAGCAGAATAAGTATCCGCCTTTCGGGGCGGATTTTTTATGCCCTGTTTGAGGGAGTGAGATAAAGAATGAAGTTCAAGGCATGGGAAGTTCGCAATTTGAAGGGAGAATCCCAATGAATTAAAAAGGATACTGTAAATCTCACAAACAAATATCTGTTCGGTTAAAAACCGAACAGCTTCGTTTTAAGCTCATTTTATTTTTGCTTTTTTAAAAATATAAAGTTGAAAACTATGGAAATCATAAACACTAAAACGAATAGATAACCGATTGGTAAAAGTGCAAACGGTTCAGCCAATCTCCCACCCGGCAAAACCTCCGCGCCGATAATATGGTAGGAAATAAAGCAAATCATTGCCGCCAAAGCTGAAACAAGCATAGAACCTCTTGCGAATGAAACTCTCTTATCCTTTTTCCATGCCGCGGAAATTCGTTTCATGACGTTTACATCTTCCTCTGACGCCGATGGCTTTTCTAAGCTCATCTTCAGTTTTTGCAATTCATCCGCGCACTGCGGGCATTGGTTTAAATGTTCCTCAACCAATGAACAGCTTTCTTTGCTGCAGATCTTATCATAATAGAGTGGCAGCAAATCTTTAATAACTTCACATGGAATTTTCATAACAATGCCTCCTTTAATTTTGCTCGCGCGCGATGATAAGTGACTCTTGCCCAGCTTTCCGTTTTTCCAAACAACTCGGCAATCTTACGAAATGACAGAGCCCCAAAAAAGCGGAGCATAAACACCTCTTTATATGGTTCCTCTAAACCATGGATGAGTTTGTGGATTTCATAAACATTTCCATCCGCGATTATTTTTTGTTCGAAATCATCGCCTGGGATATTAACCACATTATCAATATCTTCAAGCAGGTAGGGCTGCTTTTTTAAATATGAAAAATATGTGTTTTTCGCGATTTGGCAGAGCCAGACACTGATTTTACAATCTCCTTTAAAGGCATCGATTTTTTTCAGCGCCTTAAAAAACGTTTCTTGCGTGATATCCTCCGCGATGCTTTTATTTTTTGAAAGAACTAACGAATATCTGTATACATCCTTAAAATAGTTGGAGTATATTTCTTCAAATTCAGTCACATTTTCACCGCCTTTCCTATATAAGACCGTTGAGTTCGTATTTCGTTACAACATTACACAAATTTTTATTGGCTGATTGTAAAATGAAGCTGCGCCGCCGCACGCCGGAACGTAAAGGCAGCCGCGGACGAAAGACCGGATATTCGATGAAACGCGGGCAGGCAGTATATGAAGTGAACAGAAGCCATTGCCATAAACCGCATAAAATAGACAGCTGCCCAAAATTCATTAAAAGCTGGAACAGACATTCAAGCCAGATGATGGTGTGTACCAAAACGCTTTACTTTGAACCAACGATTTTTTACTTTTTCGTTTATCCGATTTTTTCATGGTGTCCGGGAATGCTTTATAGGGAATAGTTGCTCTTCCGAGAAAAATCAACGCAAAATAAATCAGGTAAAAAGTAGGGAACGGCCGCCCCCAGTCTAAATCCATTTCCGTAAACGGTGATTTGGTTTCTATAATTGTAAATATTTGTGACTCCATCGATTGATTTCATATTGTTAAACATTGCCTCGTTGCTTCTAGAAGCATAGAATGTGACTTTTTTGACACTCCGGATTTTTGCTTAAGTTCATCAACGGTTCCAGTTTCAAGGATACCGCCATTTTTCAGCAAAATAACTTTATCTGCAAGATATTCAACTTCATCCATAAAGTGTGAAATCATAAAAATAGTGATGCCTTGAGAATTGATGTCCTTTATGTAACTCCACAGATTGTGCCTTGCCTCCGGGTCAAGTCCGGTTGTCAATTCGTCGAGAAACAGGATGGCAGAATTGGGTATAAGCGCAAGTATTATGGACAATTTCTGCCTTTCACCACCGGAAAGAGAAGAAACGTATTTCCGCTTTTTCCCCTCCAGATGGAATTGATTCAGCAGCAATCTGTAGTCGGCAGGGGGATCAATTTTTCGCAGCCCTTCTATACATTCTATCGTGGAAGTTTTTCCCGAACCGTTCGGGCCTATAACTGCCAGAATCTGCCCCTTTTCCACCCCAAACGAAATTCGATTAACAGCAGTAAAGTCACCGTATTTTACTACCAAATCATTTACGGCGATATCCATAACTACTCCCCAATGGATTTTGGGATGTTGATGAAATAATCCCTTGATTTTGTAATCTGTGTCCATTGCTTAGGCTTCCGAATGCTGCTTCTTTGCCTTGACGAAATGAATTGCCTCAAAAATGATAATGCAAACTACGGAAAAGATAATACTAATCACCGACATATTCTGGTTTAATGCTGTTCCAGTCATTTTTCCGCCTGTTGTCGTGATCTCATAGATTGGAAATTGGAAGAACCGAACTGTATATGCCGTCAGGTCGGCGGAATGTGTGTGGAAATAACCGATAAAAATCAAAATACAACACAGTACCATTGAAATAATGATTCCAACCACGAATTCTAGAACGATGCGTAACAGCAGATTGTTTTTCACCTGTCGTTTCATAAGAAATTCCCCTTTTTTATATTATTTAGATGTTGATGAAAGCCCGGAATCCTGAGCTGGATTCTGTGAAGCACCGTTTCTAACAATTTTCTTTGTCTTCAGTTTCTCATTACGTTTCAGAAAAATCGTTAAAGCAACGGTGAGGATAGCCATGTAGATAATCGATAAAATCAGAAAAGTCCGGTCCCAATAAATTTTTTTGGTCCAGATATCGAAAAAATCGTTCATTGCATATTTCATGGGAATATAGGAAGCAATCTTCTTGAATGCACCCGGCATTTGGTCAAATGTAATGAACACGCCGCAGAACATGCAGGCTACAAACATAACAACCAGCCCGAGTGGCATTAGGATCTGCGTATTCTGAAATAAGAGAGCAAAAACGCCGCCAAGCATCAAGGCTGTAATTATCGCTAGGATATACTGAATTAGGAAAGCTTTTCAAATCTTATTAAATTGCTATTTAAAGCAGTCATAAATTTCTTCAAACAAACTTTACCACGGCAGGGAATAGATTACAAGCATTCGGTAAAAATTCTTTATTTGATATCATAAAGCCATGTAAACAGGGAGTAAAGAACTTCCTGCGGCAATACCACAATGGCAAACTAGACCGGGATTGGGATGCTGGCGCCGGAAAGCCATCTGTAACGCTGACTGGTATCAATCCGGCTGGAGAAAGCGTTTCGCCATGGGGTCACGCATGCGACGCATCTGTTCAATGCCATAAGCGGACTTCATCACCGTAGTCTCGGCGCGTGAAATCGGTGAAGACCGAAAAATCGGAAGCATAAAAGCTGGAAAGCAGGCCGACCTTGTTGTGATGGACAAAGAGTGGAACATAGTTTCAGTTATTAGAGGTGGACAATTCGTGAGGTAAAAGCAAATTCTATCTTAAAAGATGAAACGGTGCTTAGTTTTGAAGCTGCTTATTTTGTACTTCTGTCGGTACTTCGCAGGAAGGGGCAGACAGAAATACAATACGGCAAATTGCGCTTATGTGTAAAATGACCGGAACAGATATTCATCATTTGGGCGATTCCGGATGCCTTGGCATGGCACGTTCTGTAAAGCGTTAAATAAAGCAGCATCCATTAAAGAAGGAACCATTCGGTCCATACTAATTTATATTCCAACTTTATATTCCAACAAACAATCTTACTTCACTGAATTTTTTACAGGCACAGTTCGTCACATTTTCAGCTGCCCTTTTGTCACTTCTGGCGACCGCTTGTCTGTCAATGTTCATTTCCACCAAATGCCGCACTTCAACGTCTACACTGATCCTTTCCATCGTGAGGTTTGGTGCTACCTGGATATTCCCCAAGGTAACTCCTAAATACTTAGAAGTATAAATTTGCTCTGCGTTGACTGCCATATCTAACGCTATCTAATTGTTATATTTTATCCCAACTTATCTAAAAATAGGTTGACATAATTTCAACAACATGATATATTATCGCACAAACTAACAAATATTCCCAATATTGCTTAAATTGTTTTTTGCTTAGAACTTTCTGTATCGGTACATAAGTACATGAAAGTATATAATATTTATCACAAGGAGGTGATGATTTCGAAAAAAGTTTAAAAGCTTCTTGAGTGTAACTGCTTTTTAAGTGGTTTGTTTTTTTATTCCAGTGGCTTTGCTTGTTAGGACTGAACGAGGTATAACAATTTCCCGATTTTTTATTTTCGATATACTAACAATTAAAGAAGAACCAGCACTTATAAAGACCCCGCGCAATTGGAGCGCGGCTTCCCTATAAGTAGCTGGTTCTTTTCTTTTTATAACCATGATTTGTGTATTTATTCTTTGCAAATATAGGTTCGCTGCGGGCCGGCTGCCATTTCCCAGGCGTAGAGGCCGGCTTCGTCGGCCTCCAGGCAGAGGTCCGTTCCGCAGCCGAAATCAATGCCGACGTGCCCGCACTTTTTGGCGTACACCGTCAGCACTTTCCCGGGAACACCGGCGCTGACCAGCGCCGTGCGGTATGCATATCGGCTCATCTTGGAGGCGGCTGTATCAACGGAATCCCAGTCCGGACAGTCCACCGTACCGACAATACCGCTCCAGCCGTACCGGTTTTCCAGCACCCGCCGCAGACAGCGGGCCTTTTGCCCGACCAGAAGCACACTTTGTTCCTTGAAAAAGTCGTAGAATTCCTTTTTTGTACTTAAAATATAATTATCAAAAGCGTAAAACGTGTACGGTGGGCGGATATCATAAAACTGCAGTACCATTTCAGCCAAAGGGCGGAACATCCAACTGTTTGTTTGGGAAAGAATGCCGAGAAAATCGGTCTGCCGCAGTGCTTCCACCAGCCGCAGCCGGGCGTCTTCATTGGGCAGAAGTACACCACAGTAAGAACGGTCGCGCTGTGCCACCCACGGATAGGCTTTTTGGACAAAGTCCATGGTTAGGATGGCACCGTGTGCCGCAACCGTCGCTTCTCCGTCACCAAGCCGGACGGAAGCGTGTGCGCCACCGTCCGTGATGATTTCCTCCCATTTTTTTAGGAGTTCCATTTCATTTAAGTAAACCGACAATGGGGCAACTCCTTTCAGGCAGAAGATGAGCAGTTCTGCATATCCCGCATTACCTGGAGAATGACATTTCCCAAAAAACAGCCATGCCGCAGTTTGTGTGAAAGCCGCAGGCAATTTTTGTGCAGGCCTTGATAATCCTCCTCTGACAGGCTATTGACTGCGTCCGGCAGTTCATGCAGCGAAGAAATGACAATGCCTGCGTGTTTCCGTTTGATAAAGGCAGCCGTAGGCATCTGCTCACAAAGAATGACCGGCAGTCCGAGCGCCAGATAAAAAGAGGTCTTGTGTGAATTTGTGTATTTCAGGTATTCCGCGATTTTTCCGTGGCAGCCATCCAGGCTGTTCCCTTCCCAACAAAGCCCGAAACTGTCTGTTACTGCATCCGGCAGTTCGTCCGGCGGAAACTCACCGCAAAAGCGGCAGCCTGCGGACGGCTTCCACTTTTGGGTGTTGAGATTTGGTCCGTACAGGTGCAGCACAGTACCTTTCCAGTCGATTTTATCCAGCTGATACAGAAACGCTTCATACTTTAGGTTCCCGGCAAACGCAATCGTCGGCGTTTTGTGTCGTACCCTGCGGCAGCCGCTTTTTAGGGTATAGTCGAAAAGGGACATGGAATAAATGCGGGGAAGAGCGCCGTGTCTTTCCAGCACCGTTTTCATGCTGTCGTTTACGGCAATGAGAAAATCAAATTGATTTAAGGTGGAAATTTCAGCGATTCTGCCGGTCGTAAAGAAGTCGCCGAAGCGGATAGAATCCAAGTCATGAATGAGGGCCACCAGCCGATACTGCGGAAAGTGTACCCGCATGCAGTGAAGAAACCAGTCAAAATTAAAATCCTCAAATAAAATTTTGGGGTACTGCAGGAGCAAAATGCCGTCCTCATCAGCGGGCAGCGTTTCAGCAAGACAGCTTTCCATGCCGGCAAGAAAACGCTGCACCGGAATTGGGTGAAAACCCATTTGACTCAAAAAAATTCAACATCTTCAGCGGCTTTGCTCCAGGCGGTATTTTCGTGGGACGGATTCAGCGCGATAAAATAATTTTTCATACTGACACCTTCAGCCGGGAAAACTTTTTTACGGATTTTTTAAGACGAGAAAGAACGCGGAACCATGCTGTCACGGTACAGCTCCCCTACATAAAATAGAGTAAAATTATATTGTAAGGGAGCACCTGTCATGAGTTTGATTCCACACACCATACATTGCTGCTGGTTTGGGGGAAAGCCCCTGACCGTGCTGGCACGGAAATGTATGGACAGCTGGGAAAAGTATTTACCGGGATACCATATTATTGTTTGGAATGAACGACTGTTTGATGTGGAAAGCAGCCAATACACACGGGAAGCGTACAGCTGTGGAAAATACGCTTTTGTCAGTGACTATGTTCGTTTGTGGGCACTTTACTATTACGGCGGTGTTTACATGGATACAGACGTGGAAGTGCTGAAAGACCTCGGCGGTTTTATGAATTTCCATGCCTTCTCGGGCTTTGAGCAGGCGAACTATATTCCAACGGGCATTATGGCTGCGGTCCCGCGTCATCCGTGGATTGAGCGCATGCTCCGCTGTTACCGCCAGCGGGCTTTCCTTAAGCCGGACGGCACCATGGATCTTTCCCCGAACGTTGTGTTTATGACGGAACTTGCCGAAAAAGAGTTCGGCCTAAAGCGAGGAAACGAAACACAGGTATTAAAGGACGACGTGCATATCTTTTCCAATGACTATTTCTGTCCGATGGTGTGGGAAACACGGGAAATTAAAATGACGCCGAACACACATACCATTCATCACTTTGCTTATTCATGGAATGAGCCTGGCATCACGCCGATTCTGCCGGTTCCGCGGAAACCGGATGCATAGCTTTTTATAAAAGCACGGCGTTTTTAAGTGATGTTCTTTTTTGAAACACATAGATGGCTCTCAATCACTTGCTTCCAGCGCTGTTCCCACAGCCGCTTTGAAAAGCACTGTGCCACTTCCTGTGCATGACGGCCCATTTCCTCACGCAGTTTTGCGTTATCCGCAAGGCACAGCACCGCTTCTTTTAGAGTGTCCTTGGATACCTGAATCAGCAGGCCGTTAAAGCCATTGATTACAAGGTCGGTCAGCCCGCCCACCAAACCGGCAATGACGGGCTTGCCGCAGGCCATGGCTTCAATCAGCGAAAAAGACGTTCCCTCCGTGTAATAAGAGGGAATGAGAACAATGTCCGTATTCTGATACGCCAAATGCATATCTTCCATGCGGTACCAGCAGTATTCGATATTGGGATATTTTTGGGCAAGAATCCTCATTTGCAGTTCGGACTGCTCTAGTCCGCGGCCGACAAACGAAAAAACGATATCCGGACGTTCATCCGCCAATTCCTCCGCAATTTCTTTTGTTACGCTCCAGCCGCGGCCCGCCACCAGCCGGCGCGGGTACAGCACCCGGATTTTTCCATCCTCCTGTCGGCCGGTTTCTTCCGGTTTAAAGATGCTGAGGTCGGCATAATTTGGAATATACACTTTTTTACAGTCAATTTCCGGATTGACGGCTTTTAGCCAGTTGATGGTGTTGGTATCCACACTGACCAGCGTATCAGTTTGGCTGAGACCGGTGAACAGCCTGCTGTACCATTTTTCGGACCTCCACCACGGCCGCTCCGGTGAATCCCACCAGATGCCGTGGCTGATACATATTGAATTCGGAAAAACATACGGATAGGTGAGGTCCATGCTTAGGTAGATGTGCAGGTCATAGCTGCCGGTCAGTTCACAGAACCGCTGGTTCAGCGTTAGGAAGAAATCCTCATCAAAACCGGCATCTCCAATGCCGTAAATTGTAAATCCGTGGTACTCCTTTTTCCACTGCTGTTCACTGGAGGGCTGAAAGACGTCCGTCTGATATCCCATACTGACCAGCAGCTCTGCCAGCTCGGCAAGATAGCGTTCACCGCCGCCAAAAATGCACCTTTTGCCGTCCCACTCCAAAAACTGCGGCGTTACAATGGCTATTTTTTTCGTTCGGTTCGATTCTGCTTTCACCGGTTCGGGCAGGTCAAGCGTTATTTCCAGCCGGGGCCGTTGTTCTCCGTATGTTTTTCTGCTGCTGAGCAGGGCCAAGAGAGAATCATTTTGTGTTTCGTCTGCAGCTTTCAGCATGAGGCCATAGTTTGCTTCCGGGTGTTTTTGCCAGATACGCACAATGGAGGTCACGTCCGCACAGACCGGCTCAAAAACGGAGCAGCCCGCTTCCAGCGGCACATACTGTTTGTCACAGTTCGGCTGATGGCTGTCGGTAATGTCTATGTTGTTCCATGGTTCAGTGATGGGGTGCACCTCAAACAGGTTTTGCTGTTTCAGTTCGTCGTTTCGGGTGCAGTACAGCTTGAGAACCGCTTTGCTGATAAACGCGTTTTGGGGAATCTGGTCAAGACGGAACTGAAGAAAAACACGGTAAATAATTTTGTATCGAAAATATCCTAAAAAATAAAAATCATCCCTGCAAAAGTTGCCGTCCGGGATGGAGCTGTCTGTAAAAGTATCAGCGGTGGGGTACAGAGTCAACGATTTTTTCATGTAAAAATACCTTTCTGTTTAGTGTTGCCGGTATGGGGTTTCAGCAAAGCAGGCGGACGATTTCATCGGCAATGCGCTGACTGGCGCGGCCGTCACCGTATGGATTTACGGCGCCGCTCATACGGCGGTACGCTTCTGTGTCCGACAGCAGTTTGTCGGCGGCACAGAAAATGGAATCTTCTGCAGTGCCAGCTAGGCGAAGGGTACCGGCGGCAATGCCTTCCGGCCGTTCCGTTGTGTCTCGCAGCACCAGCACAGGTTTCCCTAGGTGAGGTGCCTCCTCCTGTATGCCGCCGCTGTCTGTTAAAATGAGGTATGCACGGCTCATCAGGTTGTGAAAGGTCACAACGTCCAGCGGCTCCGTCAGCAAAACATTTTTACAGCCCGCAAAGGCTTCTTTTGCGGCGCCGGAAATGGCCGGGTTCGGGTGCACTGGATATACGGCTTTTACATCGTCATACTTTTCTACAATGCGCCGGACAGCATGAAAAATATGCTGCATATTTGTCCCTAGATTTTCGCGGCGGTGGGCGGTCAGCAGCAGCAGCCGGCTGCCCGCGGCCCAATCCAGCACCGGATTGGAAAAGTTCGGCTGCACGGTCGTCTTCAGGGCATCTATGGCGGTATTGCCGGTTACAAAAATGTGGCTGTCTGGTTTGTGTTCCTGCAAAAGATTCTGCCGGGATTGCTCGGTCGGTGCGAAAAACAGGTCCGTAACGGTATCGACAAACTGCCGGTTTGCTTCCTCCGGGAAAGGGGAGTCCTTATGGTAGGTCCGCAGACCTGCTTCCACGTGTCCTATGGGAATGTGGCGGTAAAACGCGGACAGTGCCGCGGCGAAGGAAGTGGTTGTGTCGCCGTGCACAAGGACCAGCGCGGGCTTTGCGTCCTCTAAAACAGCGGGAAGGCCCAGTAGGACATGGGTGGTAATGTCCGAAAGCGTCTGCCCTTTCTGCATGATATTCATATCGTAATCTGGCTTTATGCGGAAGATGTGCAGTACCTGGTCCAGCATTTCACGGTGCTGTGCCGTTACGCAGACCATTGTTTTTAGAGAGTCCCTTGTTTTTAGTTCCTGTACCAGCGGAGCCATTTTAATGGCCTCCGGTCTGGTGCCGAAAATAGCCAGAACACTCTGTTTCATGTGCACCCCCGAAAATAAAAAGTGGAATGATTCATTCGAGTTCATTATATGTTTCTTATGCGGAATGGTGTTTTACAGCCCCAGCCGGTGCAGGCATGGCAGGAGCGGCTGCAGGCAGTTTTCCCATAGAAAAAAGCTGCGGATATGCTGCTGCAGGGCAGGCTGCGAAGGGCGGGAAAGTGCCGCAGCCAAAGTATTGGAAAGGCTGTCTTTTTGGTATGGATTACAATAAACAGCCAAGTCCTGAAAGTACTCGTGTGCACTTCCTATCTTTGTCGTCAGGACCTTTGTGCCGGCCAATCCGGCCTCTAGGCTTGCGAGTCCGGGCGTTTCCACAAAACTGCACAGTACATGCAGTGCGGCATTTTCAAAAACCGGCCAAAGCGCTGTTTCCCGCAGGAAACCGAGATAAAAAACATGGGGCAGTGCAAGGCACTGCTGTAGATACGGCAGGTCCTCCGCTTTTCCGGCAAGAAGCACATTCCAGCCGACGGCAGCGGCAGCTTGGCACAGGACAAGCTGATTTTTTCGTCTGCAGATACGGGCAGAACAGAACACATATGGCTTTCGGGCGGCAATTTCCCGGGGAAGGGGGAGCTTCTGCACTGGTTCCGAAGCGCCGCTGTACACAATGGTACAGGGAAAGTCCGTTTGGCAGTCGGTTTTCAGGCATGCGTATTCGGCAGTACTGGCTGGAAAGACCATGCTGCAGCTGGACAGAATCTCTCGGCGGAACTGTCGGTCATATTCCCACTGTGCCAGTTTTTCGGTATCCCCGCTGTACTGGTAGTAGCGGCTGAGGTCCCAGAAAATTGGTGTCAGCAAAAGCGGTTTTTTCAGCTTTTGTGATGCCGTAAAAAAGGCATACGTTTCCGTTAGGCGGGTGAGATTAAAAAGCCAGACTGCGTCACAGCGGCTGAGGTCCTCGTCCACGGAACGACAGATATGTACAGAAAAGCCGTTCCGGCTTAAAAAATCCGCCGTTTTCAGCAGAAACTTTGAGTCGCCCGCAAAGTTTGTAAGAAAATCGCTTCTGATGCAGAGAAAAAGGATTTTGCCTATCTTTCCTTCACCGCTTTTCATTTATTTCATATTGTGTAGTAAATATTTCCGAAAAAAATATTAGGAAGGAGATAGGCGGAACCATGAATGCAGACAATTTTTCCATCTGGATGCTGCAGGACAGCTGCCGGCTGAAACTGTGTGAAGAACTGGGGCCTGCTGTTTCAAAGGAATCCTGTAAATGCCTGTTTCTCACTGCAGACAGCGGCTGCGGGCAGTTTGGCCGGATTTTGCTGCCGGACCATCCAGTGGCAGTACCCATCTGTACCTCACGGGCAGAAATTAGGAAGGGCAGCTTTCATGTCAGCCGCATAGAGGTTCTGAATACGCTTCCATCGCCGCTCTGTCAGGGATACTGGCAGGCTGAACTTCTTTTTTCTTTTGAATTTTTTCTGCAGTTTTTTGACTTTAATGGCAAGCCATTTAAAATTGTATGCTTTTCAAACGCGTTTGATGAACCAAAGCCCCATCAAATAGAAAAAATGTATCTTCAGGCAGGCATACAGTACCGCCGGACGGTGATGCTTTACGGTGGAAAAGAACCGCCAATCCGCATTTTTACGGCGCCTATGGGTGCCCGGTTCGGTGAAAAAAGTCCACGATTTGCGGTGGAGGCGGCCGCACTGCCGCTTCGTTTGCGGTTAAAGCCTGCGTGCTGTGCCTGCGGCGCCTATGAAGAACCGTGTTTACATGTATATGTAACAGCCGGACTGCTTAGTTCCGTCCGATTGCTGCGCAGTACCTGCTGTCGGCTGTCGTACAAATGTACCGTGCCACGGACGTGCAGCAGTCTGCCGGCGGATAGCTGTGCATACTTCCGCAAAATAGAATTCCCGCGGGCGGATTTTTATCCAAAGTAAACAAGGAACGGTATCTGTGATTTATATCTGGTCCGTGAATACTGCATATCATGGGTTGTTGACGAAAACCGACGATATAGTTCCATGAAAACAGGGAGTGATGATGTGGACTTCACAAATAAAGTAATCGATTTTCTGGGTGACAGCATTACCGCCGGGGACGGTGTCACAGATGAAAAGAATATTTATCCGAACGTATTAAAGAGAAACATTCCCCTTGCTAAGGCAAATAATTACTCGGTGAGCGGTACACGCATTGCTGGCCAGCTGCATCCCTCCATGTATCCGGACTGGGACGTCCAGTATTTTGCTGAGCGGGCGAACGCGATGGACAACAGCGCGGATGCCGTTGTGGTCTTTGGTGGGACCAACGACTTTGGGCATGGCGATGCTCCTTTGGGCTCGCTGAGGGACCGTACCATGTTTACATTTTCTGGTGCATGCCGTCTGCTGATGGAACAGCTTATCCGCAAGTTCCCGCTGGCGACGATTGTATTCATGACACCGCTGCACCGAATGGACGAGGACAATCCGAGGGGAGAAGGCTATAAAAAGACGGACTATGGGCCGCTTTCCGCTTATGTGCGTATCATTCAGGAGGTGGCGCAGGATTATGCCATTCCGGTACTGAACCTGTATGCTGTCAGCGGCATTCAGCCGAAAAACAGCGTGCTGCGGGAAAACTATTGCCCGGACGGCCTGCACCCGAATGACGCAGGACATTGTCTCATTGCCCGGCGGCTGCAGGGATTTTTAGGTACGCTTTAATTTTCATTTCGGCGGCACTGACGCCTCGGCGTACAGTGCTGTTTTGCTGTTCCATTGCTTTTTAACGGAGGGAAAGGTATACTGATTGTTGTACGACAGCAAACGGCATTTTTTACACTGCCGCATATTTTCAGATGAAAGAGGAAATTTCACACCATGTATGAACATATGACAACAGAACTACTGGATTTTTTGCAGAAAAGCCCGACCTGCTATCATGTAATAGCAAATCTGCGAACAGTGCTTATGAAGGCTGGCTACACGGAACTTTCCGAGGGGGCACATTGGTCCCTTGCGGAGGGAGGCAAATACTTTGTTGCACGCAATGAATCGTCACTCATTGCGTTCCGTGTTCCGAAAAAGGACTTTATTGGTTACCAAATAGCCGCTTCACACAGTGATTCTCCCAGTTTTAAAATCAAAGAAAACCCAGAGATGGGGGTTGAAAACGCATATGTCAGGCTGAACGTCGAAAAATATGGCGGTATGCTGTGTGCGCCGTGGTTTGACCGGCCTCTGTCTGTTGCGGGCAAGCTTATCCTGCGGAAAGGAAACCAATTTGTCAGCCGGCTTGTCAATGTCGACCGCGACTTTGTCATGATTCCGAGTTTGGCAATTCACATGGACCGCAATGCGAACAGTGGCCATGCCTATAATCCACAGAAAGATATGCTGCCGGTTTTGGGCGATTTCAGTGCTAAGGGGACGTTTATGGATTTTATCGCTGAAAGTGCCGAAGTGGACAAAAGCGCGATTGTGGGCAGCGACTTGTTCCTGTACAGCCGGACCCCCGGCACCATATGGGGTGCGCATCGGGAATTCCTTTCGGCGGGCCATTTAGATGACCTAGAGTGCGGCTACGCGGATTTTCGTGGCTTTTTGGACGCAAAGGAGAATCCAAACAGCGTTCCTGTCTTTACGATATTCGACAACGAGGAAGTCGGAAGCGGCACCAAACAGGGGGCCGATTCCACGTTCCTGTCGGATACGCTGGAGCGCATCGGTATTGCCTGCGGCCGTACAGCGGAGCAGAACCGCACGGCCATTGCTTCCAGCTTTATGATTTCCGCGGACAATGCACATGCGATGCACCCCAATTATCCGGATAGGGCAGACCCGGTCAACCGTCCCCGTATGAACGGCGGCATTGTCATCAAATACAATGCAAATCAAAAGTATACAACGGATTCCGTATCCGCCGCCATTTTTAAGGCTGTATGTGAGAAGGCAGATGTGCCATGGCAGGAGTTCCTCAACCGTTCCGATATGGCCGGCGGTTCGACGCTGGGCAATATCTCAAACGCGCATGTTTCCTTGAATACAGTTGATATCGGTCTGGCACAGCTGGCCATGCATTCCCCATATGAAACGGCCGGCAGCCAAGACCCGGCTTATCTGGCGCAGGCCATGCGCACCTTTTTCTCCATGGCTCTTCGCGAGGAGGGCCACGGTTCCTACGCACTCTGCTGAGAAGCATCAGAAAATACATAAAAAATCCCCGGCACAGCGGCCGGGGAAACAAAAACAGTGGAAAGCGCTATTCTTCAGCGCATATTTTCTGCTG